>JGI20166J26741_11559807_pt1 | contig 12070 bp, 6 predicted proteins | sample TergutCu122P5_FD_26741 | JGI IMG/M metagenome (IMG submission 26741) | reverse complement strand
TAACAGGTATTTCTGTTTGTAATGTACGTAATATCTGTACTGAAATGTGACAGATGTGTCCTCTCTGGTGTAATATAGACAGTGAAGTGTCACTTTTCATGATCACTTTCTTTCATATCCTTCACAATTTGTTGCTCGTTCATCAACCTTTCATTTGATGTTGTATATTCTCAAGTTACTGGCAACATCATTAAGTAAACCATAAAAAACTATAGACACATTTAATTCTATATTTTTGTGCCTTAATTTTGGTGTTGCACACTATGTGTCCATTGATTAACAGTGATGTCAGAAAAACTGTGGTCTTCTGAAATATGATGCCTTCATCTTCCGGGCTGGTGGTAACAGTTTGCCAATCTGCCGAACTACATTACATCACATCCCAGAGGACTATGGCTGTTATATCACAGGAGCTTTTGAAAGATAAACGATTGTGCTACCCTGTGATTTATACAGCATTTAGGTTATACTTATAAAACGTGCTTGTTCCCCCCCACAGAGCCTGTGACTAGTACTGTCCCTCGCGTTACTTCGGTGGCCAAGTTCGATATGATTGAGCGACATCTTGGCAGACCACTGGCCTTGATTTGCCAGGCTCAGGGACACCCGGTCCCCGGTTTTAGGTCAGTGTACATTTTCACTGTGAACTGTTACATACTGTGGTTAGTCTGATTACATTTCTGCTTATGTGTATTATCATGGATTTATATGGCAAGATTTTACATTATTTGTAGCAATATTTGTGTGTATGTGACATGATATCAGTACCAAATGGGAGGTCATATCCATGTGTCCTGCACTTTTCATTTCTGAAAACTCACCAATTTGAGATGAAATTTGTTACTGGAAGGGATGTTTGCATTAGTACCTGATCAGTCATCTGTGACATGTATGTTACATGCTTCTGTGAGGTTCCAATAGCTGTATCATCTTACCTGTCACATTTTTCAGAAGCAACCCCTTGTGTGAAATTGACCACAGAATGTAATATGGGTGTAGTTACATTGCCCATATTGTCAAGATGGTCTTTTGGGATATGATGCTGTGTAGTTTGTTAGATAGGAACCATTATTTGGAAGAAATGTTCGATGTTCACTATTAGTCAGTTAGTTAAATCAGGATTCGTGCTAATGATGTCCAACAATTTCGTTTTCGTTTACATGTGGGGTTAACCTTGAAAGAAAAGCGTTGAAAAAAGTTATAAGTTTAGTTGATAAAGGCATTATTACTCAGTAGTTATTAAATTTCACTTTATAACCAAGTACAGTAAACAGCAATAAGAATGGGTGTTTGAATTACGTTTTCCTTTGTACAGGCGGTCCTTGACTTTCAGACATTCGATTTTCGTACACCCTGCACTTTTGTACATTATAAATTCTCACCCCTAATCCATCTTTCATACGCCAAATTCGGACTTTGTACACAGCTGACAAACATTTTGAGCTATCGTGCTGTGGTGCTCTAAACTGAGTCCCGAACTGTATTTTGTGTCTACTAAATGCCAGAAAGGCTGCATGGTCTATGTGTGGGTCTGCTGCCGTCCACTTGCTAGTACTGCGGGTTTGAATCCCACCGGGGACATGCGTGTCCGTTGTGTGAATATTGTGTTTTGTCAGGTTAAGGTCTCTGTGATGGGCTGATCACTCGTCCATTGGAGTGCTACCAAGTGTGGTGTGTCTAAGGCAGGGATTACATGAGACTACTTGACATGCTGCTTGCTGGCTAGTGTATGGATTTAGTAACCAGTGAGCTCCAAAGTGCTTGTGAACATGCTGGTGACTAGCGTTAGAGTAGGCTGAGTGTGATCACAAATCCTCGAAAATGAAAGTTTATTTGTATTGTTTATATTTTGTAACCCATCTTACAACTTTGATGTTGGTGTGGATGGTTGAGTTTCCATGTTGGCTGTTTTTGTTGAGGTCTCATGTTCTTTTTGTTGTTGGCTATCCTGGCCACTTATTCTGATAGCGGAATCTGGTGGAAGAAACTTACCTACATCATGATGATGGCAATATGTAATTTGCATGCAGGATATGGCCTTGGTTCTGTAAAGCAGACACATAAAAATGTTTGAAACAACGTTGTTAAGGTTACTAATGGCTTATGAGTTTTGTTGGTCTTCCCTTATATAGCCTTCAGAATTATGGAAGATATTGGCTCGTGATGGCGGGAACATTAACAGTTACTTTTGGTTGAATTAATGCATGAATATACAATCATTGCTGCTACAACTGTTTTGTTTGTTGCCCATACATAGGGAATTTTATGTACATTTACAGCAATGAGAACAGAACTCCCGTTATAACGTACAAGTCTATTTATCGATTTTCTTACATTTCGACTTTCTTATAAATTTTCAGGAAGGAATTGTGTGCGAAAGTAGGGGACTGCCTGTAATTTGAATTAACCATCCAATTATGGTGATGTGAAATGCTAACACCATGTTCATGAATGAGAGTCATTTTACCTTATTGTAGAATGTTAATTTCAATAACAGAACCAGTCGGTGCAAAGGCGCCCACATTTTCTGGTGATGCCAAGGGCAGCTGGTTTGTCAAATTGATGGGGCAAAGTTTCGGTCTGCTTTGTCAAGCCCAGGGTTTTCCTGTCCCAGCATTTAGGTAAGAAATAAGTCTTGAATACACTATATTATTCTAATTCAATTGTGTAGAACCAGTTGGTGCCAAAGCACCCACATTTTCTGGTGATTCCAAGAGCAGCTGGTTTGTCAAATCTATCGGACAAAGTTTTGGACTACTCTGTCAAGCACAGGCCTTTCCAGTCCCAGCATTTAGGTAAGGCATGAAGATAGAACATGTTTCACTGTTTTAAGTTAGTTCCTCAGTTTGATTATTCTGGGAACAGTTCTGGATTTCCAGGGACCACACCTCAGTGAGTTATTCTGGTTTCATCGATGTGGGTATGATGATCCTTCATTACTAACATGGTAGTTTCTTTAAATAATCTGTGAATGTCAGTCAGCCATCATAGTCTGCCCATACTAGGATTAATGTACGTCCACAAGCAGTGTAACATGATAACCAGTACGTCTCATGTGTTATTGCAGAGTGTAACAAGAAACTGACTTCTTGTATGTTTTTCATCTGCTTTAGTCCTGAAATTTTTTTATGTTGATTCTACTGATTGAATGCTATCATAGAAACTTTAATTTTAACTATTTTGTCGCCGAAAAAATCAGAATTATTTTGTGTGTGAGATTTCAGATTCTGATAGCACAGTATATCAATAGATGGGGGCACCCATATTTTTGGAAAATGTGCCACCTCTGTTTGCAGGGTAGAGTTTTGTAGCACTGGTCCGTTTCTCTTTCCACTGATGACTTCTGACGGATATCTGTGAAAATGTTCCAAGCAGCCTTCTATCCCAACATTACAGTGAGAAATATTGGTGGACCCATTTTTATAATGTGATTCAATTGTTTAGAACCGGTGGGAGCAAAGGCACCATCATTTTCTAGTAGTAACGTGCGAGGCAGCTGGGTTGTAAGGTCATCTGGAGAGGGATTTGCCCTTCTGTGTCAGGCTCAAAGTTTCCCTGTCCCAACATTTAGGTAAGTTAGGTTAACCTGCAGCACCGTAATGAATTGACAACAGTTAAAACGTATGGTGGACGTGTTCTTGGGCAGTCATCTGTACTAGTAGGAGCAGCAAAGATTTGTGAAATCGGTGAACTTGTAAAGATCTAAAATTTCTTTACTGGCACATGCTAGGGTTTCTTTATTTGTTTATTGTCAATTTGTACTGGGATATGCAGCCTGTAAAATTTACTTGAAATTTTAAAATTACTGTAAGTGAAAAGTGTAACTGTTGACATGTTCTTTGAGGGTCTCCTATACACTAATTACATTGTTTTGTGCACAGAGCCTGTTGGAGCCAAAGCACCAACATTTGCGAGTGATACAAAAGTTCTTTCATTTGTAAGACCCTCTGGTCTGGGGTTTGGCCTGCTGTGTCAGGCTCAAGGCCTCCCTGTGCCTGCATTTAGGTAAGCAGGACACAGCTTTTAAAATATTAATTTAATCTGCAATTTTTTACCACCTTATTTGTATGATTGTGAAATGGGTCCCCTACTTGGATGGTAGCAGATAGCAGATGCTTATAAACCTCTTGGCAAGTGGTCTTCAGTCTGCAGATGGAAATGGGCTCCATCTTATGGACCCAATTGAGTAGGTTTTGTACTTCGTCTGATGGTGGAAACTCCTGTATAGATTGGACATAACATATCATTGTGTTTTTTAACAAAAGCAGAATGGTGTATGATGTCCAATCTGTGTCAGTGTAAAGAATGTGTTGAAGTGGCAGAAAACACTCTTTTCATGGCCTGTAGCTTGTCAGAGAATTTTTTATTTATTATTTCATGTGCCTACAAAAGGAGGGCAAGAGTAAGTCTTACATGGAGTGTTCTGATTTCTGTATGCAGCAAATTTCTATTATTTGTCCCTCTGTGCTTGGGGTCAGTTTGAAGCTGGTTTTTATTTTGTTTATAGGAATGTTTTTCTTTGTATTTGTTTGAAATTTATAACTTAGTGAGTCTATAATATGGCGTTTTTTCACCTGTATCCAGCCTGTGTTCTGTGGGGTACCCTGTCCACCGTTCAGGTATGTACCTCTGCATATCTCACTGATGGTCATTTGTAAATCTCCATTTCAAACAGAGCCTGTTGGAGCAAAGGCACCAAAATTCTCGATTGAGGCAACAAGTAGCTCATTTGTAAAGTTTCTGAGTCAAGGATTTGCACTGCTTTGTCCTGCTCAGGGGTATCCTGTCCCATCATTCAGGTAAGATGGTGAAATATGCTTATCCGTTCACAGATCCCGTCGGAGCAAAAGCCCCAAAATTCTCTACCAATGATAAGAGTAGTTCATTTGTGTTTAATTCTGGTGAAGGATTTGGATTGTTGTGTCCAGCGCAGGGTTTCCCTGTCCCCACATTCAGGTATGTCTCAGTGGCAATGCACCATCCCAATATTGTTCAGGAGGTGTACCTTAGTTTGAAGTGTAATGTGGTATCAGCCAATTAGATATCTAGATGTTTGAAGAATAGAAATGTGTGATATGAGCTTGCTGCATCCATCTTGACCCTCCTGTTCTGAAGATGGAGGCAGCAGATTTTTGAGAATCGTGTTTATCTGTCAAAGTACACAGTTTGACATCGCAGAAGATCACAATCTTTATATTCACCATTGTGGGAACTTCAGATTTTATATTTCAATTAATTTATTGTGGAACTCAATAACATCACAGTCTAGCACTGAATGGCTGGTCATTTTTTTGCGCATTGTAGTTGGTCATTCTTGATGTATGTTGTACATAGGAAGATAGGCGTATTATATCACCATGTTTGTGTGTTTGCCTGCTGCTGTTAATAATGAAAATTGGTGTGAATGTCATTTCACTGGGGGTCATCCAAGCTTCAAAACTGTTAATTCCTTAACATCAGTAATTCCAACACAATGTTCAGATAAGAGCAGCAGCAGCAGCATCATTATCATCATGTATCTTAGTGCCCTGGAATTGTGTGTGGTCACAGATAATTGAAGAATGAGTAACTTTTGATTAGGTTAATTTATCCACGGTAGTCCATGTGGGATTTCTGGTGTACAAAATGCTTTGGACCAGGTTTGCATCCAAAAACTTGACTTTTTTCTTGACCTTTGTTATTCCACCAGTGCTCCTATCATCACTGTTTGGTACATTGTGCTCATTTGAGGTTGTAGTGTCAAGGGACTCAGCTTCACCCCACTGCTGCAACTGAAGTAGGGGTAGGGGGAAAAAAAGCTCTATTTGCAGAATGTACAATAATCTTGTGGCCTTGTATAATCTGTGTGCAGGTTTCCATTTTGTAGTGCCAAATAAAGAACTGTTGCAAAAAGGCATTTTAAAGTTGCCATAGTGATTGTAAATACTGTACATACTTTGTGGGAAGATTCTGTTTAGCAGTGCTAAAAGTTGCTAAGTTTTGTAAGTTACACTTGACAAAATTATATAGTAAGACCCTGGCATAATGCAGGGACGGTTCACAGTGGTATATACTTTTATATTTCATGATAATCTTATGCATAGACAGGCATATTCAAAGGGAAATGGTTTTTGTGATTGTTTCCTCAATATTATTGTTTGTTGCTGATGCTTTGAATTTTGGAAAGAAACTTGTCTTATATTTTACACACATGCGGGATGAGCTTTGGGTTAGCAGAAGTTTCTTCTGTGCCTTGTGTTTATGTGTTTCTTCTAGTCTGTTTTTTGTGTGTGTGTGTCAGTTCTTTTCTTGAGTAGTTGGTAGCTTTGCATTTAGCAAAAAAGTTGCCAGTAATGCAACCTGATAGTTCAGTATGAAACTCATGTAACCTGAAATCAATGGCATCTTCACAGCCTAGTTTTCCAAGATCTATTTCATATTATCTTCCCATCTTTGCTTTCATTTTTCAAGTGGCCCTGTCATTCTGCCTTTGAAATGGAAATGTTGTTTTTATTTGATTTACCTCCTGTGTGTGTGTGTGTGTGTGTGTGTGTGTGTGTGTGTGTGTGTGTGTGATATTCTCTGGGCTTGATGTCCAGTTTGTCCAGCCCGTTTCTTGTAAATTTGTATTATTTGCTGTACTTTTGTTTGAAATCCCCCCCCAGTCCCCCTTTTTTTGGGATTAGTGTTGGGATCCTATCATGCACAATATTACATGCTGAATGCACATGGTTGTTCTGGAAATATATGGAATTATAATCCAAAAGATGAGAATTCTTTCTCATTATGTTGCAAACCTCTGTTAAAAAAATGATAATCCCATCATTTTAACAAAATGATTTGGTGCATATGTGAATTTTTGGAAGAATATATTTTAGTGGTAACATAATTTTTTTGAACATTTAACATATAACATTTTCTTTTGGAGCGCTGCATGTAGGGTATAACATTACACACTACGTATTTCCGTACTCCCAACAGAACCTGTTGGTGCCAAATCACCAACCTTCTCAACAGATGACAAAAGTCATTCAATTGTGAGGTTTGCGGGCCTAGGCTTCACACTGTTGTGCCCAGCACAGGGCTATCCTGTCCCTGTGTTCAGGTAAGCTCATAGAATAGAGCCATTCCCTTTCCTAAATCATTGAAACTAAAGATGATTGAAAACTCAGCACTGAACTTCGTGTTTAATAATATGTTCAAAGTCTTGCTTCCTCCAAAAATATTGTTACTTCCGCCAGTCATTCTCCCCTTAGGACAGAGGTAATGGACCCAAAATCACCTTGTTTCATTGCTTCACTTTCTGTTTGTATTACTCATTGATTACTGGTGTACACACATCAAGATGAAGGTACTACATACCTTTAAAATGTCAGTTGCCACTCACACAGTGACATGACATCATATGCCGGAAGTCCTGAATCCCATAGTGGAGCCTGTCTACTTAACTACTTGGCATCACATCCCAGAACACGGTAATGTTAATATTAAATGTTGTCAGAACTTGATACCATACAGCCCTTGGCTGCTTCCATCTTTATACCTGCCAATTCACAATTCAGCACCATCCTTAACATCACCATTGCTTCCTTCAACCATATGTTAATTTTTTAATTGTTCTGTGTTGTGCCCAGTAGTTTTCCACAAAATACAGGTGACATTAACCGGTAGTCATGGAACTGAAGTGACTGTATGTAGCTGAACCTATCATTTGTGTCTCTAGAACCTGTCGGGAGAGTATCTCCGAAATATCCCAAGTCTGCCAAATCAGATTCTTTTGAGGTGATGTCAGGCAGCAAGTACAGTCTGTTGTGTGAAGCTCAGGCATTTCCCATCCCAATATTCAGGTGAGCATTTTGTTGAGTTGCAGCACTTCCCTGGTTAAGATTTGAGGTTTAGGCAGGGGTGAAGACAGTATTGCGTGTCTCTTTGTTATGTCACTCTACTCTAGTGTGTGGGTGCAACATTCTGCCTCCATCTCGTGTATTCTGAAGATTCTGGAAGTATGCGCCTCAGAAACATTCGTGGCCTACCAGACTACACAGTGTCATGTCCTAGAAGTATACAGCCAGGCAATTTATTACCGTGAGAACCTCCAGGCTTGTGATACAAATGGTTTATTTTATCAGTTAGATGTTCAGATTCTGATGTTTCCAGCAGTAATGGCAATGCACAAACTGTGACTGTTATTTAGAACCTGTCAGCAGTTCTGCTCCACGGGTTCCACCCACCTCCAAAGTAACAGTTCTGCAGAAGCCTTTCAAGTCTGATGTTTCTTTGCTCTGTCAGGCACAGGCGCATCCAGTACCGAGCTCTAGGTTAGTAGCAATGTGATAAAACAGGGCTGGCCTGAAAGTTTACTTCTTCAGAACAATACACTTTACTATGATGAATTGTAGCAACTGTAGCTATGGATTACTCTTTCTCAAAACCGTGTGTCTTAGCATTTCTGAACTGGGTAAGATTTGTAAAAGCTGTGGGTTTGAAATATTGTCTCTTTATACCATTTGCTGTAACTTGCTCTGAATGAATGATGATGATACAAGCTCTGGTGGATCTGCAGTCCTAGAGTTTGCATATGCACATTGCTGAGAACATAAACGCTATAAAGCACAGTGGTTAACGTACATACCGTTTGCTTTAACATTACGGCACTACATTTTCTACATCGTGTCTGTATGAGTTTCATGTGCTTCTCACAATACGCATTGATTATATCCTTATCTAGCATTAACACTTCTTTCTTTGTAATGAATATGCATTGTGTTTTCTGGGAGGTATCACTTTAGTTTTTAAATAATGTATTATTTAGGTCAAACCTGAAGGAACTACACCATTGGTAAGACCTAGGTGTAGGTGTGAGGATAATATGATATGGGGCCTTATAGAAGATCGGAGGGCATGGATTGGATTCATCTGGCTGAGGATAGGGACCAGTGCCAAGCAGTTGTGAGCACAGTATTGAACCTCTAATTTTCTTTGAATGCAGGAAATTGCTGGACCAGCTGTATAATTGTTAACTTCCCAAGAAGGACTCTGCTTCGTGGAACTGATGTTTAAGCCATATCTTAGGTGAACTTTGAGTTTTATAGGGCTTATATGCCATGGGAGCCAGTATTCTAGGATCATCATGCTGTATCAAAATTCTTGCCTTGAAGACAAGCGATTGGCAGATTTGTTTGCATTCCTTCCCGATTCCTGGCCTCTGCCAGTAGGTTGGAAACATGAGCTGGAACTGTTGCTTATCTGTGAGATTTCTGTGATTATGTGGTGATGTTTTTCTTTGAATGTGTTTTTAAAACTCCTAGATGACAGTATTTTATTCTTCTGGAATGTGGCACCATGTAGTGTGCTGGACACAAGAGTCAGTCTTCTAAATTGATGATAGAAGCAGTAGGTCCCTTTGAAACACTGAATCTATCTACCAAACACAGCATCACATTTCAGAAGACCATTATCTTAATATTCACTGAGGACGTCACATCCCCAGACATTGTAATCTTTTTGAAATCCCAGAAGTGCATCATTTCAGTAGTGAGTGATTTTTTTAGCCTAAGAAGTTAGAAAATTTAGAAATATGAGATGATCAAATTTTGAAACCATTGACCAGTGTGTGTTACACTTGGCGTGGACAGTATGCCTTTGGAGACTATTCCAACACCATACATTTTTAGTTTCTTACAAGGAGAACACATGAGTTTGTTGCGTGGGAACAACACTTGTGCTGCTTGGTGTTGATGCCTGACATGATATACAGTAATAGGTCTTGGGGCAGTGTGTGATTCATGTGCAAGTAATAATTTTTGTAGAATGCAAAGTAACATTGTGTTCATACCGATAATTCTTTTAGCTTTCAGTTTGTTGGTGATGACTAATTAACTGCTGGAGTCAGGCATGTGAAATTTGGTGTGGTGGTAGTTTGTAAATTTACCCAAGCATTATGGGGGCCTGGGGCAGCTACTAGTTGGACGGTCCCAGGATTGATTCCCAGTGGTGTCACTGGATTTTTCAGTGACATACTCCTTCCGACTGTACCATGGCCCTGGGGTCAACTCAGCCCCTAGTGAAAATGAGTGCCAGGAACATTCCTTGGGGTACAGGGGGCAGGTGCGTGAGGCTGACAACCTCATCACCTTCACGTGCCGAATGTCATGAAATCTGGGAGCCTAAACCTCCTGGAACCCTCTGGGCCACACTGGGCCTGTTATGGGACTCCTTTACCTCTTACCCATGCATTACGTATGATGTATTGCTTATAGCTGAATAATTACAAACTTGGCAATGACGTGGAACTTCGAGGTTTTATCCAAGAAATTTAACATGTTTAGAGTCTTTGCTTAAGTAATACATTCTTCACAAAAGTAAGAACATAGCCATAAGTACAGAGCAATGGATATATGGAACTAAAGAACACAACTGTAATTACAGAGCAGTAGCTTTGTAGAACTAAAGAACAGAGCTACATCTTTGTAGAACTACAGATCTAGCCATAATTGTAGAGCATAGATCTGTAGAACTGAATGAACAGCCATAATTACAGAGCAATACATCTCTATTACTAAATTTCTATGTGACTAAAAGATAGGCTTAATGAGTTCTACTCGAGACTCCACATGATACTTGTGAAGCCACTAATGCTGGCTTTGTTTGTGCATGTCATTGTAACTGGTTTTGTGTTGTTGTCAGAACCTTCAGGTGGTTCGCCTCCTAAAATCCCTGGCTTGAGAACTTCAGAATCATATAGAACATATGAACATCAGAGTTTTGTCCTGTTCTGTGAGGCCCAAGGTTTCCCTGCCCCATCATTCAGGTACATTAATAGTTCCGGTGCAACATGGCACACTCTGTAGATTGTTGCTTAAAGTTATGTGGCATCAGTGGCAGATTTTTTTTTTTGAGCATGACTCATTGTGATCATTAAACAATTTTGAAGAACTGTAAGTATGCACAATTTTACTGTGACGTGTACGTGGCTCTTGTGTCAGAACACTGTGCCATGAACGAGCTAAGGTGCACCTAACACTAGATGGAGGTGAGTGTTCATATTTGTGATTTTCTTTTGTCTTAATCTGTAAAGAAATCACTTAAAGATACCAGGGCTTATAGACACAAAATCTGTGTTATAAAACACATGATGTCCCACTGTTTTTATTTGTGTACATTTTGCGAACCACATTTGTTGCTTATTGTGTCCACTCTGTTGCGTGCAGAACCTGTTGGCAGGGCGGCACCAAATGTTCCTAAAACTTCAAAGTCTAACTCTTTTGACGTGGAGTCTGGGAGGGGATTTGGTTTCCTTTGTGAAGCCCAGGCATTTCCTGTCCCTATGTTCAGGTAAGCTCAAGTACTGGGTTTGTATCTCTGTGCTGACCATATGGTGGATAAGGTGGTAATGATCATGCTGTGCAAAATTAAGCACTATACCATGAGGGCACATGGGAAAATGGAAATACTGCTTTACGCCTGGGAAAAGAGCCGTTGGTAACCAATGGATAGAGCTTCATATCTGCTCTGGCTGCTGTGGAGAAGGGAATGAATTATTTGTTGCTACCTAGAATTCAACCCCAATTTCTTGATCATCTGTCTCTTAGAGTAATCACTACATCACCTGAATCATAGCTGCCATGTGGGAGGTATTGCACCCAAGTTTTCCATTCTCATGAAACATGATTGGTCTGGTTTTACCCTGTTGTGTTACAACTAAATCCCAACATTGAGGTATCTACACATTTGTTATGCTAAGACCAAATTTGTTGTGCGGCTAGCCTTCTGTAGATGTAACAAACAGCGTTGCTATTCACTCTGTGAAATGGTGTTTGAGATAGTAGCTGCGATGTTGGACATTTTGTTTTGCCTGAGGTATATTGTGACCATCAGTGTCTTTTCTACTTCTGGTGGCATGTCTGAGGGAAAGTGATTGTAACTGTACTATGTTGCTGGACGGTCTCTCACCATTTTCTTGTGATCATAACTGTGCTGATATTTGTGGATGTTCCCTTACCATTCTCTCGTGATCATAACTGTGCTGATATTTGTGGATGGTCCCTTACCATTCTCTCGTGATCATAACTGTGCTGATATTTGTGGATGG
>JGI20166J26741_11559585_pt1 | contig 12073 bp, 15 predicted proteins | sample TergutCu122P5_FD_26741 | JGI IMG/M metagenome (IMG submission 26741) | reverse complement strand
GCAGTTGCATTCATAAACCTGTGTACCGAAAAACGACGTAAAAGTAAAAAGTTGCAGTTGAATCTTTAAGTTAGTGGATATGGGGCTCTGCTCCCGCCGCTTTTGATCTATTTCTGCCGATACTCAACTGCAATTTGTAATTTACGGCGGGAGCAGAGCTCCCGCCCTACAATTATTCATCGCTGTAATAGGCAAATTCACGGAATTTAGACTGAATTTAGACTGAACGTAGACTAACTAAATTTTCGGGCAAATTTTTGAGTGATACGCACAATCAGTCCATATTTTTTTACAACTAACAATACACATCAGTCCAAGCTAATCCCGGCAATCAGCCATATTCCATAATATGGTTTCTTCATTACTTCACATAAAATCAATCATTCTTGGAAACATAAAGACATTCCTAATCCCTATTCTGGAATAACCCCGGAGGTCATCCATTTGGAAATATACATTAAGCCGGTTAAAAAAATCACGGTCGAGGAACGCCGCGACATATATCTGCGGGATCTGGCCGAGGTGGTCGCCGACAAAAAGACCGCCGAAAAGCTCAAAAAGCTCAAGCTCCTGCACATCGAGGCGGATAAAAAGACGAATTTCCTCGTCAGCGTGACGGACATAGTCCGCGCCGTGGCGGCCAGGTTCCCGGACAACGCCGTCTCCAACCTGGGCGAAGCGGACACGGTCATCGACTTTTCCCCCACTAAAAAAAAGGACAACAGCGTCTGGAAATGGCTGAAAATAGCCTTTGTCACGCTCGTCCTCCTGGCGGGCTCGGCCACGGCGATCATGAGCTTTCACTCCGACGCCCAGATGCCTCAGGTTTTCAAAAACTACTACAGGATATTCTTCGGGAAAGAGTCCGACAGGCCGATGCTGATAGACATCCCCTACTCCGTCGGCCTCGGCGTCGGGATCATGCTGTTTTTCAACCACTTCGCGGGCAAGAAGCTCACGGAGGACCCGACGCCGATAGAGGTCGAGATGTCCCTCTACGAGACGGACGTGACTGACACGGTGCTGGACGTCCTCTCGGACGAGAGGGCGCACGAAGGGGACGGTAACAAAAATGGAACTAATTAAGCAAATCGCGGCGGTCTTTATCGGCCTCGGTTCGGGCCTCGTGATCTCCGGCGCGGTCTACGCGTTCATCTCCGTGGTCGGCGTTGTGACGAGGCTCGCGCAGAAGACCGGCACGCGCAACAGGATCAGGCTCTACGAGAGCGCGCTGGCGGTTGGCGGATTGCTCGGCGTGGCGGCCGGGCTGTTTGACGCGCGCCTGCCGATCGGGCGGATCCCGGCGGTTATATACAGCTTCTGCATAGGCGTGTTCTACGGCTGCCTGGCGGTGTCGCTGGCCGAAGTCATCAACGTGATACCTATCCTGACGCGGCGTACGAAGATACAGCGGGGCATGTTCTTTTTCATACTGGCGATCGCGCTCGGCAAGCTGGCGGGGTCGCTGCTGTACTACGTCATACCCGGGTTTTTCAAGCCAGAGTAAAACGCGCCGACCCGGCGCGCCGTAATAAGAACCTGTATCCAACCGGCCAATCCGGGGCCGAATACAGGTTCCGAGAGAGGTAGGATCATATGCAGCAGACGGAGCAGGCTAAAAAACAGTATCAGAAAATGGTGGAACGGGCCTCGCCGGGGAGCAGGACGTTCGCGAACTCCCTGAAGGCGTTTGTGGTCGGCGGGCTGATCTGCGACGTCGGGCAGCTGATCAGGAACCTGCTGCTGAAGGGCGGCGTCTCCGAAGACCACACGGCCATATATACGGCGGTGATCCTGGTGTTTCTGGGCGTGCTGCTGACGGGCCTGGGCGTATATGACAAGATAGGCAAGTTCGCGGGCGCCGGCTCCGTGGTGCCCATCACGGGCTTCGCGAACTCCGTGGCCGCGCCGGCGATCGAGTACAAAAAAGAGGGCTACGTCCTCGGCGTCGGCGCGAAGATGTTTCTGGTGGCCGGCCCGGTCATAGTGTACGGCACGCTGGCGGCCACGGTCGTGGGGCTGATCTATTATTTGGTTAAATGACACTCCGATATAGATCGAGGAGACTTCCTTATGTATAAAAACGCCGGGAAACAGACGCTTATTTTCGGCAACGACGGCGACCCCGCCTCCGCGCCGCGCATAACCGCCTGCGCGTCGATCGTCGGCCCCAAGGAGGGCGAAGGCCCGCTCGGCCGGGACTTCGACGTGGTTTCCCAGGACATTATGTTCGGAAAGGACACCTGGGAAAAGGCCGAGAGCGAGGTCGCGCGGCAGGCGGTGGAGATGGCGGCGAACAAGGCGGGGCTGCGCCTGGAGGACATACGGTTCGTTTTGGCCGGGGATCTGCTGAACCAGTGTATCGGGAGCTCCTTCGGCATGAGGGCTGTCGGCCGCCCGTTTTTCGGGCTTTTCGGGGCATGTTCCACGTTCGGGGAGGCCCTCGTCCTCGGCGCGGCGCTCGTGGACGGCGGCTGGGCCGACCACGTGATAAGCTCCGCGTCCAGCCATTTCTGCTCCGCCGAAAAGACGTTCCGCTTCCCGCTGGAGCTTGGGACGCAGCGCACCCCGACGGCCTCCTGGACGGTGACCGGGGACGGCGCGGCGGTCGTGTCGGCGTTCGGGGACGGCCCGCGGATCACGGCGGCCACGGCCGGCAAGATCGTGGACATGGGTATAAAGGACGTCAGCAACATGGGCGCGGCAATGGCCCCCGCCGTGGCGGACACGCTGACGCGCCATTTCGCGGACATGAACGCGGGCCCGGATCACTATGACGTCATAGCCACTGGGGACCTGGGCAGGATAGGGAAGGAGCTCCTGATCGAGCTGATGTTCAAGGAAGGCTACGATCTCACGAAAAACTTCACGGACTGCGGCGTCGAGATCTACGGCCCGGAACAGGACGCGCACGCCGGGGGAAGCGGCTGCGCCTGCGCGGCGGTGACTTTTTCGGGGCATTTCTACAAAAAACTGACGTCCGGGAAGATCGGGAAAATGCTGCTGGTTCCCACCGGGGCGCTGATGAACCAGACCACGGCGATGCAAGGGGAGAGCATTCCTTCGATTGCGCACGCCGTGCGAATCGAAGGAATGCAGATAACAGATAACAGATAACAATTAACAGTTAAAATCATAATTAACAGATAAAATCATTCTTATTTGGTGGCGGAAGTATGGACTATTTGAAGGCTTTTCTTGTCGGCGGGCTGATGTGCGTCGTCGGGCAGATACTGATCGACAGGACCAAGATCACGCCCGCGCGGATATTGGTGCTGTTTGTGGTTTTGGGATGCCTGCTGGGCGGGCTCGGCGTCTACGGGAAGCTGGTCGATTTCGCCGGGGCGGGCGCGACCGTGCCTCTGCCGGGCTTCGGCTACGCCATGTCCAAGAGCGTCATGGCGGAGGTCGACAAAAACGGGCTAATCGGCGTCGAGACCGGGGCGTTCAAGGCAATGGCCGGAGGCGTCACCGCGGCGGTTTTGTTCAGCTTCCTGGCGTCGCTGGTTTTTAGCGCCAAGGCGAAATGAAATAAATATACGTCGGAAAGGACCTGATTTATTGCCGTCAGCCCAAAGCGCCGCCCCCCTCTATTCCTCCGTCGACGCCAACATCGCCGCCATGGACGCGGCCTTCGCCGACTGCGGCGACCTGGTGAAGCGCGTTTTCCCCGCCGGCGAAAAAAACGCCGTCCGCGTCTGCGTGTACTATATCGACATGCTCGTGGCCAGGGACGTCGTGGACATGCACATCCTCAGCAGGCTGATGATCAGCCCGCGCGAATCCGGCCCCCCGGACATCCGCTCGAATCTCTTCCAGGCGCTCATGGACAACGGGATCACCACGGCCGACGTCTCCGAAAAGGACGATTTTGACGGCGTGAGCCTGGCGGTCCTCGCCGGAGACTCGGCGGTCTTCGTGGACGGGTTCGCCAGGGCGCTGATCGTCTCGTCCAGGGGCTTTCCGAACCGCGGCGTCCAGTCCTGCGACAGCGAGGTCGTGGTACAGGGCTCCAAGGAGGCGTTCTCCGAGGTCATGCGGATCAACACGATGCTCATCCGCCGCAGGATACGCGACACCTCCCTGAAGGTAAAACAGCTTTGCGTCGGGACCCGGAGCCGCACGGACATTGCGCTGATGTACCTGGACGGCGTTGTCCGCCCGCAGATACTCAAGGAGACGGAGGAGCGGCTCGGCGGCATCGAGATCGACGGCATACTCGACAGCGGGCAGGTCGAACAGATGATAGCCGACGACTGGCTGACGCCCTTCCCGACCGCCCAGTCCACGGAGAGGCCGGACAAGGCCGCCGACGCGATACTGGACGGGCGGATCGTCATAATCGTGGACAATTCGCCGTTTGTACTGATCGTGCCCGCGACGTTCAACACCTTTTTCCAGTCCACCGAGGACTACAACCAGCACTGGCTCGTCATGTCGTTCACGCGGCTGATGCGCTACGCGGCCGGGTTCATCGCCGTGGCTTTGCCCGGGCTTTACGTCGCTTTGACGGTGTTCAACCCGGAGATGATACCGACGCTTATGGCGCTCAAAATGGCCGCCTCGCGCAGCGCGATACCGATACCGGCCGCTTTGGAGGTGCTTATCATGGACATCGCCTTCGAACTTCTCCGGGAGGCCGGCATACGCCTGCCCAGGGCCGTCGGCAGCACCATCGGCGTCGTAGGGGGCCTGATCATCGGCCAGGCGGCCGTGGAGGCCGGGATCGTCTGCCCGCTGGTCGTCATAGTGACCGCGCTGACCGGCATCGCCTCGTTCGCCATCCCGCATACGTCCATGGTCGCCGGTTTCCGCGCCGCGAAATACCTGGTGCTGCTTTTGTCGGCGTTTCTGGGCCTGCTGGGCTTCTGGCTCGCGTTTTTGCTGGTGCTCGTCCACATGGCCTCGCTCAGGAGCTTCGGCATTCCGTACCTGTTCCCGTTCGCCTCCGGGGAGATCAACGGCTTCGGGGATTTGAGGGACACCGTCGTGCGCGCGCCGCTGCATAAACTGAATATAAGGCCGATATTCGCCAGCCCGAAAAACAGGCGTTCCGGGCGGGAAACAATAAAAGACAGATTTTTCTAAAGCAAGCCGCCAAAAGGAGACCCGCAATGTTCTCGGCAAACAACAAAATCTCTGTCCGGCAGTACCAAATCCTTCTCATAATCGACATCTTCGGCACGGGCGTGATCTTCCTGCCGAGGCGGGCGGCGGCTCTGGCCGGTCAGGACGGCTGGATCGCGCTTCTGGTCACGGCTCTGGTCATGGCCGGCGCCGCGCTTTTAATGGCCTCCGCCGTCCGCGCGTATCCCTCCGAATCATTCATAGATTTGCTGTCGAAGCTGATTTCGCGGCCCGCCGCCGCGGTTCTGGGGCTTTTGTTCGCGCTGCGGCTCTGGGCGGGCACGGCGCTGGAGCTCCACATCTTCGGCGAGATCGCCAACAAGACGCTTCTCCGCGGCACGCCCCCGGCGCTTATTTTCGGGGTGATGCTCCTCGTCGGGGCCTACGCCGCGTCCAAGGGCTACGAGACGCGCGCGCGCGTCGGCCAGATCATTTTTCCCGTCATATTCCTCCCGATAATCCTGATGTTCATCCTCGCCGGGTTCAGGGCGGACTGGAGCAACCTCAGGCCTGTTTTCGAAACGCCGCCGGAGCGGCTCGCAAGGAGCGCGTTCGCTCTCGGGTCGAGCTTCACCGGGCTGGAGTTCGCGCTGCTCGCCTACCCTTACGTCAACAACCCGAAAAAGACGCCCGGCGCCACGGCGAAGGCGACCCTCGCGGTCGGCGCGTTCATGCTGGCCGTCACCGCCGTGACCCTCGCCTCCTTTGGCCCGAAGGACGCCGCGAGACAGGTCTGGCCCGTGATCCAGCTCATGGACATGGTCTACATCCCGGGCTCCTTCGTCGAGCGGATGGACGTGCTTGTCATGAGTTTCTGGGTGCTTTCGGTATTCGCGATCACGAACGCCGGTTTTTTCTTCTCCGCGGTTGTGCTTAAGGACGTTTTCAGGCGAGGGACACACCTGGTCTACGTACTCGCCGGCGCGCCGGTGATCTTCGCGGCTTCGGCCGTCCGCTTCGACGCGGCTATGGTTTATAAGTTCGCGGACTGGATTTTCGCGACGTTTGGAGTGTTTTTCATGGCGGTTGTGCCGGCGGTCATTTATGCGGCGGCCGCGGTCAGGCGGAAGCGGGCGCAGCGCGCGTAATACGAATCTCGATTAATAACGGACGACACTTGCAAAGGGGTTCGAGGGCATGAAATCAAGATTTGCCGCCGTTGTGTCCGCCGTAGCAGCATGCGCTCTGCTACAGGGCTGTTCGGGCAAGATAAACCTGGAGCAGCGCGGATTCGCCGTCGGGCTGGGGATCGACAAATACGCCGGGGAAAAATCCGGGGACAACAACTTCACCGTAACCTTAGCCTTGCCCGTTTACGGCGAAAGTTCCGGCGGGGACGCGATCGAAAAATCCAAAATGTTAAAGACCGCCGACAGCGGCACGGTGGCCGGCGCCCTGCGCGCCGCCGACTTTAAGTCCAGCCAGAAGATATTCCTGGGGCAGACAAGGCTCCTGGCCTTGGGGCGGGACCTTCTCGCGGACAGGGAGCTTTTCCGCCAGGCGATCGGCGCGGCCGAGCGCAACGATGAGATCAGCAAGCGAATGTACGTCATGGCGACAAAGGGCTCCGCCGCCGACATAATCGGCGCGGAATCCGAGAGCGAACCCATGGCGGGTTTTTACGTCCCCGCGTATTATTCCAAGGAGCACAGGGCCGTCGGCATGACGTTCAAGACGGACCTGGAGAGCCTCGTGTCAGACCTGCGCGCCGGCGGGAACGCGCTGCTTCCCGAGATCGAGGCGTCCGGGACGGAAAAGGCGAAGGAATTCGAGATCAACGGGAGCGCGGTCATCAGGGATTACGCCTTGGCCGGATTTTTAAGCGGCGTTGAGACGCGCGGCTTCGAGTGGGTGAAGGGCGACTGCCGCGGCGAGGTGGTCAGCATAGACTTTGACGGCGAGTGCGTGCCGGTGCGCGTGGAAAAGAGCAGCGCGAAAGTGACCTTCGGAGAGGACGGAAAGCTGAACTGCCGCGCGGCCGTCGCCGTCTGCGGAACGGTCGCGGAAAGGAAGTTCGGGGACAGCTCGTCCTCCGACAGCGGCAAGACCGCGAGGCTGGAGGCGGAATTCGCCGCCGCGGTCCGCCGCGAGATACTGGCGACGGCCGATATCTTACAGCGCGAAATGGGCGCGGACGCCTATCAGTTTTTGAACGAGCTGCACAAGAACGAGCGGGAACTGTACGCGAAATACGCCCCGAACTGGGGGGAGGCGTTCCGGGAGATGGGGTTTGAAGCGGAGGTAAAAGCGGTAATTTCCGGGAGCGGAGCGATAGACTGATATTTGATGCTCAAAATAATTTTTTTTAACATCTTCGTAACATTTTTGTAAAATCCATTGCTTAAACGCGCCGAATATGTTATTATTATCCAGATGAAAAATAAATTCCGACGATATTGGGGAAAATGTCTTTACAAAAGCCTTTATGGGGGGTCGTTATGAAATCATCCGCGCGCCGCGCTCATAAAACCTTTTTTGCGGCCGCTGTCCTGGCCGCCTTGCTGATGTGCGGAAATTTAACCTTGTTCGCGGCCGCGGGCACGGTCGTCAGCTCCGCGACAAGGCTCGACCTCAGGCACGGCAGTATATCGGGCGAAAAGGCTTTCTACAGCATGGACATCCCCGAGCTCTGGCGGGCGTACCTTTTGGCCGACCGGGTAAAATCCGCGCAGACGGACGGCTCGATCGAGAAGCTGATCTTTTATTACCGGCCGCAGGACGACCTGACCAAGCCGATTCCGGTTTTGTGCATAACCGTGTACGGCAAGGACAAATACACTTCGGCGCCGGAATTTTCCGTGTTTCTCGAAACTCACAAATACTATTTCGCGTACCGCTGCACCGAAGAGATGGAGCTCCAGAACGAGGTCGACCAGGCCATCGTCAACCAGATACTCACAAAGGCCGAGGACGACATCTTTCTGTCCAGCCTGATATGGCCCTCCTCCGACGACGAGAAAGTTTTCACGAACACCCTCTGGGTCAACGGTATGCAGCTGCACGCCTACCCTTACAAGCAAAGCAACGTGACGCTGCTGCCGATACGGGACGTATGCGAGGCCCTGGGCTACAGCGTCGGCTGGATCGCGGACCGCCGCGCGGTCACCGTCGCGAAGCCGGGGGAATACTATTTGCTGCTGGCGGACAATCCCAACGTGAACGACGGCTATCCCATCGTCATAAAGAACGACAAGTCGTACATCTCGTCGCTCTATTTCGCGACGCATATGAAGGTGAACATCCAGGTGGACGAAAGGTCGAACGTTTCGATATACTAGGGGAATGTAGAATTGATCGAGGCAAGGTGGTTTGTCGGCGGCGATCCCGGCGACGCCCGCGTGATCAGACGCAAAGTCTTTATCGAGGAACAGGGCGCGGACGGGGCCGCTGAAGCAGACGGCCGCGACGGAAGCGCCATACATCTGGTCGCATACGACGGAGGCGCTCCGGTGGCTGCCGGGCGCGTGATCCCGGAGGCCGACGCGGCGGTGATCGGCCGCGTGGCCGTCCTGAAAGAAGAGCGCGGCAAGGGCTACGGCGATTTCGTGATGAAAACGCTCGTCTGGCTGGCCGCCGAAATGCGCTACGACACGCTGGTCGTCCACTCCCGGCTCTCCGCCGCCGGCTTCTTCCGGAAGTTCGGCTTTAAGCCGGCGGGCGGGGAATACGAGGAAGCCGGCGTAACTTATGTCACGATGGTCAGGAAGGGAGGCGCGAAGACGTGCGGGAGCGGCCTTTGAAATATTATGTCGCGGACGTGTTCACCGACCGCCCGTTCGGCGGGAACCCCGCGGGAGTGTGCCTGCTGGAGGACTGGCCGGACGACGGGCTGATGCAAAGCATAGCCGCCGAAAACAACCTGTCCGAAACGGCGTTTCTCGTCAGGCGGGAAGACCGCTACAGCCTGCGGTGGTTCACGCCGGAGCTGGAGATAGACCTCTGCGGCCACGCGACGATGGGGAGCGCGTTCGTCCTGTTCGAATACCTGGAGCGGGACGCGGCGGAGCTTCGTTTCGAGACGCGAAGCGGGGTCCTGACCGTGGCCAAGGGCGAAGACGGCCTGCTCTGGATGGACCTGCCCTCGAGGCCGGGCGCGCCGGCCCCGAATTTCCCGTGCCTGCGCGGCGCGCTGGGAATAGCGCGGTTCGATACATACAAGTCCGCCGACATTCTGGTCGTCCTGGAAAACGAGGACGAGGTCGGGAATCTCGCGCCGGATTTTGCGAAACTGAAGCCCCTGAAGGACGAGGCCGGCATGTCCGGCGACGATTTCGGCGTGATAGTCACGGCGCGCGGCTCGGAGACATCCGGCTGCGACTTCGTCTCGCGCTTCTTCGCGCCGGGCGCCGGGATCAACGAGGACCCCGTGACCGGCCGCGCGCACTGCGTCCTGATCCCGTACTGGGCGAAACGCCTCGGAAAGGCGTCGATGACCGCCCGGCAGCTTTCCCGGCGCGGCGGGCGGCTTTGGTGCGAGGACGCGGGGGAGAGGGTCAGGATCGGGGGGAAGGCGAAGCTGTATCTGACGGGTGAAATTTGGGTTTGACGGCTATTTTTCATATACCCATTGTACATCGTTCAAAACCGAAGCCCTAAAATGTTGGTTCTGCGAGTTCAGCACCCCCTTATACCAAACGTAATCTATTTTTGGTACATGCGTATAGGAGATCAGCAGGTCATTGACTTCCTCAATATAATTCAACAGTTCGTCCGCTCCCGCCTCTTGTCTGCTATCATAGTCATACAGCAAATCCATATCGCTGTTGTCATTTCCGTCTCCTCTGACAAAAGAGCCGAATATGCCCACGCGCTTTATGGCAGGATAGTTTCGCGCCAATAATATTATGTCGATTATATTAGCGTCAATCATTCTGTCCGTCTCCCTCAAGCGTTGCCAAAACAGCATAAAGTTCAGATAAAACTTTTGAAGCCGTGAGCTTTTTGCATATAGAATATATGATGCCAAAATCAATGTTGTCATAGTCATGACTCGCTATATTCCTGGCGCCGGAAAGATTAATTTTGTTGAGTTCATTTAACATGTTACTTCTTTCTTCGCCCAGCTTGTTTTTGGCCTCGTATATATTGGTAATAAATTGCGTACATGCAGCCTGCGATATTTCGTCATGTTTTAAGTTGTTCGGGTCTATAATACCGTTGAGCGCGAAACATTTTTTAATATTGAGAATGTGCCTGATAATACTGTTGATTTTTTGAGCGTCGTATTCGGACGATTCACGCATATTATTTCACTCCATTGATCTATAATATAACACATTACATAACGTCACACTTATCCATATACAATGCCTCTGCCTTCTTTACTTTTATTATAACGCCTGCGTCTTGATTTACAAGTATAAATTTTCCAAGTGTCTTTGGCCTTAGTCTAGGAATCTATAATATTTTTTTACGTAGTTTATTCGCCGCGCTCAATCGTTCTGGGTGCAGCAAATTTTCGCGGTAAAATCGTAGGGGACGCCCCCCTGGGCGTCCCGTTACCTGGTTCTGCCGACAACAGCGTGACGCCGAGGGCGGCGTGCAACTGCGGGACGCCGAGGGCGGCGTCCCCTACTGTATTATGGCGTATCCCACGAAAATTCGGGCCACGAAAATTCGCCGCGCCCAATCGTTCTTCGGCATTTGACTTTTCCCGGGGGAATAAATATAATGTATCGGAAAATTAAACCGTATGTCTTCAGGGCAGCTGAAATCGTTGGGGGGAAAAGCATGAGGCAGTTTTCGAGGACAAGGACGGTCGCCACCCTGGCGGTTCTGGCGGCGGTCGCCTACCTGGTCACAGTCGTCACGCGCGTGCCGTTTATCCCGGCCGCGCCCTTTCTGAAATACGACCCGAAGGACGTCATAGTCGCGATATCGGGCTTTATCTTCGGCCCGCTCGCGGCCTTTGCCGTCTCGACGGCCGTGTGCCTCGTGGAGATGGTCACGGTTTCGGAATCCGGCCCGATCGGCATGGTGATGGAAGTCCTGGCGAGCTGTTCGTTCGCGTGCGTCGCGGCCTTTGTCTACTACCGGCGCCGGACAATGACGCGGGCGTTTATTGGGCTGGCCCTGGGCTGGGTCTGCATGATCGCGGTGATGCTGCTGTGGAACTACTTTTTGACGCCCGTCTATCTGGGGATGCCGCGGGAAAGCGTCGTGGCGATGTTTCTGCCGGTGATCATACCGTTCAACGCGATAAAGGGCGGGCTGAACGCGGGCATAATCCTGCTGGCGTACAAGCCGGTCATGACGGCGCTCCGCAAGGCGCGCCTGCTGCCCGCGTCGCGTATGCCGGCGGCGGGCGGCGCGGACGGCCGGACGGCCGCGGAAAACGCCGGCGCGAAAACCGGATTCAGGATCGGCCCCGCGCTCGTCGCGGTCTTCGTGATAGCGAGCTGCGTCCTGTTCATACTCGCTTTGCAAAATCGAATATAAAAAGAACATAGGAGGAAAATGCGTATGCCGGTTTTCGGCCACTATCTGATGTTTGACCGCGCCTGCGCCGAGGCGATGGAGTTCTACAAAGAGGCGTTCGGCGGGGAGATCCTGGAAATGCGGAAATACGGCGATATGCCCCCGAATCCGGCGTTTCCCGTGGCGGAGGCGGACAAAGGGCTGGTGCTCCACGCCAGGCTTAGGGTCGGCGATACGGAGATCATGGCGGCAGACGGCAAAAACAGGCGGGCCGCCGGCGAGAACATGTATATAACCATGACCGCAAAGGACGCCGCCGCGGTCCAAAAAGCCTGGGACGCGCTTAAAGAGGGCGCGGAGGTCTATATGGACCTGGCGCCGGCCTTCTTCGCCGCGCTGCACGGCTCGCTGCGGGACAGGTTCGGGATAAACTGGATGTTTACGGTATTGGTTTGCACACCCAGAAACGGAGGCCGCATATGCTAGATATACGCCTGATAAGGACTGACCCCGACCTGGTTCGGGAGAA
>JGI20166J26741_11559474_pt1 | contig 12073 bp, 8 predicted proteins | sample TergutCu122P5_FD_26741 | JGI IMG/M metagenome (IMG submission 26741) | reverse complement strand
AGCTGACGGTCAGGAAAGTTGTGGAAGACCCCGACGGAGTGGCTGACCCGGACGATAAATTCTCCATCACCACCGAGGGTTCGGGGAACGTGGGCACGGACACCGCGGAGCTCGCGGACGGGGACAGCGTCGTATACTCGTTCTATTCCCTCGCCAACGACGACAGGTTTGATTTCACGGTTTACGAAGAAGACACGGCTACTTCGGCTACATATGAACTGGACTCCTCTGAGATAGTCGTGAACGGCGGCGTGTCGGCGGACCTTGCCGCCGGATCCTCGATCACCATAGGGGACAGCGCGGTCGTAACGCTCACGAACACAAAGCTGACGAAAACCCTGACGGTCAACTACGTCGACGCCGACGGGAACCTTCTGGAGGCGCAGACCACGCCGCCCGTCAAATACGGCCAGAACGCCGACTACGACGCGTCCGGCTGGGCGCCGGCCGTCTATGACCCGAGCGACCCGGCGTCGATTATAACGATAGGCGGCAAAAAGTACATATATAAACTCGATAACGGTGATCCTAATCTTTACACCGATTCGGACCCGGAAACGGGAACGATGGACGACAATAAGGTCGTCCAATACGTGCTGGAGCCGCTGACTTACACGCTGACGGTGGAGTACGTGGACGCCGACGGCAATGTGCTGGATACGGTCATAGACAAGGAGCCGGCCGACGCGGACGACCCGTACGACACGAATTCCTCCGAGCCGGTCCTCTATGATCCGAGCGACCAGGACACGATCATCACCATCGGCGGCAAAGACTACAAATACACGGCATTGAATAATCTATACAGCGATTCGGACCCGGCATCCGGGACCATGGACGGCGACAAGGTCGTCAAGTATGTCCTGGAACCGCTGCAGTACACTCTGACGGTCAACTGGGTGGATCCCGACGGCAATATCCTGGAGACGCCGGTGGACGCGGAGCTGTACGACCAGGGCGATTCTTATGACGCGTCCGGCGACGCCCCCGCCGTCGGCGCGGTCATAGAGGTGAACGGCAGAAAGTATAAATATCCGAGCGCCGGCAACCTCTACGGCACTTCGGACGCCGAAGCCGGCAGCATGGGAGGCGACAAGATCGTCAACTACCTGCTGGTTCCGGTGACGCACACTTTGACGGTCAACTACGTCGACCCCGAGGGCAACATCCTGGAGACGGTCGTCAACCAGGACCCGTACGACGACGGGGACGCCTATGACACTGCGCCCTCCGAGCCGGGGCAGGACGAGATAAAGTACGGAGACGTAGCCTACATGTATGAAGGCAATATTTCCGACGATTCGGACGCCACGTCCGGCACAATGAAAAAGGACAACGTCGTGAACTATGTGCTGGTGCCCAAGACGGCGGACATAACCGTCACGAAAACGTCCCCGCAGTCCGGTCTGACCGTGAACGACGGCGACGCCGTGTCATACGACATCACCGTGAAGAATTCGGGCGCGGGCAACGCGCTGGACGTGTCCGTCTCCGACAGCCTGGACGACGCGCTGACTTCCGCGAGCGCGATTTTGGTTTCGAACACTGTTAAAGGCGTTGCCACTGGCCAGGCCCTAGAAGTCACCGTCAGCGGCGGCAAGGTGGCGTGCGACATCGGGACCATGCTTCCCGGGCAGATTATTGTCATCCGCGTGAACGCCGTGGTCGATTTGCCCGGAGGCGGCGAGATCCCCAACTTCGCGAAGGTTAAATACACAGATCCGGCCGTCAGCCCCGATCCGAAGGAAAAGCCCTCGGAGGAGGTCGACATCAACGTGGATCGGCCTCCGGATAGTACATCCCCGGCGGCGATAACGGTCACGAAGGCGTCGCCGCAGGCGGACAAAACTGTGCCTAACGGCTCCGGCGTTTCGTATACAATCACCGTGACGAATACCGGCGGGGAAGAAGCGCTGAACGCGATTGTCTCCGACACCCTGGACAGCGCCCTTGCCGAGTTCGCCGGGAGCGTCGTCTCCGATTCGGCGACGACGCCCCAGGCCATCAACGTCAGCACCTCCGGAAGAAAGATTATCTGGACCATCCCCGTCATCGCTCCCGGCGAGGTGTTGGTGCTCGGCGTAAGCGCCAAGGTGAATCTGCCGAACGGCGGGGATATATACAATTTCGCGACGGTCAAGTATGACTATATGGACAACGGAGTCTTAAGAACGGCGGAAAAGCCGTCGAACATAGTCGTGATCCACGTGAAGGGGAACCCGCCGCCTCCGCCGCCCCCGCCGCCGCCTGGACCGGGAGGCTACGTTCCCACGTATCCGGAGCCGGTAGTTACGCCTAAGCCTACGCCCACGCCGACCCCGACGCCGAGCGCGTTCCCGGAGATTCCGCTCGCCACGACGCCGACGCCGGCCCCAACTCCGGCCCCGACGCCGACACAGCCGACGGTGACGATCACGCCGGAACAGACGCCGACCTCTCCGGTGCTTCCTCCCAAGGAGAACCCGAAGACGGGAGAGATGGTTCTGAGCTGGCTGCCGCTCGCGGCGCTCGGCCTGGGCGCGGTTATCGCTTTGATATTCAGGAAGAGAAAAGCGGTCAGGAAATAAACGGCAGGGCGGCGCGCGCCGCCGGCGCCGGATCAGGCATTGCTGGACTGAATCGTAAAAACACGTAAAAACAACCCCGCCAGACGGCGGGGTTGTTTTATACCGGAGTGCGAAAACATTAGCCTCCTCTGTCAATGTCGTCGGCAAATGTTTTCTGCATCCGGTATAGTTCATTTGCGTCAATCGGCGCCGGGCGTGGCCCAGTCGTTTTCGATCAGTTTCCCGGCGACGACCAGACGGGAGTCGTCCGGAAGGTTCGAGCAGGTCGATAGCGTCAGTATGCGGTCGCCGGTGTGCACCTCCACGCCGAAATCGAAGAGCGATTTGGCGTTCATCGTGTCCAGGATCAGGCCGAACTGCCCGTCGTCTATGTTGACGAGGTTATAATAAAAATTGGTATCCGTCTCGAATACGGCGAATATCTCATACGTCTGCTCCCCGTAAAGGGTCATCAGGCGCAGATACCGGTTGCCGCGCGCGAAATCCCCGTTCAGGAAGTTCCTGAGTTCGTGGAACATGATCTTCGCTTTCATGTTGTGTCCGTATATGATGGTGTTTTTGTCCTGACGCGTAAAATCGTTCTCGTAATCCAGGAACAGCCAACCCGCGTTGCTGGCCCTTTTGCTTATGTCGTGGGTCATGTAGAAATCATTGTCCGCCGCCTGAGTGATATAATACTGTATGTTAGTGCCGGGCACGTCCAGATATCCGACGATATCGCCGTTGCCGTATTCCGTCCGCGCCGCCAGTATTTCCGGCAAAATCGGCGTTTCGGTAGGCTCCGGCGACGGGCTGGGGGACACAGACGCGGAGGGCGGCGGCGTTTGCGCGGGGCTTGGAGAAGGCGTTGGCGTGGGCGAGGCCGTAGCTGAGGTCGCGGAGGGCGCGGCGCTCGCGGAAGGCTCCGGCGTGATCAGCGCCGTGCCCTCGTAGTAATTCTGACCGCCCGTTTTGCTCACGGCGAAGCCCACGCCTAAAACGACGACGACAGCGCCCGCGATCATTATGACCCATTGCGGCGGCCCGAATGAATACGCCTTCGGCAGGCGCCGAAGGAGATAGCGTATCAGGAACGCCGCGGCGGCGATAACTGCCGCGGACGCGCCCATGCTCAGAAGGACCTGAAAGACATTATCCGTGAAAGCGTCACCCCTTTATGCAGTCGTTTCGTTTGAAATTGAGCTTCAAAACTTCGCGCGAAACGCCCCTGAAAATTGGTCGTTTTGCGCTCGTTTTCAGCTCATTTCAAATCGAAACGACATCAAGAACTTGACTTCATCCTCCTGTCCAGCAGTTCCCTCGCAGCGTTATACCCCATCTTCTTCTGCCTGTGGTTTATCGCCGCGGACTCGCAGATGATCGCCAGGTTGCGGCCAGGACGGATCGGTATGGAGTGGCAGGCGATCGAGTTGCCCAGGATCTCCGTGCGCTCCTGCTCCAGGCCGACGCGCTCGTATTCCTTGTTCTTGTCCCACGCCTCCATCTTGATGATCAGATCGATAGCCTGCGTGGCTTTGACAGACTCGACGCCGAACATCTGCCGGACGTCTATGATGCCGATGCCGCGGAGCTCTATGAAATAGCGGATGGACTCCGGGCTGCTCCCGACCAATGTCTGCTGGGAGACGCGCCTGATCTCCACCGCGTCGTCCGCCACGAGCCTGTGCCCGCGCTTGACAAGCTCCAGCGCCGTCTCGCTCTTGCCGATGCCGCTCTCGCCCATGATCAGAAGCCCCTCTCCGTACACGTCCACCAACACGCCGTGGATGGTTATGCGCGGCGCGAGCTGGGTCTTCAGCCAGGGGATAATTTCGCCCATGAAGTCTGTTGTGCTGGCGTCAGTCCCGAAAATCGGGATCGAGAACTCGTCGGAATACTGCACCATTTCCGGGAACGGCGCGAGGCTCCTGCATATGACGATGCACGGTATCTGATACTGGAACATCCGGTAAAGCGTCTTGGCGCGGACTTCGAGCTCCATCTTCTGCAAAAAGGTGTACTCCACCAGGCCGATGATCTGTATTCTGTCGGAGTCGAAATAGTCGTAGAACCCCGCGAGCTGGAGCGCGGGCCGGTTGATCTCCGCGCGCTCGATCTGTTTCCCGGGGAATTCGGTGTCCCGGGAGAGGATCTTCAGGTTGAAAAAGTCGATCATGTCGGAAAGGGGGACGGAGTAGATCATGACGGCCTCCGGTCGCGGGGCGCGCCGGGGTCGGCGCGCCGCTTGATTTTATAATTTCTTTATCTTTACCCACAGCATATTATACACCATGCCGGTGAGAATTTCCATACGGTCGGGCATGGCGGCCCCTCTTTTCCGTTAATCCCTGCAATTGATTACTTTTATTTTTTTTCAGCGTTTCATCATCCAGCAAAACCATTGTGCATTCTTCGCACATACCCGCCGAATTTATCCTAACTTCGTCAAGGCAGCATTTAGTATCTTGATTGTAAACGCAGTAATCAAATTCGCACTTCATTCTTTTATCCCCCACTCGCAAAATCAGAAGGTACCATATGATACCGCTATGTGCAGACTATAACACCGCTTGGTACCATTTGCAAGGGGTGACATATGTGTTCTATAAAAGGATAGCGGATCTGCGGACCGACCACGACAGGACACAGCAGGAAATCGCCGGTATACTGCATTGCAACCGGCAGGTATACGCGCGGTATGAAAGAGGTCTTCGTGAAATCCCGGTTTCCATGCTGATCACGCTTGCCGAATATTATGGCGTGAGCGTTGATTACATATTGGGTCTAACGAATGATCCGCGCCAACCGTAGGGGGATTATCAATCGCCCGCTATCGGACGCACACAACGGGCGAATGATAATCGACCCTACAACGGGCGATTGATAACCACCCTTACAACGGGCGATTGATAATCTCCCCTACATGATCATTTTAGACATTTCCATCGGACGATTCCGATAAAGCGTCCAAATCCTCCGCTTCCTCCGCCGCGCCCAACAGCTCCGCGCTCCGCTCCGCCGGAAGCTCCCCGACCGCCCGGAGCCTTCTTTCTATCGCCTTCGACCGCCTGCCGAAGTTCTCCGTCTCCCTGACCGCCTGATCCAGCTTCTTTTTTATGCTGTCCACGACGCCGCCGAACTTGCCGAACTCCGTCTTGACCGCGCCCAGAAGCTCCCAGACCTCGCCCGAGCGCGCCTCTATGGCGAGCGTCCGGAAGCCCATCTGCAAGCTGTTCAGGAAAGCCGACAGGTTCGTCGGGCCGACGACCGTGACCTTGTTCTCCCGCTGCAAAAAAGCGAAAAGCTCCGCCCGCCGGACGATCTCCGCGTAAAGCCCCTCCGTCGGCACGAACATGATGGCAAAATCCGTAGTGACCGGCGGATTCAGGTACTTGCTCTGGATATCCCTGGCGCACCTGCGCACCGCGCTCTCGAAGGCGGCCGAGGCTTTCCCGGCCTCGTCGGCCCGGCCGCCCTCGTAGGCGTCTACGAGCCGCTGGTAGTCCTCGACCGGGAACTTCGAGTCGATCGGCAAGAGCAAGGTCTTGTCGGCGCTGTTTTTATCCGGCAGCTTTATGACGAAATCGACTTTTTCACCGCCGTTTCCGCCGACCGACGCCTGCGCCTCGTACTGCCCCGGAGACAGGATCTGCTCCAGAATCGCTCCGAGCTGTATCTCCCCGAGCGTCCCTCTTGTTTTAACATTCGTGAGCGCCTTTTTCAGGTCCCCGACGCCGGCGGCGAGCTGCCGCATGTCGCCCAGGCCCTGGTGCACCTTCTCCAGGCGTTCGCTTATGACGCCGAACGAGTCGTTGAAGCGCTTCTCCACGGTGTCTTTGAGGTTCTCGTCCACGGTCTTGCGCATCTCGTCAAGCCGCCTGGCCGTCTCCTCCCGGATCGCGGCCAGCTGCCTGTCCACGGAGGCGCGGATGTCCTCCTGCCGCCTGGTCATGTCGTCGAACTGCTCGCGCTGGCGGTTGTTGAACGCGGAGACGTTCCTGGAGAAGCTGTCGTCGAAAACCTGAAGGTTCCGGGAAAGGTTTTCCCCAAGGCTTTTTTGGTTCCGGGAAAGGCTTTCCTCAAAGCTTCTGAGGTTCTCGCGCAGCTCGTCGCGGTTTTCGCGCGCGGACTTGGCGATCTCGCCGCGGCTGCGGGCAAACTCGTCGCCAAGGCGGGCGTCGCGGCCGCGGGCGTCCGCGGCCGCTTTGTCGTCCAGGCGGCGGAGGCCGTCGGAGAGGTCGGAAAAGAGGCGGCGGAGTTCGGTTGGAACGCCGCCGTTTTTTCGCAGACGCAGGGCCAGATCGACAATTGCCAGGACGCACAGTATGACAAGCAGCGCGATTATTGTTATCTCCATATGATATGCCGCGTCCCTACGATTCCGCTTTGTCGTTCTCCGCGATTTTCAATCCGCCCGCGGCTTCCGCGCTCACGCCGGTGACATTGATGTTCCTGTCCGTCCTGGCCGCCTTGGTAAACCCGTCCAGCACGCCGCGCAGGTCGAAGCCCGTCATCTCGTTCACCGCGTCAATCGTGGCGGCCAGCGTCTTTGTCACCGTCTCGGCCATTTTCATAGCGCCGCCCCCGCCGGTCCCGCTGTCCCACACTATGACCTTGTCGATGTTGGATATCGGCTCCGCCACGTTTTTGGCCATCTCAGGCAGGACTTCCACCAGCATCTGCACCACGGCCGCGTTTCCGTACTCCTTGTAAGCCTCGGCCTTCTTGCGCATACCGTCGGCCTCGGCCTCCAGCTTCAGCCGTATCGCCGTCGCCTCGGCCTCGCCCTTCATCCGGATGACCTCGGCCTCCTGCTTGCCGACCGTCCCCAGCTTGAACGCCTCCGCGTCGGCCTTCTTTTTCTCGGCCTCGGCGGCCGCCTCGGCCTGCTTGATGTTGCGTATCTTCTCCGCCTCCGCCTGGAGCTCGACCGCCTGCCGCGCCGCTTCGGCGGGGTTAATAACCGTTTCGGCCAGCTCGCGCTTCTTCGCGTCGGCCTTTGTCTGCGCCAGCTCGATGTTCTTCTGCTGCTTGGCTACCTCCACCTGCATCGACTCCGTGGCGATCTGCTGGGCGCGCTGCTGGTTCAGGATCTCCGCGTCGGCGTTGGTGTCTATTATGCTCTTGCGGACCTTGTTCTGCTCTATCTCATAGGCCGCGTCGGCCCTTGCCTTGGCGGTCTGCGCCTCGGTCTGGTAGGTGGACTGCTTGACCTGTTTGTCCTTCTCGGCCTGGGCTATGGCCGCCTCGGCCGCCAGGCGCGCCTCCTCGCCCTCCCTGTTCGCCTGGGAGATCTTGACCTTGGCCTCCTTGTCGGCCTCGGCCTTGGCTATCTCGGCGTCCTTTTTGACGGCGGCTATGCGCGGCGCGCCCAGCGCCACCAGGTAGCCGTTGGGGTCGGTTATCTCCTTTATCGTGAAGGCAATCAGCTCGAAGCCCATGGCCGCCAGGCTCGAGTCGGCCACGTCGCGCACCTGCTGGGAGAAGGCCTCCCTGTCCTTGTATATCTCCTCCACGGTCATCTTACCGACGATCTCGCGGAGCTTGCCCTCCAGGACGCTGTTGACGGTGCCGCGGATGCGCGAGTTGGTCATGTCCTCCTTGCCCGTGTAGAACTGCTCGAAGGCGGTCAGGATGCTCGAGACCTCGTTCTTGATCTTGATGACCGCGACGCCCGTCGCCGTGATCGGCACGCCCTGGATCGTCATGGCGGCGGTGGTGTTGATGTCGAGGGGGATGTTCTCGAGCGAGATGATGTCCATCCGCTCGATGACCGGGAACAGGACCGTGCCGCCGCCGGTGATCACGCGTTTGCGCGTGCCTGTCACGACGCCGGCCTTGTCCGGCGGGACTTTTTTCCACATCGACAGGAGAAGGGAAAGAATGATGACAACGCCGATCACCGCGACGACGATCAGGATTATTAAATTTAAATTGGGCATATGTAGGCCTCCTTATGGTATGTTGCGCTAATTTGCGTTTGTGAATTCCGCGCTCTCCTTCGTTTCCCGCTCCGCCCGCGCGACTATAGCCCGGCCGCGCTCTATGCCGACTATGCGGACCGCCGCGCCCTGCGGGATGTCGGCTTCGTTTTCCGAAACCGCGGCGTAAACGACCATCCCCGACTTGCCCTCGAACCTTATCGCCCCGACCTTGCCGCTGGGAATCGCCTCGATGACCTCCGCGTCCGCGCCCGCGAAGGAGTGCGCGTCGCTGGCGGTGTTGTTCGCGCGTTTTAGCGGCACGAGGAGACCGTTGTTCACGATTGTCATCGCGGCGTAGCCGGCAAAGAGCGCCGCCGGCCAGATCAGGGCGGACGGAAGGCCAGTGACGCGGCTCATGATCTCGCCCGACGCGCCCGTCACGATCAGCATTATGCACCAGACGATCGGCGACATCGGCAAAAACGACAGGTGCACGCCATGGGCCATTCCGGCGTCGTGGCCGGAGAGCGCGTGATGGGCCGCGCCGGCGTCGTGGCCGGAGAGCGCGCCGTGGCCCGCGCCTATGTCGTGGCCGGAGAGCGCGCCGTGGCCCGCGCCTATGTCGTGGCCGGAGAGCGCGCCGTGGCCCGCGCCTATGTCGTGACCGGGAACTGCGCCGTGGCCCGCGCCTATGTCGTGACCGGAAAACGCGCCGTGGCCCGCGCCGGCGGCGTGCCCCGGGCCGAGGCCGTGGCCGAAGTCCCCAAAGTCGCCCATATGCAAGGCGTGGAAGACGCCCTCCAGCCCGCTGAAAAGGAACGACGCGGCCAAAGACACCGCCGGCAGCGCCACTCCGATAACCAAAAGGATCATAAACGCGGACATCCGATCCCCCCGTTTTTGTTTAGAGTTCCCTCGGAAAGTCGAAAACCGCATAAGAGCTGTCATTCTGAGCGTTAGCGAAGAACCTTCCCCCCATTGTTACGGCGCAATTTTGGGATAAAGACCCTTTGCTTCGCTCAGCTGACAACTGGTATAAAATGGTTTCCGAGGGTACTCGTTTATTTTTCGTGATCGCCGTTATGGACAGCCGTCGCAACGCGGCGCAATGTAAGCGGCATCATCAGCCAATTATACTATTTTTCGCGCGGCTATGCAACATGGCGGAACCCCCGGGCGCGGCAAATTTTCGTGGATTTTCGTGGGATACGCCATAATACAGGGACGCCGCCCTCGGCGTCTCGCGCCGCTCTCAGCGTCCCGCGCCACCCTCAGCGTCCCGTGCCGCCCTCAGCGTCCCGCGCCGCCCTCAGCGTCCCGCAGTTGTCGGCAGATTAAGGTAACGGGAGGCCTAGGGGGGCGTCCCCTACGATTTTACCGCGAAAATTTGCCGCACCCGAACCCCTGCGGGTGCGGCAAATTTACGGCAAATTCACGGCAATTATACCGGATGCAGAAAACATTTGCCGACGATGTCGACAGAGGAGGCTAATGTTTTCGCACTCCGGTATGCATACCTATGCGTTTGTCGCGGGCAACCTATGCAACCCCGTTGCGCGCGGCGGTAAAATATGATATTACTTGTATTGTCAATAAAAGATATACGCGATTCCGCTCTTTTTGTTTGAAAATAATTCCCGGATGTGATCTGTATGCAAACCGGCAAGCTGAAAATCATCAACGCCGCCTTGATAACCCCCTTTCGCCGCCTGACTGACGCGTGCCTGGTCTGCGAGAACGGGAAGATCGCCTGCGTCGGGAAGGAAGCGCCAGCGGCCGGGAAATGCCGGGAAATCGACGCGAAAGGCATGTATGTCGCCCCCGGGTTCATCGACATACACACGCACGGCGGGGGCGGCCATGACTTTATGGACGGCGCCGCCGGGGCGTTTACCGGCGCGGCGCAAAAACACGCGGAGCACGGGACGACGGCCCTCGCGCCGACGACTCTGGCCAGTTCCCCGGAGGAGCTCATAAACGCGTTCGAGGCGTTCAAGGAGGCGAAAGCGCGCGAATACGACGGGGCCGACATGCTGGGGCTGCACCTGGAGGGCCCCTATTTCTCTGCGGCGCAAAAGGGCGCGCAGGACCCGAGGTACCTGAGAAACCCCGTCCCGGAGGAATACCTGCGTATCCTGGGCCTTTCCGGCGACATCATCCGCTGGAGCGCCGCGCCGGAGCTTCCCGGCGGCATGGAGTTCGGCAGGATTCTGCGCGGGAGGGGGATCCTGGCGGCCATCGCCCATTCCGACGCCGTGTCTTCCGAGGTGGACGAGGCTTTTGAAAGCGGGTACACCCACGTGACGCACCTGTATTCGGCCATGTCCGGCGTCAGAAGGATCAACGCCTTCCGCTTCGGCGGCGTGATAGAAAGCGCGTTCCTGAACGACGGGCTGACCGTCGAGATAATCGCGGACGGCGTCCATCTTCCGCCGGAGCTGCTGAAACTCGTTTACAAAATAAAAGGCCCCTCCCGGACCGCGCTGGTGACGGATTCGATGAGGGCCGCCGGGATGCCCGAAGGCGAGAGCATACTCGGCAGCCTTAAAGACGGGCAAAGAGTCATAGTGGAGGACGGCGTGGCCAAACTGCCGGACAGGTCGGCGTTTGCCTCGAGCGTCGCCACGGCGGACAGGCTCGTCCGGAACATGGTCAGGCTTGCGGACGTCCCGCTCGCCGACGCCGTCAGGATGATGACCGCGACGCCCGCGGCCATTATCGGGGCAGGCGGCCGGAAGGGGGCCCTGATGCCGGGCATGGACGCGGACGTCGTTATTTTCGACGAAAACGTGGATGTGAAATACACTATTGTAAGAGGGAAGGTCGTATTCGCAAAATAGGTTTATCGCCGGCTCGGCGCCGGCGCGTTTTGCCGTCCGCAAGGAACTGTCCAGAAATAAACTGATCAAATATTTTTTTGAAACGCCGTAGAAGCGTTCGTCGTTTCAAAAAAATGTGCATGTTATTGCTGGACAGTTCCTAAGTATCCGCTGACGCGCGAAGCGCGCCCCTACATGGGTTTCAGGTTGTTGTTGAGCCTTCCGACGATCCTCTCAAAATCCCTTTCCCGGGCTTCTTCGGTCTTAAATGAGAGGTATCTGCCCGTATAAGTCGTCCGGACCGACCGCGGCATTTTCATAAAATTCTCATAAGCCGGGGATATTCCGGCCAGCTTTTCCGCGAACGCCATGACCTGCTCATCGGTTACCGGCGCGTTCTTCGGAGCGTCCCAGGTTCCGTTTTTTATCGCGGCCCCGACGGCTCTCTCGCCGGCTTCGGTCATCAGCTTCCTCTCGCGGAGCGCCTCGACCGTTTTCCTGTTTTTCTCCGACCAAACGCTTACGGGGCGGCGGCGGGCGAAATATTTCAGGTATTTGTCGGCGTCCGCGCTCCGCATCCGCCCGTCTATCCATCCGAAACAGAGCGCCTCCTCCAGGGCGTCGTTCGCCGAAAGCGTGACGACCGCCTTCGTCTTGCCGAATACGAGCCACGCCGCTTCGGCGGTTTCCGCGTTGTCATACAGCCACGCGCGGAAATCGGCGCGGGTGGGAAACAGAAGTTCGGGAACGTCCGCTTTCATAATACACAACTCCTTATCGCTCG
>JGI20166J26741_11559363_pt1 | contig 12073 bp, 9 predicted proteins | sample TergutCu122P5_FD_26741 | JGI IMG/M metagenome (IMG submission 26741) | reverse complement strand
GGGAATCGTCCAAGAAAGGCGAACACATGTTCGGCTTTACGGAAAACTATGTACGCGTGGCAACTCCGTATAACAAACAGAAAATCAACATGATTGAAGAAGTAACACTTGGAACTCTCCACGCTTTGCAGGATATTAGCTATTTGACGTTAACTGATTGAGTAACAAATAGATTAGAGCAATTTTTTATTGCTTCAATTTTTATTTAAAATCAAGGATAAGATGATCCGTTTGCTGTTTTATATAATGACTTTTGAAGCATTACTGATGCCTGTAACAACACATGCGCACCCTCAGATAGTGTTAAAAACGCATGAATTAGCTGGACTTCCGAAAGTGTCGCATAAAGTAAGTATAGGTTTGTCGGGAACAGACACAGCAACAGTCAATTGGGGAGACGGAGAAAGCAACAGCTATATTCTCACGGAGTCGGAAACTCAATGCACTCACAGTTACAGTATCCCCGATACTTCTGAACCCTTCGATCGAACCATTACAATAAATGGAAACATCACTGTTTTGCGTTGCAATTACAGCCAGTTAACATATCTGGATGTAAGCAGGGATACAGCATTATTACAATTATACTGCAATCGAAATTGGATAACACACTTGGATGTGAGTAAAAACACGGCGCTAACACACTTAGACTGCGGAAGAAATGGGTTAACACATTTGGATGTGAGCACGAATGTGGGGTTGACACATTTGGATTGCGGCGTTAATGCATTAACGCATTTGGATGTAAGTCAGACTCATGCATTATTGGAATTGAATTGCAGTTATAATGGTTTAATTGATTTAGATCTTACAAAAAATGCGGAATTAATGAAATTAGATTATAGCTCTTGCACCCATTTAATGAATTTGGATATCAGTAAAAATAGAGCTTTGACAAGTTTGATTTGCAATAATAATGAATTTACAGGCTTGGATATCAGCAAAAACACCGCATTAACGGAATTGGATTGTAGCTATTGTCCTCATTTAACAAATTTAGATATCAGCAAAAATGTTTTATTGCAAGAACTTGATTGCCACAAAAGTAGTTTAATTCGATTGGATGTTACAAATAATATCAAACTAAGTGACTTGAATTGTTGGACTAACCAGTTAACAAGTTTAGATGTAAGCAAGAATACTTCTTTAAAAAGATTGAATTGCAACAACAATCAGTTGAGTGATTTAGATGTAAGTAAAAATATATCGCTAACACATTTGTTTTGTACCAATAACCAGTTAACAAGTTTAGCTATCAATTCCAACACATCTCTCACTAATTTGAAGTGTTCCAACAACCGGTTAACAAGGTTGGATATCAGCAAGAATACAGCATTAGAATGGTTAGAATGCGATAACAATCAATTAAAAAGTTTGGATGCCCGAACAAATACTGTGTTACAGGAATTGAACCTGGAAAGTAATAAATTCTCGGTAATTGCATTGCACAAGTTGTTTAGCACATTACACGATAAACCGATTATTACCACGACAATGCAGGTCAAAACAGTCTATATCGAACATAACCCCGGTACATTCTTTTGCATCACAACCGTTGCAGCGATAAAAGGATGGAAAGTCATAAAATTTCATCCACGGCCTGTTTGGTGGGGTTAGCTGCGTGAATAAAGTGTATGATATTTAAAAAATCCGTATCTTTGCATTGACTAATGACACAAAATGAATAACAGGGAATTAATTGGCGAATTGGCAAAAAAACTGGAGTTGCCGAAAAATGAGGTGTCGCATCTTCTCGATGCTGCCGTTGACGCCATGGCGGAAGAACTAAGCAAGGGAAATTCCGTCAACATGCAGGGTTTTGGCGTGTTTGAAGCCCGCCGGAAAGAGGAACGCATCTCTGTAAACCCCCGCACGAAAGCACGTACCTTGATACCACCCAAGCAAGTGGTGGTGTTTAAGCCAAGCAATACGCTGAAAGATAACGTAAAAGAACATCCTCGCCATGAGTAACGAAAAAAAATCCTCGCTCGAACTGGCAGCCACAGTTGCACAGCAAACCAATCAGCCGAAAAAGAGAGCCGCTGCTTTTATGCACCAACTCTCCGCAACCATCGAAGAGGCGCTTCTCCGCGACGGCGTGGTAAAGGTAAAAGGTCTTGGCACATTCAAAATTACATGGCATGCAAGCCGCGCAAGCGTCAATGTGCAAACGGGCGAACGGTATGAAATCGCAGGACACAATAAAATCGTTTTCACACCCGAAAATGAGATGAAAGAGGCTGTCAATCAACCGTATGCACATCTGGATCCGGTCGATTTGGAAGGAAATGTCGTTGTAAAGGAAAAACCTGTTGCAGAAGAAGATCCCCGCATGAAGCGTTTTGCGAAACAGGCAACCGAAATTATGGATATGATTGCCGATATCAATACCATTCAGCCGGTTGAAGAAGAACATAAAATTCAACCCGCTGTTGTTCAACCTGTTGAAGAAGAAAAAGCAGCAGAAGATGTTGTCCAAACTGCAACCGAAGAAACACATTATCCTGAAGAAATAACCTCTCCGGTTATTCCCGAAACAGAAAAAGAACAGGAAATTCAACCTGTTATTATTCAACCGGTTGAAGAAGAGGAAGATACGACAACAACCGATTTTACCATAGCTTCAGACGCTAATTCCGAAGCCGACATGTTGAAACGGATGACGGAACAGCATTCTTCAAAGAGTAAAAAGTGGACAGGAATTTTTACCATTATTATTTTGCCACTGGCAATTATTGCAGCCGCTACCTATTTTTTGAGCAATTATTATGGTTTTCTTCCCGAAAAGCCGGCGACTGCTCCCGTACAGAAAAAGATACCTGCTCCCCTGCCCGATTCTACCGTTGTGCCGGTGATAGACACTGTCAAACGCGATACGGTTCAAAATGCAGTAAATCAACCTGTAATAGATTCTACAAAAAGAGAATACACGAAATTTATTGCCACTGAAACCATAACAAACGGAAGCCGGCTTACGCTGCTGGCTGAAAAATATTACGGGCACAAAGCTTTTTGGGTTTACATCTACGAAGCCAATCGTGCTATTATTAAAAATCCGGACAAAATTGCCAACGGTTCCAAAATAAAAATTCCAAAACTGAATCCGGAACTGATTGATTTACATAACAGTCAAACGTTGCGCCAAGCAAACGCTCTGCAAAAACATTATCTGCAAAAAGCAGAGTGAGCATCGGCAAAAACTGCTTTTCCGGCGCGGGTTACTCATCTGCTGCTGATTTTTTTCAAAGCAATTTATTCAGTATCACTATTTTACACGAGAAAAGTATTTTTTTCTCAAAAACCCGCTTTTTTCTGTAACACTTTCTGTTTTTTTTCGTATATATAGTATGAAAGAGTTCCCATAAAAATGATTGACTTCGATACCGATATCATAGAATTGTGCCGAAAGAATGAGCGTAAAGCGCAAATGCAGTTGTATTCCATCTTTTACAAACGGGTTTACAATGCTTGTTACCGCGTGCTTTACGATTCGTTTGAAGCAGAAAACGCCATGCAGGAGAGTTTCCTTAAAGCATTCACAAATCTCGAAAGTTACAGAGAATCAATTTCTTTTGAAACGTGGCTGGTGCGGATTGCCGTGAATACGTCCATTGACAGATTGCGAAAAAAAGAGGTTGATGTGATTCCATTAGACGAAAATCTGTGCGAGGATATCTCCGACGAAGACGATGATGATTGGGAACAAACGTATGAAAAAGCGCAACAAATAAAAGCAGCCATTGAAAAATTGCCCCCGACAAGCCGGCTGATAGTCAACCTCTATTTGTTGGAAGGATTTAAACATGAGGCGATTGCAGAAAAATTGGGCATAACGCCCGGAGCTGTGAGAGTGCATTATATGAGAGCAAAACAAAAGTTAATAGAACTTATTTAATACGAAAAAGCAATGGAGAATTTGAGAGATTATATTGAAAAAAACAGAGAGTTGTTCGACGACAAAGAGCCGCCGGCAGGTCATGCAAAACGTTTTGAGGAGATGTTGGAAAGCTGCCAGAAGCAGACGTTGCGTCCAAAAAGAATTCATCTGCTTACAATTCTGGCAGTTGCCGCATCATTGGCGCTGCTCATCGGGATAGCGGTGCAATTTTATCATCCAGCAAGGGAAAACATTGTGCCAACAAAGTCACACAGTGCGGTTGTGCAGGATGAATTTCAAGCGACTAATCACTACTACAGCCAGCAGATGCAGGCACAAATCGCTGATATCCAGTGCAAACTTAAACATACAGATGCCGGTAACCAGCAACAGGTGAAGCAGGATTTGCAGCAACTCATTGAGAACAGCGCCAATTTTGTTTCCGAAATGGCAACTAACAACGACAAAAAGATGGCTGTTTACTATTTGACGAAACATTATGAAGCTAATATTCAGGCTCTTGAAGATATAAATGAAAAATTGGGACGATACATAAAATGTTAAATAAATATAAATATTAAAATTATGAAACGCTATTTATTCTTTGCAGGATTAGCGCTTTGCACATTGTTGCAACTGAAAGCGCAGGACACCGTCGAAGTTTTTAATAATTTTGACAATTCAACATTCAACGACTCCATACCAATACATGTACAGCAAAAAATGGAAAAGTTTGATGAGACAATGGCGACACTCAAAGAGAAAATAAGCCACATCAATTTTGATTCTATTAGCAAGCAGGTAATGAGCCATATCAATGTTAATTCTATTACCAAACAAGTAGGAAAATGGAAGGATTTGGCGCAGGCAGGGTCGAAAGTCCGCAATTTCAATAATGACGGAGAAACTGACGCTGCACCCTCACGGATAGAGAAAAAAATGTTTTCGGGCATTTCGGACATAACTGTTACACAACAGTTTGGAAATATTACAGTAAAAGAATCGACCGGTAATCAAGTTGAATTGGAAATAGATTATTTTGATAAAGGAGGCAAGCAGGCTTCCTGTACTGTTGCAACATCTGGAAAACAGTTATCTATTTCAACCGATAAAAGAACTTATACCGAAAATGATAACCCTGCCAACAATTACGGAACCAACGAGGCAACATTTCTCAAGGTAAATTATGTAATTACCATGCCGAAGACTATCGCATTGACAGTCAATTCAAAATTTGGCAAACTGACCATTGACAATATTCAAAATTTGACGGCACATACAGAATTTACCGAAGTAAAAATAGACAGGGCAGATAAGGTTGATATTGCAGGGAAATTCGGTAAATACGCAATTAACGAGGCGAAGACCATAACCGGTAAAATGCAATTTGCACCGTTGCAAGTACAAAAGCTCCTGTCGAAAATAGACATCTCTGCCTCTTATTCCGGCATCACATTGCAAACCATATCATCCAAAATAGATGAAATTTCAATAAAAGGAAGCTTTTCCGATATGACGCTTAGTCTTCCAACGAACTTATCGGCAACGTTGAAAGCGAGCGTAAGTTTTGGAAAAATTAAAATAGATGATAACTATACGGTGAAATATACGTCTGAGAGTACGACTAATTTTAATACAACAAAAACAGGACAGATAGGCTCCGGCACGCCGACAGCCAAAATCAATCTCTTCAATTCGTATGCGAATATTAAAATAAAAAAATAGTGATATGACCGGCTCCGGTTATTTTCGCCTGTCATGCAGTTGTTTAAATGCCATTCCCAAACAGCCGGTAATACCGCCGGCTGTAAGGCTCTCCTGAGCAATAGTTTGCGTGGCAATATCGGCTGCCAGCCCGTGCACATAAACGCCTAAACGTGCAGCATCAAACGGCTTATATCCCTGCGCAAGAAGCGCCAAAATGATTCCGGTCAACACATCGCCGCTGCCACCGGTAGCCATTCCGGGGTTGCCGGTGGAGTTGAACCAAACGTCTCCGTCAGGATGAATAACGGCAGTATAAGCTCCTTTCAGTACAATAATGACGCGATATTCAGCCGCAAATTTACGCGCTTTCTCCAACCGTTCCTGCGATGAAGCAGAGACCCCTTCCAGCCTGTCAAATTCTATCGGATGAGGTGTGAGAATGGCGTTTTGAGGAAGTAAGCCAAACCATTCCCGCCGGCTTGCCAGAATAGTGATAGCGTCGGCGTCCAGCACAAAAGCGACTTGGTGATGTTGCAACAGATGTTTTAATGCAATGGCGCTCTCTTCTTCCGTCCCCATGCCGCAACCAATGCCAATTGCATTTATCTTTTTATCGACCGGAATGTTTGTAATAATGTGATTATCAACATCTACCTGCGACATAGCTTCGGGTACGGCAGTTTGCACAATTACATTACCGTTTTTCGGGACATGAACGGTGAGCAGTCCCACGCCGCTGTGCAAACATGCCTTTGCGGCAAGCACCACCGCTCCCATTTTTCCGTCACTTCCTCCGGCAAAAAGCGCATGACCAAACATTCCCTTGTGCGCAAACGTAGTCCGTTCTTTGAGTAACGCTGCAACCTCTTGTTGTTCAATAAAATGAAGAGGTGTGTTGATCATTGCGACAGCTTCCGGGTGCAATCCGATGGGGAGAACCTCCCATTTTCCGACCGCCTGACTGTTCTCTGCAAAGAAAAATGCCGGTTTTGCACATTCAAAGGTCAATGTATAAGAGGCTTGAATTATCGTGTCCTGATTTCCGGAGATGCCATCGGCATTCAACCCTGAAGGCAAATCAATAGAAACAACTGTTGCATCTGAACGGTTAATATGTTGAACAAGAGGAGTAAATCTCTCATCCAGCGGACGCGATAATCCTGTACCGAAAAGTCCGTCCACAACCCAGCCGGAAGGAGCGATTTCGGGCAAAACAGTCTGTTCTACTAGTTCGGTAAGATGGTGGTTTGAAAGGGATAACAACTTTTGTTTCTGATAATTGCAATCATCGGAGAGCTGATGTCCGAAACTGACCAAATAACTCGTTACCGGATAGTTCATCGCCAATAACCGCCTTGCCACGACTAATGCATCGCCGCCATTGTTGCCCGGTCCTGCAAAAATGATCACCGGAAAGTTTTGAGGCAATCGTTTTATCAGCCATTGCACCACTGTGTCTGCAGCCCGTTCCATTAAACCAACAGAGCTTATCGGCTCATGTTTAATTGTGTGTGAGTCAACGACTTTCATTTGTGCTGCAGTCAATACCTTCATACGCTTATGTCTTTAGAGATTTATTACACAGATACAAAGGTACAAAAAACTAAAAAGCATACGAACTGTCTTACTGTTTTTTTATTGTATTAAAAATAGTGAACAAGCAATCATTTATTTTGTTAAATCATTAAAAACCGGTAACTTCGTAGTGTTTTTTTTAATGGTGCAAGAATAACATAATAGATTAATTATATGGATAATACAAACACCGTTTCAACAGATATTCTCGTTATCGGAGCCGGTCCGTCGGGATTAGCGACAGCCATTCATTTGGCGGATATTCTGAAAGAAAAAAAGTTGGAACGCCGTATTTTAGTGATTGAAAAAGGAGCGGCGGTAGGCAGCCATATCCTGTCGGGCGCCGTGATTCGTCCACAGGCGCTTGAAGAATTGCTCCCCGGTACCGCTTTGTCTGAATTTCCACTCGATGCTCCAGTGTCTAAAGACAATCTCCTGCTATTGAGCCGGTCTGGTGCCATAACATCACCGCTGCATCCGTCGGGAATGTCCAACAAAGGCAATTATGCAGTATCCTTAGGAGAATTATGCCGCTTTTTGGCAACCAAAGCCGAAGAAAAAGGCGTGGAAATTTATCCGGGGTTTGCGGTGAACGAAGTGCTGTACAACGCAGAAGGTAAAATATGTGGCGCAAAAACCATTGATACCGGCGTTGACCCTGCCGGTAACCCGCTGGAAAACTTTCAACAGGGAACACGCATCGAAGCCAAACTGACTGTTTTTGCCGAAGGAACGCGCGGCAGTCTGACAAAGACTGTCATCAATAAATTTGACCTTCAAAAAGGGAAAAATCCGCAGGTTTATTCCTTAGGGTGTAAGGAGTTGTGGAGCGTCCCCGAAGGTACTGTCGCTCCGGGTGAAATTTACCATACGATGGGTTATCCGCTGAACTTGCACGAATTTGGCGGCGGATTCATTTACGGTCTGAACAACAATCGTGTAGCCATTGGCTTGGTAGTCGGTCTGGATTATGCCGACCCGACCTTTGATGTTCAGGCAGCATTTCAGGTTTGGAAAACCCATCCGAAAGTGGCTAAATTCCTGAAAGGAGGCAAACTGTTGGAATTTGGCGCCAAAACATTGCCCGAAGGCGGCTATTATTCTCTGCCGAAATGCTATACCGACAACGCACTTATTGTAGGCGACAGTGCAGGATTCCTCGTGATGCCGGCTTTGAAAGGCATACATCTGGCAATCTATTCGGGAATGTTTGCAGCAGAAACAGCTTGCGATGCTTTTGCTAAAAACGATTTTTCGGAAAAAACACTTCAATCATACGAAACAAAAATCCTGCAATCCACTATATATAAGGAGATGTACCCCGTTCGCAATTTCCGTCAGGCGTTTGCCAAAGGGATGATAACCGGCGGATTCATGTACGGTACGCAGATGATTACCGGCGGTGCAGGCTTTTGCGGCAAAGTATCCGTACATACCGATGCCGATGCTACCAAAACCGTTGCAAAATTTACGGGAAAACCTTTCAAAAAACGTTTTGCCGGCAAATTAGAATTCGACAAAACCCTTACATTCGACAAAGTAACGGATATTTTCTACTCGGGCGCGCATCATGATGAGGAGCAGATTTGCCATTTGCACGTGAATAATCCGGCATCGTACAAAACAATAAATATCGGACAATACGATGCACCCTGCTACTATTTCTGTCCTGCCGAAGTGTATGAACTCCATACGAATCGTGACGGACAGAAGGAGTTGAGAATTCACAGTGAAAATTGCGTACATTGCAAAACCTGCGACATCAAAGAGCCGGGCGACGGCATCACTTGGACAACTCCCAATGGCGGAAACGGTCCTGATTATAGAACTATGTAATATTCAATTAAGAATTTTCAATGACAATAATATCTTTAATAAAGCAAGTGCCGCTACCCAGCGAAATGCGCATGGGCGATGACGGTTTAATGGACAGAACTAAGGCAAAATCAATTATCAATATTGATTGCCAGTTTGGACTTGAAGCAGGACTTCAACTCAAGAAACAGTATCCTGATGCACGGATGATCGTGTGTTCGATGGGACCGGGTTCTTTCGAGAATGCGTTAAAAACAGCTATTTCAATGGGTTACGACGAAGCCTATCTGCTGTCCGACCGTAAATTGGGCGGCTCGGATACCTTTGCAACGGGATTGGCTCTTTCCACTATGCTCAAACATTTGGGCTTTACCAAAGACTCCAAGGAGCCGTTTGTGATTTTTACCGGTCGCCAAACCAGCGACGGCGATACAGCTCATGTCCCTTCGCAGGTAGCCGAAAATTTGGGCATTCCACAAGCTACTTTCTGCGAATCCGCCAAGTCAGACGGAAACGGCAATATCATTGCAAAGCGCATTATCGAAGGAGGTTATCAACTATTGAAACTGCCGGTGCCCTGTTTGATTTCACTTACTCCGACCGGTATTCCGCCGCGCAAACCTTCATTAATTGGGGCAATCAAAGCGCGTCAAACAACTGTAAATGTGTTGAGTGTGGAAGATATCCATCTAAGCACGGAAAAGATAGGTTTAACCGGCTCGCCGACCATTGTAGCGGCAGTCGCCAATATCGAAAGTGAACGCCCGCCGATTGTGATGTGCGAAGGAAACACCGAAAGCGCTCTGGTCGATAGCCTGATTCAGAACATGAAAAAAGGCGGTAATGTGTTGCAGCTCAAAGAAGAAAAAGAAAAAAAGGAAACGGAACAACCCGATTTTCCGGTAGTGGATATTCGCGGCGTTTACCGGCACATTCTCACTTGGGTAGAGATTGTCAACGGACAGATTGCCCGTCCTTCGCTGGAGTTGTTCACTCCCGCCCGTCATTTAGCCGTACAATTGGGCGAAGATACCAAAATCAAAACCATATTAATTGGGAAAAATGTGGCTCACTTGGCTCAAACGCTTTTTGAACACGGCGCCGACGAGGTAATTCTGATTGAAAACGACAGATTGGAAGAATATCAGGTTTTACCGTTTGCCGATATTATTGCACAAGTGATTAAAGAGCAGAAGCCGGAAATAGCGCTTTTCGCAGCAACTACCGCCGGACGGGAACTCGCTCCCCGCATCGCGGTCAAAACCGGCAGCGGAGTTACTGCCGACTGTACGGGACTGGAAATTGGAGAATATATCAACCGGAAAGAAAAAAAGATTATCCGTCCGATATTGCACTCACGCCGTCCCACTTATGGCGAAAGCAAGCTGGCTACCATTCTTGGATTTGTCTTCCCGCAAATATCGACCGCACGCGCCGGTACATTTGAAGTGCCTCAACGGATGGAAGGTCGCAAAGGAACACTTTCTACTTTTCAACCAACGCTTTCGTCCGACGATTTCCGTGTGCAAATTGTCGAAACGGTTCGCGGAGAAGGCGGTTTGCAGAATCTTTTCGATGCCGATATTATTATTTCGGGAGGCAGAGGCGCCACTTCCGACGGACTTAAATTGATTAAAGAGTTAGCCGAAGCGCTCAAAACGGCAGGTCTGAATGCCGAATGGGCATGCAGCCGCTGCGTAGTGGACGAAGGATTTGCCGAATATGCCCGCCAAATAGGACAAACGGGAAAAACCGTCCGACCAAAAGTATATGTGGCAATCGGTATTTCAGGAGCTATCCAGCACGTCGCAGGCATGAAAGAGGCAGGCACAGTGGTGGCTATCGACCACAATCCCAAAGACTCTATCTTCCGTAATGCAGATTTTGGCATTGTCGGTGAATATCAGGACATTGTCCCTGAATTAATTGAAAGAGTGAAGCAGGGATTTACATTCGGACTTACTCCTAAAAAACAGTAGTATAACTTTTTATACAGTTTTATGAACATTCTTATACTTGGATCGGGAGGGCGCGAACATGCGCTGGCGTGGAAAATAGCGCAAAGCAAAAAAACAGGACGACTTTTTATTGCTCCCGGCAATGCGGGTACGGCACAAATCGGAACAAACCTGCCTGTCGCTGCCGACGATTTTACCGCAATCAGGCAATGTGTTATTGATTACCAAATCACTATGGTGCTGGTCGGTCCCGAAGATCCGTTGGTAAAAGGTATTGCCGATTTTTTTCTTTCCGATCCGGTGTTGAAAAATATTCCCGTTATTGGTCCCAATAAAGCGGCTGCTCAATTGGAAGGAAGCAAAGATTTTGCCAAACGGTTTATGATGCGCCATGCTATTCCGACAGCCCGTTATCTGAGTGTTACCCACGATACATTGCCACAAGGAATCGCTTTTTTGCAGACACTGCATGCTCCTTATGTCTTGAAAGCTGACGGGCTGGCGGCAGGAAAGGGCGTGCTTATCTTGGATAATCTGAAAGACGCCGAAAGCGAACTCAAACACATGCTGGAAGGCAAGTTTGGAATTGCAAGCAGCACAGTGGTTATCGAAGAATTTCTGTCGGGCGTGGAGTGTTCCGTTTTTGTCATTACAGACGGGACACATTATAAACTATTACCCGAAGCGAAGGATTACAAGCGTGTGGGAGAAGGCAATACTGGACTGAACACCGGAGGCATGGGAGCTGTTTCTCCCGTCTCATTTGCCGACACGCATTTTATGGAAAAAGTAGAACGGCAAATTATTCAGCCGACTGTCAATGGATTGCAAGCAGAAGGCATTCTATATAAGGGATTTATATTTTTCGGATTGATCAATGTTGCCGGACAACCGATAGTAATAGAATATAATGCCCGAATGGGAGATCCTGAAACAGAAGTCGTTATGTTGCGCTTGCAGTCTGATTTGGTAGATTTGTTGGAAGGCGTTGCTCACGGCAATTTGAATGAAAAGCAGATGGCAATTGACCCGCGTTGCGCCGTAACGGTGATGCTGGTTGCCAGCGGATATCCTGAAGCCTGCAAAAAAGGCGATGTCATTGAAGGCTTGGAGAGTGCGCGAAACAGCATTGTGTTTCATT
>JGI20166J26741_11559252_pt1 | contig 12075 bp, 7 predicted proteins | sample TergutCu122P5_FD_26741 | JGI IMG/M metagenome (IMG submission 26741) | reverse complement strand
TGATTTATGGTCAGACCACCAGAGTGACAGTGATCATAATTCTGAATCTGAAGACGATGCTGATCCTGAAAATACATCAGATTCTGCAGCTGGAAATCAGATGAGCAATGTGATGGGAAAAGATGGAACCACAGAATGGAGCACAGTAATACCAACTAAAAATAAAAGAACTCGTTCGTGTAACATTCTAAGAACTCATCTTCCATGTTTTAGAAGGGAATCCAAAAACTGCAAAAGTCCCATAGATTGTTTCCAGTTATTTGTTACTGATGATAGGTTGGAGATTGTGGTTGAAAATACGAACAAATATATTGATACTGCATTTGTGAATTACAATGACCATGATAAATATAAAATGAAAGAACAACATTATCGGAAATAGAAGCTTGTATTGGTCTACTTTACATGGCTGCGGTGTTCAAGTCAAACAGGCAAAATCTGGATGATTTGTGGGCCAATGATGAGACTGGCATGGAGATTTTTAGATCCACAGTGAGTTTGCAATGCTTTAGATTTCTACTCCAGTGTCTTCGCTTTGATGACAGAACAAGAAGTCTGGCAATTGATCTCATGAAAGAACATCACAGGGAACATGCAGCATGCAGCCTTTTTTCCAGGGAACTGTGGACAAAACTAAAGCAATGGATCACATCTCCAGCAATAGAACCAGAGGCGAAACGTCCAAAACTCCAAGCTCGTTGTGCCATTTGCCCCCTCTCAAAAGGTAGGAAAACAAAGTATATGTGCCAGAAATGTAAAAAGTTCTTATGTTTGCAACATGTGATTCTTTTTTACAAACTTTATAAAAAGTTGACATAAAAATGTGTCCATATTGTATTTGTATTCATATCTTAAGGATAATCCACATTTAAGTCATTTCATCAACAAAAAAACAAGGGGTGTGTCTTACCCCACCAGAGTAATGCCGTGAATATTCCTCACCAGACTAACGCAGGGTTAAGTATACATGCAATACTTGGGGTTCTAACTGTCCCGTTGTATATGATGCCATATAGTGTTGTGCAACTCTACAAATGGTTTGGAGGAACTTGTTGCCTCCATCATCTACTCTGACAGCAGAGGCAGTAGTTTCCCTGAAACTTTTATGGTCTTCTACCAAATCATGTGGCATTTCATTTCAGAAGACAGTAATTGCTCCCGTACATAGTTTTCAAACCCATTCCTACTGTTAGTGTTTATCTTAATAACATGTTAACATACAGATTAACAGGGGGGTCATATTACAACGATTCACAAGTTATTTGCTTCACATCAATACGTTCCACGTAGCCACTATGTTCATTGTCCATTACTCTATGGAAAATGCATTATTTTCAATAGTACATGCACACACACACATATATACATACTATGGTTCAAAATAGTCCTCTCCATGGTGCTAAAGTTGTTCTGGTCACACAAGTCTGTATAAAGACCATGTTTGTGCTATTTCTGAATGCAGAAAATAACAAGTTGGGGAAATGTATGTATGGCATATCAGTTCTTGCATATTTGCTCTACTATTTCCTTCATATTTTCCAATTTATGAATGCTAACTTCTTATGGTCTCTTATAAGTAGCACAGAACTGATGATATAAAACAAAAAACTGATAAATGCAAGTGCTTTCAGCGTCTGCCCATATTTTTTTCCACATTTGTCTGATCCTAACATAAAAAGTAAAGTGCTTGTAACCGTATCAGACATAAAGTATGATAGGCATTATTTTTTGCCACGTTACACCTCCCAGCCATGTGGATCCTCTTCTGAACTAATAAGCAGAGCTCTTCACTACATATTTAGAATTAATTTCTATCACAAGAATGCAGTGCTAACTGAACATGAAAACTATAAATAAGTTGACTGTTTCCATATTCTGTCCAAATTTTTGTTGCACAGAAAAATATCACCTTCTAAGATATAACATTTGCTAGATTATGTGAGCCTGAAAGAAACAGAGTTCATGTGGGACCTTCATGTTGTTACCTCCAATTCTTGTTTCAGCTCCTTAGTTTTAATTTGTCGAAGGATTTGGCGCCACTGTTGGTTGATTTTAGCAAGATTAAGTCTTGTGAATGCCTCTTCATGCTTCAATTTATTCTGGATTTGAAATAAAAAAGAGAAATTTTGTAATTTCTGCTACCACTAATCTAGAAGTAAGTTAATAACAGCTCTTAGAACTGAGTATACAAAACAACAAGCAGTTCACAGGTATATTTTTGTTGCAAGTTATGCTATCAATAAGGTATCTCAAACAGAATGTGTTTGATTAATGTTCAGGTCACTATTTTGATTGGTTAACATTACAGGCACTGTTAGCTTTTTAAAATATTCCACTGTCTTACCTTCATGAAAGTAGCAACAAGTTGTTGTTTGCGCCGTTTTGCCTCTTCTTCTATAGCTGCCCTATGTTGTAAATATCTTGCCCGTTCTTCCTCTGTCATTCGTGACAGCTTGCTTCCTTTTCCTTTCTTTTTTGGTGCCATTGTTGTAACTTAATCACAGTCTTCTACAAGTGCAGTTACTTTTCAATTAAAAAACAAATAAAAATTAATATATTATATTTGTTTTATCATACCATCATTTTATTTGATTTTGTCACAGGTGTTTTGGTCAATTGAGGACTAAATACACACCTGATTCAAAAGTTATGTCCAACCAAAATTCACAATGGACAGTTGCTCTTGTCTTAACCCCTGAATTACACACTTTGACTACTCACTCACTGGCTAATAAATCAAAGGCTAACAGGACTGTAAAGTGATATACAACTGGTGGATAATTAGTCTGGTCCACCCAAGACCATTCATAGACTGGTATATTTCCTCTGAAATTAACAAATTCTAAAATTCATGCAGTAAAAATCCACATTTAATGCAAGATCTGAGGTTCTCACAGTGATGTTACCAAAGATTCAATTTTCTGCGTTATTTTGCCAAGTTGACTGAAAGAGTTAGTGTCCTTTCAAAAAACAGTATTATCATTGTAACATCAGTAAATATTTATTAGTCAATTCAGGTGACAACCCTTGATGTATGTAATGATTTGAAAGTGAAGAATGTGAGTAATTGGAAAGAACTGGCACTGAATAGCAAGGCTTGCAATGACCTGGTTGAGAAAGCCATAACCCACAAAGGGTTGTGAAGCTAATGTAAGAAGAAAACAGGTAAATTCTGAGAACTTGAATTTCCCACATTTAAATTCTAATTAAAATCGTTTTACACAGAAATTCTAATGCACTATCATTAACATTCTCGAACTGGAAGCGATAGGTTATAGGCTATTTTCAGTTAATGCAGCAGTAGTCAGATACTGCCAGGTCATTAGAAATGCATAATATGTCTCTAGTTTTATACAGTGTAGTGTCGGATTCCATTGTACAGGTCTCCCAAACTAGATTAATCTGGTTTGTGACATTTTGAGTTGTGCTGCTTTGGACTTAGGTGTTCGGAAAAAGAGTGGAATATCTGTTATGCCCTGGAACTACTTTTTAAAATGATATATTGTAACATTTCACATGGATGCCAAGATAAGATAAACCTCCATTATTCGCCTGTTAATTAAATCTGGTGTGATGTAATTCTGATGTACAAATATAAGTAAATAAAAATGGGAAAAATGTGAGGGTGAGGGGGGCAGGGCTGTCCATTGCTTTACATATTTCATCCCTGAGTAGTATTGTTGCACTTCGCCAATGACAACTTCCGGTCTCTACCCTTTTATTTACTCCCCTTTAATAAACATAACATCCATTTCCCCCAATTTTTAAAGCTTGAATAACAAAGATGTAAAGCAAGTGGCCACAGCAGACTCACCTTCTGCGCCAAACAGAAGTGAGGTTTTCCAGGACAAACCCTTATATTAGACCACTGCAAGTAATAAATAGCAAACGCGCACAGCTCCATTCGAAATTTTGCCCCGCGATCTCTGGGTATAAGAACATCCAAATACTTTCACGCCTTAAGTCATGTGGTTACCAGGATTGTTGCGAGGGCGGTCGCCCGCGTGTATGTATTCGGCGGGGGTAGGGCGGGTTAGTGGTGCGCGCACGCACCGTCGCTTTTACCGATTTCTTCGCAAATAACTTTAACACCATCTCATTAATTCCCAGAACGGAAACATTGATTGCTACTGCGGTTATTAAAATTAATGTTCAGGGATATGTTGCTGTGCGGTTAGGTGAATGACGCTAAGCAAGCTCCCTCCCAAAAAAGCTGTTGCGTGCCAACAAAACTACCTGGTCTCCCATTCTAAAACACAAATAATGTACTACAGCTATTGTTGTTTTGAAGTACTTTACCTACACCAGTATTTTAATATTGTACTGTACAATTGGTAACAGTATCACAGGCTGGTTGTTACGGCTGTACCCAGATTTATTTCGTTGCTATAGCAACACAGGTATAGCATTCTCCAACCTCATCTCCTTCACTCTTCCTCTTCTTTCTTTGACAACTTGTGCGCATCGCAATAAAAAACTTTCTTCGTGTACCAATTTAAACATTTGGTTATTTTAATTTGTATTGTGTTCTAATGAACAGAATAATAATAAGAATACTAATGTTATAAGACAGTTTTAGTCTTAAAGAATAAAATTGCATTGAAATTACGCAGATCACTGAGAGCACGATTACCTGGCCCTCTACTGCATTCCACCCCCAGTTGGGCACGTTGTTATTTTCGGACACGCACTGTTCCAAGATGAGAACAGGATTATCATGTAGTAAGGACATCGCCGCTAGATGCAAATATATGTTTGATTTTATTTAAAAAAAAATGTAGTAAAGGTTTAGCATAACTGATTGAAGAAACCTTATGGGTTGCAGAAATGTGGCCCGACTGTCCAAGACTCTAATTTTCTTTTTGATCCCGTTGCCTCAATGAGAAAGTAGACATAGACTCTTTTCTTCACAAAAGGATTGCTTGTTGAGATACCAGTTGATTTGTGTGAAGAAAAACATAAAACTGGAAACGTAAAAGAAAAACACTGTTTCGTGCCTAGGAGACTTCAAAAGTTTCCATCATTTCCTACTTTAAAATTTCGTATTAGTCTATTACGTTTATATCCATAGTTTCTGAATCTTCCTAACTCCATGGAACGTGAGTCCTTCTTGAGTTCAACTACTCAAGAAAATTCCCCCATTTTATGGGACACAAACGTCACTTTTTGTGTTCACAAGGACCCTCCACATGTCCCAATCCTGAGCCAAATGAATCTTGTCTTCTTAATCCCATCTCATTTCTCGGTCCATTTTAATCCTATTCTCTCATTTACGCTTAGGTCTTCCCTTCGGGTTTAGTTACGAAAACACAATGTGCATTTTATGGACACGTAAAAACATGGGTTTGTGAAGGGTATCTGAAAACAAGACCAAAATTTCTTGTGATAAATGACAATAGTACATACTGGAATCGGACTGAACTGTGACGCAGAATTTCATTTTACTTTCAATAAATGTTGTTATCTTATTAATTCTTCTCAGTTCGTCTGTGGAACACTAATCTTTCGTACGCATCGATAAGTTCTCTCTTTTATGATAGCTCCGTTTCATGTGGAACATAACGAGCTGTGAACTGTGCCTGGGGATGGGTGGTGGAATGCTAGCACAGAACATCTAGTACAAATCATGGATCAGAGTTGGGTACAAATGTAATGTGGTAGTTGCAGTTATATGATCCGTGGTAAAGAAACTGGTTCGTGGTTAGGAGAGTACCGATTTCGGCTATGTGTGAAATAATATGAGTGTGACATTCTCGAATATAAAATGACACACAGTTTGTGTAATTGTATAACACCAGTTTTTAATATAAGTAAGAGAGTATTTTTTCCTCGTTCTGTTGGATTTCGTAATGTTATAAGGTTATGGAAGACAGTTGAGGTTAGGTTTGTTGGTGGTATAGCTAAAGGCTCCACAGTTGCTGACAGAAGAGATTTATTACTGTCGAAGTCAGAATCGTTTGTCAAACGGAATGAGAATTATGAATCTCGACTGTTGAAGATTGCCATTATTGGTGTCCCAAATGTAGGAAAAAGCACTGTCATAAATCAGCTGGTGGGTCGGAAGGTAAGTATTAACCAGTCTCCCATTTTAGCCTGTGTAGTTTAGAGAGTATAATTTATTTATTAGTGGTTTATTTAACAACGTTGTCATTAGCTCAGATTGTACAGTGTCAAATGGTTGGGTGATCGATGAGTCATTATGTGGCAGGAGCTGTCGTGGCCTAAATTGAGGCACTAGCCCGACTTTTACCCGTGGGGGGGGGGGACGAAGAAACCCCGGAATATTTCAGGATAGCCGTTCATTTATCCAAGATTTGAACCTGGTGCCTCTCATATATAATTAAAAAAACTGTAGCGATATATGGTGAGATTTTTTTAGACACTGCCTCTGTGTAGCGAATTTACGCGTTAGAGTCCACCCAACTTGATGGAAGGAGCATACAAATCACCCACCTGAGGGCATGCTCATAAGAAATCCTACCATATTCCTTTGTGTATTTTATCAAATACCAGTGTGCTGACAACTTACACTTCTTAAAGTGCATTTATAGTTACAGGATATAATAAGATGATTCTAACATTTCCAGCAAGTCACTGAATGTAGATAATTTTAACCAACTAATTTAACTGGCTATTCTCCTTTGCAGATAAGAGCATGTTTTTACACTACAAAATGGAAATTCAAGTGTCCTTTTTTTAATGACACATTGCTAATGCTAAGTGACTTGACTGATATGAAGGTGGTCATAATTATTATTTTCCACTTGTTGCTGTGAATATAATCAGAGGCTACATTTGCTTGTAAAGACATAGTTACACAATCAAACGTTAAAGTTCTGGGATGGATGTTATAGGGACAAAGACACATGAAATAAGAAGATGACTGTTTTATTTTCCTTTCTTTCAAAGTCATCTTCCTTTACTCCAACACACTTTTTACACCTTCATATAAGTTGCACAAAACAGCCATGGGAAGTGTCCAAAGGAACTGCATACAAATTGGTGGTTACATTCCTCTTGATGTCTTCAGCATCCTGATACTTTCTTCCTTTGAGGGCAGTTTTTGCTTAGGGGATACAAAAGTGTCAGTTGGCATGAAGTCAGTTGCATAAGGTCAGTGGCTAATCTTCACTGTGATGCAATTCTCCGGGAAGCTCTTGACTGTCATTGTAAACTACAGGTATTGTAGATATTTTGTTGAAAGTGGAACAGATGTGATGACAGATATCAGCTTATCATTAAATAATCCAGGAATTCTGTTGGGGTCTGCACTACTTTAAAGCTTATTATAATGCAGATAGATCTGCCTTGTACTCCAAAATTGAGTTGCTGATGTATCTTCTGAAAATGCATAATGACACTATGGGCATCTGTTTTGCTGTTGAACCACATAGACACCTCACGGTTTGATCTCCTTTTATTTCATACAAACTTTGGATTTATGGAAGAACAGCATGGTCACCATAAAAATGACAAAACTAACAGCAACAGAATCACCATAATTAGCCTTATAACATATAACACCAAAGAAACAGAGTAATTTTTCCATGACATTCACACATTCCATTGTGGTCTTGAAAATATTATGTGAACAGTAACAATGTTGAAACTAAACTTTAACCTATCAGTGCTCTGAAGAATCAGTGTTTATTGTATGCATCTGAAGCACATTTTCACGTGTCATACATTGTGTAGAGTGGAGTAGCCTTGCCGAGCTACTGACACTGGCCCAAGCCTTGATACCACGTAAAAATGGTGGCTGCACTATTCTCCAGGAACACACACAATCATTTTGACTCAGAATGACCATTACATTTTAAATTGCTATTTTTTTTCCTGTTTTTTCTACAGGTTTGTTCTATTTCAAGTAAGGTGCATACTACTAGATGCAAGGCAAGAGCAATTGGAATTGAAGGAAATACACAGTTAGTGTTCCTGGACACTCCTGGCCTAGTCAATCTTGATGAATCTCGCCGGTAAACACTGTATACTTCAGTACATGTGTGAAGGGCTCCAGATATACAGTTGCCAAGACAATTTATTGGGGACCAGTGTCAAGCACAGTTTAAACTTCAAATGTTTCACTTATTCGTATGTTCTCTGGTCTGTACATTTAACATTTATACTAAGTTTCTAAACATGTCCTATATAAATATTCGTACAGGATGCGGCAGAAAAACCTCACAGTTTTCAAAATGAAATAAATTAAAAACTGTTAGGTTTTTCTGCCGCACCCCGTATGATAGCAACTGAGGGAGCCTGGGTGAATGATTTTGGAAATTGGCTAGTAAATTTAGGTTACATGTCTGGAATTCAGCATGTGTTACATTACCATATTTACTTAGCTACACAATTATCATACCATTTATTCTGAATCTGTATGCATTATTTGACAAAATACTTAAAATACAAATATAATATGAAGGTTGCGGCAGCCCACACGTTTAACTTAAATACTGAGTGAATTTCAGTGGAACTTGGTTTTTGTAGGAGCCTTGCTAAAACTGTCGAGCAGATTTAACTCCTCTTTAACGTGGTGAAACTGAAAGAACCCTGCCGCTTCTAACTTAGTAAAATGCAGTAAAACCACATTTACTAGGAAACTTTGGGCCAATAGCACCATACCCATTAGTGTTCCAGATGGAAAGGGCAAAGCATTAATTCTGATGCATACCTGTCACTTGTAATACTTTTTGTACATGAATTTCAAATTCATTGTCCTGTGGACCTTGTGAATGGCTTATCAGAAAGAAATATTATGCATGACAAAACATATCTCAGTTTTATTTGGATCATTTTTGATATGGCAAAAAACAAGTATAAAATTTGCCATGTTACTAGGTATCACACTATTAAAGAATGTAAGGGAAGTGCAGATGAAGCTCCATGCCATAACGATAAGATGAATGTGAGTGGCTGGCCTCATGATGCGGCTGCTTTATGCAACAGAAAGAGACCAAATTATCTGTTAAATAGGTGACTGAGTAGACCTCAGAGCTGACTTAGGTGTGGTGGTGAGAAATCTGTATGTTACTTGTTCAACATTCACTTTACCAAGAGAGCTACTTTATGTGCAACAGCAACATGACATACTCATTTCTGAGAAACTTAGAAATGTTTCTTATATGGCAGCAGTAATTTCTAGACTTGAGATTTGAGGCATTGGCTGGATTGGTACCTTAAGTAGGTCACAGCTGTAGCATAATCAGTGGAGTTGAGAATTAGTTGTTAACTGTTTAGCATCCAAAATCACATATACCTGTCATGCATTGAGATGCTCAAAATGCCTACCATCAGGTTAAGGCAACCACATTTATTGGCCTTCCTTATGCAGCTGTCATTTAAATTCTGGTCGTCTGCAGCTCCCACCAATCATTTAATTCCAGCACCAAAGTCATAGGTGGGCTGGGTAGTGTAGTCAGTATAGCGACTGCCTATGGGCTGGACAGTCTGGGGATCAAATCCCGGTGGGGGGCGAGATTTTCCGTGCCTGTCCAGACTGGCCCTGAGGCCCACCCAGCCTCCTGTACAATGGGTACCGGGTCTTTCGCTGGGGTAAGGTGTGGCCGGGGCATGACACTAACCCCTCATCCGCTTCTAGTGCCGAGGTCAAAAATAGAGTAGAGCTATACCTCTACTCTCCCTAAGGGCATTCGTGCCCTATGAAAGGGTGAAACCTACCTACCAAAGTCATAGTATTTGACGTTGTCTTCATAGAGTGCTTATATAAAGTTAATTCAGATAGTTCAAGATATGTACCTCAGAACTATAACAAATTTCCATATAGGCATCCCGCAAGTAAACTGACTTTCACTTGGTGTGATTATGTGACAGGGAGTTAAATAAACTATGACATTAAATTCTTGATAGGTTTTGAATAAATATAATAAGTTGATATGTGTTGAGTAGACAATGATGACATGCTCTGGAAATGCCATTATTTCACTTAAAGCCAGTTATTAAAAATGTCCTTTTTAGTGCTAATGAACATACTTTTTTTTTCTGCACAGGCACCATCTTGAATATACCTTTCACAGTGACAGTGAGACAGCCATGTTAGAAGCAGATGTCATAGGAGTGGTACATGATGTCTCAAACACATGGACACGAGACAGACTTGATCCCAAAGTGTTACGATTGCTGTACCTGTATCCTAAGAAGCATTCTTTTCTTATACTTAACAAAGTATGTTTCATATCATGCAGTAAGGACTGTCATAACTACCACTAAAGGAACAGTCATTCATATGTAGTTCTACCATCTGCTTATCTACCATAACTCTATGCAACTTCTTTAATGAGTATGTACAGTCATACATGATATAAATAATTAAATAAATATCATAAAATCACTTCCAGATCTCTTGTCCGTTAGGGTTGCTTCTTTGTTTCAAAATCTAAATACACTCTTGTTATGTTAGTGTAAATGTGGAGTGAAGATTGCTTGAGTCTGCTTTATGACAATGCATCTAGGGAGGTAACAGAAAAATCTTGTTCAATGGCTAACATCCAATTTAAGTGAACAGAAGGACTTGTAATTTCTCTACAGACAAGGCCTTATTCCAATAAGAAAACAGATAAAATAGATACATTGTAGTAGGATAATAAGACATAATGGAGCGTAGGTAAATGTGAGTAAAATAAAATACATATAGCACAACCATATAATCTGTTAAGGTAAAGCAGACTTTGTATAGGCCTGGACAGGCCCTTAGGGCTTCAGGAGGTTGAGGCTCCCAGAATTTCTAGACAATCAGCACATGAACATGTCAATGTTGTCAGCCCCACGCATCGGCCGCCTTTACTGTCAGGAGGTAGCCCTGGTACTCATTTCTGTTAGAGGATGAATTGACCCCAGGCCATAGTGGAGCCAGAAGGATTAAGTCATTGAAAAATCTCAATGACCCCATCAGGAATCAAACTAGCTTGTAGTGTAGTACGAGTACCTCAACCACCTGTGCTTCCACATATCATTTAAATTTGGTACTTTGTTCATAAATTCTTTGTGTTAGTTGCATAAAATGAGTTCTTCATATTCGAAATTTCTTGATGAATGTGTGAAATTTGGTACTGAAGCTGTGGACTACAGTCAGTGTGGAAGTTGTATGTTGGTTTATATAAGTAAATTGTAACACTGATTTGTGTGAAGCTCAAAGCTTCATGGTTCTTTCTATTAAAAAAAAAAACACTGCAAAGAATCAGTACATGACATAAAATATACAGCTTTTGTAGAATTTGTAAATTGATAGGATTTGTGAATTACAGATAGATGCAGTGAAGACGAAGAGGAAGCTGTTGGATATTGTGCATCTTCTCACAAATAATTCCTTGGCAGGGCAATCAGAAATATCTGAAAATGAACCATCATTAATAATAGATTACACAGAGACTAGAGAGCAGCAGACAGCAGATATGAGGCACACTGAACCACTGAACAATGAAATGAACTCCTCTCAGAGCCTCTCAGAACTTCAGATTCAAAGGAAGGTGCAAAATCAGAAGGGCTGGTCCAAGTTCAGTGAAGTCTTTATGGTTTCCGCCCTCTTAGGAGATGGTATGAATGATATCAAGGTAACTGCAAAATTCGAAACATTTCTGGACATTTACTTTACTGTTTTTGTGGGAGCAAAACCAAAGGACAAGAACGTTTCTGTACTGTACAGGGTTCTTTAATGCATGCATTTCTAGGTTATAATATCCCTTGCCTTTATGTTCAAGTCACAAGTCAGAATTCCATGTTACAAAGGGCATTCAGTATGAACTGATTCCCTTCCCCCTTCGAAGGTGGTCTATGTATCACCAGCATGGATTTTATACATCCTTTTTGTAGGTTCAGAAAGGTGAAAGTGCATTCTTTAAAGTTTTCAGAATGTGTAATTTTGAATTGTAAGAGATACAGACCCAATTCAAAATTACACATTCTGAAAACTTTAAAGAATGCGCTTTCACTTTTTGAATTGTAAGAGATACAGACCCAAGTGGGAGGGGGTTGTGAGGACTGGATGGAGTTGGCTCAGGATAGGGACAGGTGGCGGGCACTTGTGAGTACAGTGATGAACCTTCAGGTTCCAAAAAT
>JGI20166J26741_11559141_pt1 | contig 12077 bp, 9 predicted proteins | sample TergutCu122P5_FD_26741 | JGI IMG/M metagenome (IMG submission 26741) | reverse complement strand
ATTTATTTTTGGAATAGAACTCTACATGTTTCGGACAGGTTTTCTGTCCATCATCAGGAGTCTAGTACTGTACACACAGCAATAGGTATATGTCATACAGGTTATGCTGACTGCTTGCTAGTGGGATCCCGCTAGCCAGCACCATAACCTGTGTGATACTCCTATTGCTGTGTATACAGTGCTAGACTCCTGATGATGGTCAGAAAACCTGTCCGAAACATGTAGAATTCTATTCCAAAAATAAATTTGAGAAATTAGTGCGTCTCGTTGGTTTTATTATAGGAATAATTTTTCCCACTTGAATTAGTCCTGTATAATTTGAGCCCTTTTTAGACCATGTACTTTAATTTCGTTTTTGTAATATTTCCCAAGTTATTTTCGATGTTGCAGACCTATCTTATTCTAAGGAATTTAATACGGGCACACGAAATCGTGTGGCACGGCAATAATTTGGCTGTAGAACCTTGAAAGTGTTGTAACTCTGTGCCGAAGAGTCTGATGGGCTTTTAGAGAGTCTGGCACATCGTAAAGCCCCAATCAGCCGGCGCCTGCAGGCCACACGCACACAAAGAACTCAGTTTAATTGTTTTATAAGGGTTACATCGGACTCGGCACACTTACACGCCTAGGCTTGCTGATGACATGCTGCGTACCGTAGACATATGTACAATTCATTAGGCGAGATTGTCATGGCTACTTAATAAAAAGGGACACCATCTTTACCTCACCAAAATGTAAATATTGGACTAAAATTAATACATTGCGACTTTATCTATTTTGAAATTTCCATTGTTTGTGCAAAATTTAAATTCTTAAAAGCTACTCAGGTTAATAACTTTTAAATTCAATTTTAAAACTTACTCTTTTGAACATTTCTGTGAGGTCTAACTGCAAGGCCCAGCAGTTTCCCTGGGAAGCTGGTAGCTGCTTGGTTTATGAAGAAAAGTGTTTCAGTTGTGTGGAGTCACAAGGTTTATTATCGTTTGAAAGAATTCTACAGCAGACGTAGATTTTTCTAATATTAGTGATCTCCACATCACTTTCCCTGGCACATTCAGTTTGTAGTGATGCTTGTTTCTTCAGAAGGGAAATTATCACATTTCGATTTGTTAGTATACTTATTAGTTTGTTATCATGTCTTCTTAATGAATTTATAAGTATTCTTGTGTTTGTTTGTTTGTTTGTTTCATATGTTTTCTGTTGTCCGTTGTTGTATGTTTTGTATGTTGCGCTCTTTCTGTTATTGGCCACCTTGCTTTGGACTCAGCACGTTTTAAAACAAGAATTGAATTGAATTGAATTCAGCCATTGCTTTTTTTCTGATCCACTTATATTCAACCCGAAATTTCGGATGCTGTTGAATCCTGTTACATGGGAATAAGTCTTTCTTGAGATGGTTAGAGTCATTCAGCTGCCCAAGAAATTTCCAGCATTTTATGAAATTCAAGAGTGAATTCAATGAACCTCTTGTAATTTTCTTAAGCTGACTGAATCCAAACAACCATTTCCCTAATTACTCACGTGAGATCTTTGTTAATGAATTACCACTACTCACTGCGTAGTAACTCAGAAGAGGGTAGTTCACTTCTAATCTTCTTCTTCTTCTTTTTCTTCTTCTTCTTCTTCTTCTTCTTCTTCTTCTTTTTCTTTTTCTTTTTCTTCTTCTTCTTTTTCTTCTTCTTCTTCTTCTTCTTCTTCTTCTTCTTCTTCTTCTTCTTCTTCTTCTTCTGTGGCTGCACTACCCAAGAAGGATAAGCCCCTCCCTACTTGCTGTCCGCCTTCCATCCATATCTTGCCCTACTTGTCCCAGTTAACAATTCCCACATTTCTTATGTCATTCTCTACATTATCTTTTCTTCTAGCCTTGAGTCTCCCCTTAGGTCATTGTTGGTGTACGTTGGCTTGGTATATATTTTTTGGAGTTTCAGTCCGCTGTAGCTGTCCCCGTTTTTAATGTCACCCTGCCATATACGCCTATGTCTCTCAAATTACGTCTTGTCTCGAAGCTTTTATTTTTTTTTCTCGAAAAACTCCAAATTCATAAACTCAACATGGAATAAATTATTACTGTATGTCTTCTTGAATGAAGTGCTAAAATGTTAAAATGATTAAAATATACTTTTTTCATGATAACAGAGTATTTTTCGGTCAGCAGTGGATGTTATACCCAGCGCGCGCTGGTCTTGTGTATTGGTCTAACACAGGATGGTGTTAGGTAGTTCATAAGATATGGGTTGTTGACTGTGGGTTTCTTTGTGTAACTATGTACCTACTTTGGGTAAATGGCGGTCGTAGGCAAACCTGAGACCATGTGCTGACCTTTATATTAGAGGAGATTACTCCCAACTCTTGGGATTCCTGAATATGATGTCACTAATATTACCACATTTTGTGACATGTTCCTAGGTTGTGTGTTTGTGTGTGTGTGTGTGGAAACTCATTTGAATTCAAAGTGTGCCGCCCCCCCCCCACACACACACACAAACGCACACACATTAAGAAAGGCTGAATGAGTGAAATTGGATATTTACTAAGGATAAGTAGGCTTTTACGTATAAGAAATGTGATAAAAATTTTCATGGAACATTGAAATACCTTAGAAACTTCAAATCGATAATGGAGATGAAAGAGTTTAAGTAGTAAACAGGACGAAATGGAAAGATACTGTAGGCGCAGGAAGAATGAGCGAAGTTGAGTGTTCCAACGAGCACAGAACTGTAAAAACTATCAACAGTTGAAGTTAAAGCTCCAGGCTGGTGAAAGGCCTGTCAGAAATCATCGTAAACAATTTGGACAATATGTGGGTGACATTGTGCAACTTAGATATAGAGGCCTAATGTTTAGCTCACAATATGTATGTTTTATACAACTTAATCTCATTGTAAGTGCATGTCATGTGACATAAGGCGTTTTCTTTTTTCGTTTTCCTAGTTGATTTCAGACATTGCAACTTCAGTATAGTAGAACAACTATTGCTTATTTCCCCCAAAATGTGGTTTTGCTTCTTAATTACTAATGTTAAATAATTACTTATTTGCTCGGGGAATGAGTTGGTGATGTCTTTTAATATTCAAAATCAGTGTCGATGATTGTTAGAGAGTCCAGGAAAGACGTAAGGCAGGGTTCAGTACAGACGACATCGGTAGGCAATGAGGGACTGCTCCGTCTCACCTGGTCTGTTTCACTGGGTAAGAGGAATGGACGCCGGCTCAGAAGCTTTCAGGCTTTGTGCTGTAAACTGATTATTAGAAGATTAAAAACAGATGTTTATGACGTAGTGTGAAAATGAACAGCATTCCTATCTATATGACTGGTGGAATGGCTGCAGTAATACAAGCGGCGCTGCGTGCCGTGACATCCCTTCACCCTTAGTGCTGCCTAATTCCACCCTGACAATACGCGACAAGCAGGAGGGGGAATTGGGGAAAGAGGATAAGAAGCATCTGAGGCGAAGAAGGAAGAGGAAGAAAAGTGAAGAGTATAAGGACTGGGATGGTGTAAACATGTAGATGAATAAGAAAAAACAAGAGGAAGAAGAGGAAGAGGAGAACAAAGGGGCACAAACGGAAGAGAAGAAAGTAAAAAGGCTTTAAGGAGACCTGGGTGCTCCATTAAGGAGAGGGGATGTAGCGGTATAGTGCCTTGCATTGTTAACTTCGGCACTGGATGGAGTGTAGTTTAGCATCACGTTCCTCTCGATTTACCCCCTGGGAAAGATTCGCGTCACCCATCGGATAGGTGGCTGAGTGGTCCACGGAGCCAGTCGTGGAGGGTTTTGGAGAAAATATAAATTTCTTGCCCCTGTATAAATGAAGTACAGGAAGTAGATGACTGCAGCAACAAATCGACAAGTTATAGTACGTTTATTTGTTGAAATGTTTGTGTAATTTGCAGTGGTAAAGCACAAAGTGCTGTACTTCAGGAGGCGGTTGAATCATTCTGTTCCAGTTCCAAATGCAGTATACATCATACTGTTGTAGGCACAAGGCCCTGGTGGCCGGTTCCAAGACTCATAAATTCGTTAAGAAGGTACTGAATTTTTACCTTTCCGTAAGAAATAAAAATAGGCCATATATAACAGAACTTCTTAGTCTGGCCATGAAACTGGACATTTTACTGCCAACATGGCAGACTGTCCATTACCGATGTGACAAAGAACATAACGCACCCGTTGCAGGCTGCAATGCGCTCGGAACCAGTCCCCCGCTGTAGCTCAGAGGAATCCCACACACCAGCGTCCGTGCGCAGTACACTCCCTCCCGACAAACATTAATGACCCTCGAATTACTTTTATAGGCAATAGAGTCGCTGTGTTTTAAGCCGGTGATTAAGAATATTTAAACGTTGGTGGAAAGGTGTCTGTGTAGCTGATGCTGCCTTATCGGGCCGTCAGTTTCACTTTATAAACCGGGTAAAACTATAATTTATAAGATAACACTTGTTTAAGAAATGTATTTTATGGCTCGCTGAGTCTCGTGACATGGAATCTCAATAAATCGTAAAAAAGATTGTAAAATTATGCATTATAAACTTTATAGGTACTTTCATTTTGTGTTGGTCTGCTCACCAAATATTATTTGGGTGTTCAAATACACGTACATAAAATAAAAGTTCCTACCTCATTGTCAGTCACATTCTTGGCCTTACGTATTGGTGGTGAGTGCAGGGAATGCATAATGTTGTCTTTTTATTTTGACCTGATCAAGAAGTAAGTGAAATGTACAGCACGATATGGATGCCTATTGCTCGCAATATCGAACTCTGTATTTTTAAGCAAGGTGGAGTTACGGACAGAAATTAAATTGGCTAACATATTTTAGGGAAATAGCGGAAAACTTTCGAGGCATTAAAGTTTTCTGAATTACTGTCAGCTGATCATGAACGGAATCCAGAGCCGGGATGTCACGTAGGCCTACGATCGTCTTGCTGACAGCACACGGCCAGTCACGCGTGTGGTCAAAGTGCAGCTATGACGAGGATTTCTCTGCATATGTACTTCAAATTCTCCTGACATTCATCATTCCACCAACGCATCATTCTCATCTATCACCGCCCGTGAGATGTAGGAGAGGCTCGGACAGCCAGATGAGGCTCAACCTCTAACCTCACACTTGCACAAAACTGACGCAAGAATGAGGAGCCAGGTATGTGCGCCAGTCTAGCTGAATATCCGTGATACTCTACACTTGGACTATCTCTGAAATGATTAGCATATTTTCCTGCAATTTCTTAGCATATTTTCCTGCCATTTTATTTGCAAGGCTGTAGTGAAAGATACGCGGCAAGTCTGATTTTGGCTACTGCCTGTTATGTGTGAACTCTACTTTAAAGACCCTCAAAAATATGAAACTTCTTAAAATCCCTGCATTGCATAAGGAACTGTCAACAGCATGACAATATCCATAGACATGTTATAGTCTATTACAATACACAAATTTTATTTGACACTTGTTTATAAAATATTCCTCAAATGCAGTATTTCATCCGCATTCGCAGGCATGTTCCGCATGTGAAGTCCTAAGAACATTTAATTTTCAGCACTGGATCCTTAACATTAGTTGCCTATTTATTAAAAAGACTTAAAATGCTGCAGGACTTCCAGGAAATTTAAGTGTAAGTTTCATGCGAATAAATTCTACTTTATTATTCGGAAAATATGCCATCACAATCCTGATCATTCAGTTCATTGAGGAACTCTATTTTCACAAATAACTGACTAACTGACTGACTGATGGCAAACTAACGAAGTAAATATTCAGCCAACTTACCACCCTACTAACTCACTAGGATAACCACATTCCTGACCAAATAACTAATTAATCAGAGTCCTTTTTTAGATCGTAGCAGCTAGTCAAGAAATTCTCGTGTCTAATGGGTCCTGACATTTCGTTAACATGCTTAAAAAAGCCCGCAACTTGTCTCAATTCTGAGTCAGATAAATCTAGTCCACCTACTCCTATCCAATTCCTTGGAGATCCTGTTCAGTATCATCTTCCCATCTACGCTTGAGTCTTTCAAGTGGTTCTTTTCTTCAATTTTCCCTTACAAAACCTTGTATACATTTCTTTTCTCTCGCTATGTGCCGTGCACACTCCCTCGTTTTCTCACTCCTGATTTGGCTTTTAGCTGATATAAATTGATTTGGTTGTTGAAAAAACTGAGACTCAACGGAGATAAAACCATGTAGAAGCAAAATTGACTGTCTTAAAAATGTGTACAAAAACGAAAATTTGAACTTTTACAATACAAATTACTATATTCGGGCAATGTTTTTTTAATAACGTGCGGAAAATAATGGATTTAATATATTTTATTTCGTACTGTTTAGTGTCACTACTCGATGTCATGCGATGTTTTATGTCTTATAATAATTTTTACTGAAATCATACACGAAAGTGACATTCTTGATGCACTTTGAATCATTACTCTTTTGTGATATTTTTAAAACGACAATCAGTACGCTGTACCCTTAGGGTGTTATCAGGTATGCTGGGATGGTTCGAATTCCTGGAAATGACTATTTTGTATTGTTTAAGATTTATTTGTATTGCATAAAATCCAGTTTGGATAATTAAATTCACTGTTACGAGTTATCTGGATGTCACTGCTGTCAGCCGAAATTTTTGTCGGTGTCTCAAATGGCGGCGGCGCCAGTGGTGTTCATCAGTGACGTAGAGCGCTGTGACATATCGTCACTCTTAACCTGCACTGGAATGACCGAGAAACTTGGCAAAACCGGTAATTCTTCGGACTATTATTCCGGATGTGACCGGTATTGTTATCGTCCGTACCACTGTCTTCCCCCACTAATTTCTTCTTCGGTACCTCCACTTCGTGCTATGCGGTCAGTGCAATCACAGCAAGTACCCAGCCTCCACGGCACTTGCTTTCTCTATTCCTTAATACACGCAAATGCTACATGTTTCGGTCAGTTTGTGTAGATATCATGTGCAAATTCACTAATATTTTTAGACGCTTTCGCAAAATTGTGAAAAACGACTATTATATTCGTCATGTCTGTCTGTCCGTCTGCCCGTCCGTCCTTCCGCATTGAATAAAACTCGGCTCCCACTGGACGAATTTTCATGAAATTTGATCTTTGAGCGTTTTTCAATACCTGTTGAGAAAATTCCAGTTTCGTTAAAATCTGACAAGAAAAGCGGGTACTTAACATGAAGACCAATATAAATTTTTAATCATATCTCGCTCAGTTCCACTTATAATAAGAAAAGTTTCGGATAAATTTCGTAGAGAAAACTAAAACACATATTTTGTGTTCAATATTTTTTTTTCGAAAATCTTGCTGTTTATGAGATAATGCGGAAAAAATATTGTACAGACGGACAGCCACAGATGACAATATGGCGTATGTGCATTGCATGCTGGGTACCAAAGGCTACAAATACACACTCAGAATATGTAATATTTATTGTTTTTCCACTGCAACAATGGTTGCACCAAAGCGCCTCATTGTTGCGATACACGTACGTTGCCTTTCTTGTTGACTGCGTGTGCAATTTCGCGCGCCCATATTTTTTATGTAACGGAGTGTACGTCATTTATCTTCAGGTGCTTTTGGCTTTTATTTGACATCTGCCTGATGGTGGCCACGTGAGTTGACCGAAGGGTGTCGCAATGTTGCTTATTAAGTAATGTGCTCCTAGAAAAGTATATTCATGGATTCTAACAGCCCCTCTAAATGAGTTCCAATAGAGTTCCTCATATTAGATTACTGTATCTTCCCGCGCCCTCTCCCATCCTGTCCAGGCTGTTATTGTCTTATCACCCTGTCAATTGTGTATTATCTGAGCTACTGAATACAAGTAAATGCTTAAATAAATAAATTATAGGATTGGAATAAGGTGGCTCGAAAAACAGTCTTGAAGTAGAAATTGTCATTAGAGCTCTGTAATATGGGTACATAAGAAACGAAGTCTTACGTAGGCAGCAGAGACTACCACGGATGTACTCTATGTACATAATAGAGCAGTATTTTGCGCAGATGATTTTCTTCTTGAGTCTCTTGAAATATCTGAGTTACCACCCTAACACCAGGCTCATATTGAGGCCAAACAGATGTCCGAGTGTAGCCGCTTACGGCTGAGATACTGACCTAAGAGGCTTAGTCTCAATGAACATTTGGCGGACGAGGGAACATCTTTTCTCGCTTTCTTATGGCACTCAGAACTCCACAAGTTAATGGTCTTCCCCTCTTTGTCCCTTTCAAACGGCGAACTTACAACGAGTGTATTGATGTTAGCAAATATCATTGCCCTTTTCTGCATAAGAATTGCACTTTTGAAGAGGGGCGAGGGTGAAAGATAAAGAGAAGAAGAGAGAAAGAAGATAAAGAGGGGCAATGAATAAGGAAAAGAAGGAAATTAAATAAATTAAGGAAAAGGACCAGAGAGAAAGATAAACAATGAATGCTAGAAAGACATAAAATGAAAGAATTATGGAAGAAATAGAGAAAGAAAGGAACGAACAAAAGAACAACAAATAAACAATGAGGTCTAAAATGGCGAACAGAGAAATTGGGACAGTAAATGACAAAAAATTAATAAAGAAGAAGGCTGGTTTTGCTGAACGTGATGACAAGCCCTCGAGTTCCACACATGACGGATGTTAATTTCTGAAATAATAGCATTAGAGGCTGATTGTAATGTGGATCTTTGCCGATCCACTTTGGCCACTACTTTACACGAAGCTGAAAAGGGTTCTGACATCTTAAACGTGCAACAAACTGCCACACACAAAACACAATTGGCGCACAGTTCTCACGCAGACTTAGGACTTAAGTGGTCAAATTTTTTCATTGGTGAATATCTAAAGTAATACAAAACAAACAGTTAATTATCCACTGCTTAGTTTTATTAGTGTCCCTAGCCAGTGTTTGTCTTTATCTGCAATGAATGAACAAATCCAGAGCGGTATGCAATAATGCAAAAGCAAAGCTGAAATACTCTCTGTGTTTGTGGCTTACCCTAGATACACTTTCTCTATGTTTATTTTGCACATAGCTATTTTTCTAAGAAATTATTAATATTCTCATGTAAAGCCCAACAAACTTAAAGGAAAATGTTCTTTATTACCTCTCAGCCTCTGATGTGCCTTCCATTGACTTTCTCTTATAAATTACTACCCTTCCGGGACACAACGAGATCAAAATTGCACCGAATTTTCATCCTGTGAATATTGGATATAATGGCAAATGAGTGTATGGGTTACCTGTAAATTTATGGCTGCAGTTTCAACAAGGAATAGAGTCTATCTCTCGATGACTTCAATGTGACATGCTTTTCTTAGCACACTCTCCCATCCAGTGTAGTATCAGTTAGAGTAAGTGTGGCACACTGCTGATGGACCGACTTTCAAATCTTATTTTCGTTTGCGACAAAAAAGAATATTCAACGCTTTTTTATTGCCTGCCTTTCTAATGGGGCACGCGGTGGAGCAGTTGGTTGAGGCACTGCACTACAAGCCGGAAGGTCGCGAGTTCGAATCCTGATTGGAATTTTTCATTGACATAATCCTTCCGGTCGCACTATAGCCCTGGGTTTGACTCAGCCTCTAACAGAAATGAGTATCAGGAATATTTCCTGGGGGGGAGTTGTGTAAAGAAGGTCGGTGCGTGGGGCTGACAATCTTACCACCTTAATGTGCCGATCGTCTTGATATCTGGGAGCCTTAGCCTTCTGGAACCCTCAAGGCCTGTCCAGGCCTGTAATGGAATTGCTTTAACTTTTTCCTTTACCTCTCTTATGGAAGTAACATACAGAAGGCCACAGAATTTTGGTAAGGAAAGGACAACGCGGTAAACAGAGAAGTAGATAGGTGTATCGCAATGAAATGTAAAGTAAAGAACTCTGTCGCGAGGGGACTGTAAGATGCCGAGGAATGTTACATAGCTATGGATATAGAAGCAGTGCGTCCTGGCTTATTTCATTTCCTGCTATGCCGGTATGCGGCTGGACAGGTTACGGAAAAAGCGCGAAATAATTTCACATCTGAATATCAGGCAACGCGGATGATATTCGAAACCGAAAATAAACCCAGGGCCTTGTATCTGTGTTAACCTGTTTTTATGAGTAAATCAGTGAATCGCCTCTGTCCCCCCCCAATACTCTTCTATTCTAGGTTATTTTAATATAATTTATTCACGACTCGGCGCAGAGGGTTGTGTTACTTCACTACTGTGTGACAGGCAAAATTTGCCGCTCGCATCTATTCATTTTCTAAGCAGCCTCTCTGATGTCTGTTGGTTATTACTGATGTTTGCAGAGCTCTTGCTGTTTGCTCGGTCCGACCGCTTGCCACATGGGATCTTAGGCACTGCAGCCATTTCAAGTGCCTACTGTGAGGGCGGCATTCATTTGTCTTTGATTTCTGTTTAAAGTACGCCCCAAGCTAGACGAAATATCCACATTGTCTCCGTATGACACCACAAGACAGGCACACAGGCACAAGTGTATACACGGATTGACAGTATTAATGGATTAGCTTTTGTAGGGAAGTGATCGTTGTAATGTGCCGCTTGTTTTAACGATAAGTACCAGTAACACCATGTTTCTTCCACTCATTTTGTTTGTGAGGCTCTTCTGGTTTTCTGGATGTACAGTAATCATTTTCCAGAACATTCGACCAAAGATGCGTTGTAATGGAATTTCGTTAGTTTAAGCCATGACCCGCCTGTTAAAACGTTACTAGTAACACAGTGAACAATACCTTCCGAAATATTCTTCTGTCCGATGATTACATTCGTTTTGATAGTCTATAATTTTATGTAAATCTAATAACAATCTGCATCTGAATGAAATTCTGTGTACAAGAATATTTATATCGCACAAAACTGGTTAATAGAAAGCAATAAATTTGTTACCTAATGAAATGATCCTTTATTTGTTATACAATCTTCAGTTCTTGAAGTCGGAAACCCAGAAAGGCCTAAACATGTAGAAGGAGTTGAGAAGTGAATATTGATGTATTATTTCGAATACACTTAATGCACTCTATGGAAATACTTTAGGTGTTTATGTTCAGGTAGAGTATGATGATAAATTTTGTCTGAGCGGAACCAAAATTTGCACTGTGTTGAATCTGAGAGAAATGGAGAATTGGGTATTATATTTCTCTAACTGTTTAAACACGTAACCAAATTGCTAATTAATTTCATACGTAACTAAGTAAAAAAGTAATTAACTAGAAAGTAATTACATAATCAAGTAAAAAGATAAGGCAGACAAATAATTTGCTATCTGATTGATTAAGGAACCGGATATACAACGCGGAGAATACAAACTTCCGCCACGATCGTGCACCAGTCATACCCAGTTCCTATCTTTACAACTTATCTTTACAAACGTATTTATAAATATCTTTCCATCTCCCTCTCATTGTCGTGTTTTACCCTCCAAATAATTTTGCATTTCTTGATTCCTCCACGTAGCTGGATGCTAGCCACGTCTAAATCGTCGTAACTCTTAAGAATTTCATTACTACTACATGACATGTTAAGTCACATTTGTAGCCATGTAACAACGTAAAGTTTCCACTTCAGCTTCGTTTGCCTCGTCCTTTTGCACTTTGTGTTAAAATGGCACTTAACGGTACTTTTCTTCGCACAAAGTACGATAACGTGTCTTACAGCGATATCACACAAATTAAAAACTAGTTTTAATGTTTTTGTATTTTGACAATTTTCAAAGGTGACAGGATAATCACATTTCGAATTTTAGTGAAGTATTTTGTTGTTACATTATGTTTAACTAGGTTAAGGTCCCTTCATTACTGGGAAAAGCCGTCGTGTCGGAATAATATTGGTTTGGATATGAACAAGTTAACGTGAACAACATAGCCACATAGTTCGTTGTTCTTCTTTTCGATTAATAACCAACTGCATGTAGGCAATTAATGGTCCTGCTAACGAATGACAGTTTATGCTTTCCGAAGATAAAATAGGTACATGTTACACACACAAAGATTTGATGTGATTTTGACCGTGCATCGTCGTTAATATGTGGAAATAAAATGCCAACTAGATGCAAGAGAGGTTTTTATTGCAGATCTTATTGCTTGCT
>JGI20166J26741_11558919_pt1 | contig 12078 bp, 6 predicted proteins | sample TergutCu122P5_FD_26741 | JGI IMG/M metagenome (IMG submission 26741) | reverse complement strand
GCACGCGGCCGCGACTCCGTCGTCGTGCGCCGACAGCGCCTGGGACGGCCCCTTCGACATCCGCCAGCCACCGGTCGACGCGGCCGCCTGCCCGATGGCCGACCGGGCCTACGAGGACGGGCACAACATCATGGGCTCCGGCGCCAACGCCGTGCTCAAGACCCCCCACTCGTCGCCCGAAGACTCGATCATCTCCGGCCTGGCCAAGGCCAAGCTGGGCCTGATCACACCGGGCGCCGGCCTCGTCGCCGTCAACCCCACGACCGCCGACCAGATTCTCACGATCGACCGGACGGAGACCCAAGACCGGGCCGCCCCCCAGTCGATCCTTCTCACCGAGACCGTCCCGGGCTGCGGCACCCAGGTCCACACCATCGACTACGACCCCGCCGTCGGCGGCGTCCGCGTCTTCCGCGTCGCCGACGCCCGGGACTGCCAGACTCACAGCCTGCTGACCTGGGCCGACACGATCGTCTTGACGAGCGACTCCGCCAGCGACCGCCAGTACCTGCCCGTCGACCAGCCCCGCCGGACTCAATCCGGCGAGACCGAGATCACCGTCGTCAGCGCCGACGGCCCGCAGGCCACGATCCGCCTGCACACGGTCTGGGCCCCGCCGCCGGCCACCCTGACGGTGTCGCCGACCGAGCTCCGCCTGCCCGCCTCGGGCGGCAAGCAGACCGCGACCATCGCGACCGACCAGTCCGGCCTGTCCATCCGCCCCGACCACGCTGAATTCGACTACACCACGAAGGCGAACGCCCAGGGTGCTTCGATCACGGTCAGCGCCGGGGCCAACAAGACCGGCGTCGAGCGCAGCGCGACGTTCACAATCACCGCCGGGCCGGCCACAACGACCCTGCGCGTGGTCCAGCCCGCGACCGGGGCGGCCACCACCACGCTGACGCTCAGCCGGACCACGTGGAATCCCGGCAAGTCCGCCCGCTGGGTCCGGTTCACCGTGACGAGCGGCCAGGCCTGGCAGGTCGCCGAGATCCCCCCGTGGGCCAGCCTGAAGACGACCGGCACGACGAGGAAGGGCGCCCAGAAAGTCCGCCTCAGCGTGCAGCGCAACACCGGCCCGGCCCGCACCGGCGTCGTCCGCTTCGAGACCATGATCGGGGGCCAAGTCGTCACCGCCGAGTTCGTGATCACCCAGAAGGGCGCCCGGGGTGCCTGACGCGTCCGGCATCGAGGGGGGCGACAGATCGACTCCGGCCCGGACGCGAGTTCCCGTGGACGCGTCCGGCATCGAGGGGGGCGACAGATCGACTCCGGCCCGGACGCGAGTTCCCGTGGAGGCGTCCGGCATCGAGGCGGACGACCCCCTCCAACCCCCGCCTCGCTCCGCTCGCCGTGAACCCACCACAACGGCGGGGAGCGCGGTCTCCTGGGAGCGTGGGCCAGAACGCTGTTCCGCGCCACGGGGGGCCCGGACTCCGGGGGGGGCAGCGTCGCTCTGGTCGTCTCCCCCGTGACCCGGTTCACCCCGGCTTGGGCACGTTGAGGCCGGCCAAGGCGTTCGAGATGGCCAGCAGGGCCGCCGGGACGGCCAGGATCCAGGCCGGTACCGCGACGGCCGCGCCCACGACGGACAGGACCGCGCCGACGATGACGCCGGCCAGGCCGAGGAGGGTGCCCGCGGCGTAGATGATTTTCCGCAAGCTGGGGTTGGGGACGACGACGTTGGGCGTCGACCAGCGGTCCGGGCCCGACGGCGGGATGGTGGCGACGCCAGTGGCGGCTGTCTTGGTGGTGGTGCCGGGGTTGGCCTCGACGGTGTCGGTGTCCGACGTGCTCATGGGGGTTCTCCTTAGTCCCTTGATGTGTCGATCAATCATCAGTACGGGGTGGCGTGGGCCTGGAACTTGCCGATCCTGACGCCGAACGAGCCGGCGTAACCGTCTTGCCCGTTGGTCGTCTCGTTGTCGCGCTGCCAGGGGTAGTAGCCCTGGCCGACGGGCGCGGTGCGGTAGGCGATGACTTGGTCGCCACGGGGGGAGTGCAGGTAGGCGCGAACCGCGTCGATGACCGTGCGACCGTCGCCCAGCCCGGCGAACCCGTTGTTCGGATCGCCCGTGTTGTAGCCGGTCACCACGGGCAGCCAACCGCCGCCCAGGACGTGGACCTGGTAGTCGATCGAGCCGGCCGAGACGGCCAGGGCGACGTCGGTCACGGGACTGTCCTGCCAGCCGGCGTAGTCATCGAGGTTAGTGACCTCGGGCAGCCAGCCGTGCTGGAGGGTGCGCACCCGGTACCGCACGTCGATGGCGGCGGACGGCGGCGGCGCGACCGGGGCCACGGGGACGACCGGGGAGACAGGTGTCGGGCCTGTTCCGGCGGGCACGCCGTACTCGGGGGCCAGACGGTTGTACTCGGCCTGCGCGTAGCCGGTCAGCCGCCCGATGTCGGTCGTCCCGGGGCACTCGGTCGAGTAGAAGTCGCTGTGCCTGCGGATGGTCGCGCCTTGAACCGGGAAACCCAGGCCCCACTCGTGGTGGAGCCGCCCGATCAACTTGCCCGAGGTCGCCAGGGTCAAGTCGCTGGGCGGGACTCGGACGCCGTTGGCGCCGACCGTGCCGCCGACGTGCTCGATGCCGAGGCCGTCCTGGTTCGCCTGGGCGTTGCCCGCGTGCCAGGCGATGTAGTTCTCGTCGACGTACTGGTGGATGGAAGTCCCGCCGACCGCGTAATGGGCCGACACTTCTCGAGCCGATGAGGCAAACGTCGCGTCGATCCCGCCCAGATCGGTCGTGACCGACCAGTGGACGACGACGAACTTCTTGTCGGTCGGGGTGGCGTTGTAGTTGGGGGATCCTCTCCAGATAATCCCGAGGCCATATTGCGAGGGCAACATGATTGATCTTCCTTTCACATCCTGAGGGTTTCAATGACACGCCCTGTCGCGCGCTCGTGGTCGACTGTTGTCGCCAGAGCGAGTTTCCCGAACGGGTCTGACGACATTCAACAGGTTGACGTTACGTCAAGTTCAAGTCGGATCGCCGCACTTGTTCGCCCACTTCTTCGTCGCCCCGGCCGCAGGTTTCCGACCACTTCACGAGCGCGCGCCGGCCCCACCCGCTGTGCCGCCATGAGCGGAAAACACAACGGGTGGGGCCAGGTGCCTGGGACGGTTAATTCACGGGGTCGCCGGGATTCCGCGTTCAACCTCGTTCAGGCATCGCGGGCGCCAACTGTCTCGGTCTCGCGAATAACGCTCCAGGGGCGCGCTACACCGCTCGGATGTAATAAATGGGCGCGGTCGTGTCCTTCGTCCAGCCCTGGGCGGCCAACGTGGTCTTGGTCGCCGGGTCGTCCACGGTGCGGTAGGCCCCGCTCTTCGTCCACCGCTCGACGGCCACGGTGCAGCCGGCGGGCGCGCTCGAGGCCCAGAACTGGATCTTCTGGTCGGCGAAGCCCTTGGCCTTGAGGGCGGCCAGGTCGGCCGCGCCGGAGGCGAAGGCGAACACGTTCTTCGTCGCGTTGAACATCCGGTGTACCTCGACCAAACCGGTGCCGCTGGCCGGCGCCGCCAGGCCCAGCGGCTGGCCGGCCTGCGTGAAGCCGTATTGGACGGCGCCGCTGATCTCGCTCGCCGACGAGCTGAGGAGTTGCGAATTCGTTGTCGGGTTGACGGTCTGCAGCACCGGCGTCGACAACGCCTTGCACACCGGGTCAACGGTGGTCGGCGCCTTGATGTAGTAGACGCCGGCGGAGGTGTCCTTCGTCCACCCCAGCGTCGGCAGGGCGTTCTTGGTCGCCTGATCCGTGACCGTGCGGAAGGCCCCGTTCTTCGTCCACCGCTCGACGGCCACGGTGCAGCTGGCCGGCGCGGTAGGCGCCCAGAACTGGATCCCCTGTGCGGCGAAACCCTTGGCCTTGAGGGCGGCGATGTCGGTCGCGCCCGAAGCGAAGGCGAACATATTCGTCGTCGCGTTATACATCCGGCGCACCTCGACCAGGCCCGTGCCGCTGGCCGGCGCCGCCAGGCCCAGAGACAGGCCGGGCTGCGTGAAGCCGTATTGGACGGCGCCGCTGATCTCGCTCGCCGACGAGCTGAGGAGCTGCGAATTCGTTGTCGGGTTGACGGTCTGCAGCACCGACATCGACAACGCCGTACACACCGAGGCGGGCGCGACGAAACTCAGGCCGCTGTACGTCTGCGTGTAAGCGGACATCGTTTGGCCCGTGCTGGGCACGTACCACTGGCTGTTCACCGTGCCCTTGGCGACGTCGATTTCGAGCAGCTGCAGCGGATTATCCGTCACAGGATGCACCGTGCCCATCAATGACACGACCTTGTTGCCTTTCGGCGTGATATCGGTGCGGGAGTCGATGTAACCGGCGTGGCCGCTCAGCACCAGCTTGATGTTGGGATATTGGCTGACGAGGTCGTTGTACAGCTTCTGCGGCGAGGTCGAGCCGTAGCCACCGTTGGTCTGTTCGATGGCGCCGCCGCTGCCGGTCAGGTAGGAATGGGTGTCGATAATCACGTTGTCGTTGGGGTGGTTGGCGACAACTGTCTTGGCCCAGTCGATGACTTGTTGACGCGGCCACAGCTCCAGCGACAGGACCAACCAACTCCGCCCCGCCGCCGTGAAAGTCTGATAGGCGTTGTCGACCTTACCGGCCTCGTACGTGGTGATGCCGGGGAAGCGGGAGACCGGGAAGTAAGAGTTGAACGTCTTGGTGTTCCGGACCTCGACCCACGTGGCCACGCCGGGACGGGCGCCGCCGCCGGCCGGTCCGACCGCGTGGGTGTCATGGTTGCCGAGCGCCAGGGCGTAGCGCAGCACGCCGTTGAGCGGCGACAGCGCGTCCGCCCCGACCTGATACTGGGCCCGCGCGCCGTCGTCGTCCCAGTCGACCACGTCGCCGGTGTGGATCGCGAAGCGAATGTCACGAGCGGTCCGGTTGTCGACGAGCCACTGCGAGGCGCTCTTGAACAACTTGCTGGAAACGGCCTTGGGCTCGACCACGAGCTGCTGGGTGTCCGGGTAGACGGCGATGGTGAACTTGCCGTCGGCGTCAGGGTCGGTCGCGGCCGCGGCCGTTGGCGCCCAGGGCGCGGCGGCGATCGGGGCCAGCGGCAGCAGTCCCACGGCCGCCACGGCCAGCAGGGAGAGGGGCAGCGCACGGCTCAGCCGGCGCCGCGTCGAAGGGGCATGATGCCGGGGTTGTGTCACGTCGAATCCTTTCGTTCGTCGTTATCCGCACTGAGGCCGGGCGCCAGGCCGCGGAACGCGTCACTCTGGTTCCGGGTCGGCGTGTCGGCCCGGAGGCCCCGCCCAGTCGAAACCGCCCGAACGACTGACCTCCGATGCCCGGGTCGGGCACACGGTCATTCAACAACTTGACGTAACGTCAAGTTCAACCCTGATCCGCCGAAGATCGGCGTGGCGAGCGGGACGCGTGATCCCGAGGAGCGTGGGTCAGAACGCTGTTCCGTGACACGGGCGTGAGAAGGGATGAGTTGCGGACACTAGATGTTGTCGTCGTATCGGACATACGTCGCAACATCTAGTGTTCGCAAATCGCCCGCCTGGCGTTCGTGGCGCGGGACATGGTTCTGACCCACGCTCCTAGCCCATTCCAGATCATGAGTCCGCTTGAAATTGACGTTACGTCAAGCTCTAGCCTCACGCGTGATCGACCCGATGGGAGCGTGGGCCAGAACGCGGCAGCGAGTCCCGCCCCAGCGGCGATCACCCCCCGCCACTACGTGGTGGGGGCTCAGCGCGATTCATTCAGTCAGGAGCCATCGTGTCATCTCACCCATCCGACCACGACGCCCAAGCCGGTGTCCCTCCCCGCCAGTCGGCGCCGAGCACACCGCCTCCCACCGGCCCCCGCCGGGCCGGAGCGCCCCGAGGCCGACGGCGCGGCCTCGGGCTGTTCGCCGGCCTGGCCGTCGCCCTGAGCGGCTGGACCGGCGTCACCGCCGGAGCCGCCCCGCTCGCCGGGGCCGCCACCACGCTCACGGGCACTCTCGTCATCATGGCCGACGGGCCGGCCGGCGAGTCGCCCTACAGCCTCACCACGGACGACGGCCGCTCCATCCGCTTGGACGATCCCGACCACAACCTGGCGGGCATCCCGGCCGGCTCGCGCCTGACCGTGGACTCGGGAGAACCGGTCGGCGTCCCTGACCAGGGCGGCGCCCCGGCCCGGCAGGCACCGCCGGCGAGCCCCGTCAGCGTGACTGTGGCCGCGGCCCAGGTCCTGGCGGCGGCGGCCACCGCCCGGCCGTCCAGCCTGACGCCGGCCCCGCACACCGTCGACGTCGTCCTGTTCTCCCCCAACGGCGTCGATCACTTCCTCAATCCCGCCCAGGTCCAGCAGATCGTGGACGGCGCCTCTAGGTTCTGGGCCCGGGAGTCCCGCGGCGTGACGACGTCGATCACGCTCGGCTTGACGGGCACCGCCGCCTACGGCCCGGCCATCGGGCCGCACCCCTGCGCCGCCGGGGCCTTCAGTTCCATCATGAGCGCGGGAGCCGCCGGGCTCGGCGTTCCGACGTCGACCTACTGGTCCAACGGCGTGACGAACTCCAACCGGCGTCACCTCGTGGTGCTCTTCGGCGACGCCGTCATGGCGCAGTGGGCCGGCAACTGCGGCACCCTCGGCACGTCGCTGGTCGGCCAGGACCTGATGTCCGGCGGCCCGATCTGGGTCAACGTCGCAGGCGGCAACCTGGTCGAGGCCGTGGACAGCTTGGCCCACGAGTTCGGCCACAACGTCGGGCTGGATCACGGCGCGGCGATCTCGCAGTCGTGCGTCGCCTCGAAGTGGGACGGCCCCTTCGACCTCAACACACCGCCGGCCAACCCGGCCGCCTGCCCCATCGGGGAGAACGCCTACGACGACTGGCACAACATCATGGGTTCCGGGGCGGGCGACGTCTTGGACGAGACGGGCCAGCAGGAGTTGTTGCCCGCCACGCCCCAGGACGACGTCATCATCAGCGGCCACGCGAAGGCCAAGCTGGGCCTGATCACGCCGGGCGCCGGCGTCGTCACCGCCAGCCCCACCCCGACCGACCAGACCATCACGATCCAGCAGACACAAACCCAAGACCGGGCCGCCCCCCAGTCGATCCGACTGGCCGAAACCGTTCCCGGCTGCGGCACCCAAATCCACATCCTGGACTACGACCCCTTCGTCGGCGGCGTGCGGGTCTTCCGCGTGCCCGACGCCGGGGACTGCCAGACCAAGAACATCGTCGGCTTCGCCGACACCGTCGTCTGGATGACGGAGGCGGCCACCGGCCGGCAGTACCTGCCCGTCGGCTGGCCTCGCCTGACCCAATCGGGCCAGACGGAGATCACCGTCGTCAGCACCACGGCCACCACGGCCACGATCCGGCTGCACCAAGTGGGCACGCCGCCGCCACCGGTCAGCACCCTGACGGTGTCGCCGACCGAACTGCGCCTGCCGGCCCAGGGCGGCCAGCAGACCGCGACCATCACGACCGACCAGGCCAGCTTCACGGTCGGCGCCGACCAGTCGGGGTTCTCCTACATGACCCAGAGCGGCCCGCAGGGCAAGTCGATCACGATCGTCGCCGGGCCCAACAACACCGGCGTCGAGCGCGTGGTCACGTTCACGATCAGCGCCGGCACCGCGACGGCCACTCTGCGCGTGGTCCAACCGCCGGTCGGCTCGGCCAACGCGACGCTCAAGCTCAGCCGGACCACGTGGAATCCCGGCAAGGGCGCCCGCTCGGTCAAGGTCACCGTCACGAGCAACCAGGCCGTGCAGGTCACCCAGATTCCCTCGTGGGCCAGCCAGAGAACGTGCAAGCTCAAGAAGAGCGGCCAGACACAGAAACAGACGTTCTGCCTCAGCGTCCAGAAGAACACCGGCCCGGCCCGCAGCGGCGTCGTCCGCTTCGCGACCACGGCCAACGGCCAGACCGTCACCGCCGACTTGGTGATCACCCAGAAGGGCGCCCAGCGCGGCTGACGTCGGGGAGCGCGTCAGATCCCTGCTCCGGGTCTCGGGCCCGCGACGCGGGGACGGCGCCCTCCTGCGTCTCGGCCGCCGCCTCGGAGGTCGGCTCAAACCCGCGGCGCGGGGACGGTACCTGTGATCCGGGCGGCGCCGCCCCCGGTGGCCACCGGGCCGCCCGGGCCGCCGGGGGCCCCGCCCGTATCCTGCGCCAGCTTGAAATTGACGCTACGTCAAGCTCTAGCCTCGCGCGTGATCGACCGGTGGGAGTGTGGGTCACAACCGTGTGGTGACCCACGCTCCCAGCGGCGATCACCCCCACGCGAACACGCTGTGGGGGGCTCACCGCGACTTACTCAGTCAGGAGCCATCGTGTCATTTCACCAACCAACCCACGACGCCCCGGGCGGCATCCCTCTTCGCCATTCCGCGCCCGTCACACCGGAGCCCACCCCCCGGCGGGTCGGAGCAGGCCGACGCCGGGCCGTCGGCCTGCTCGCCGGCCTGGCCCTGGCTCTCGGCGGCCTCACCGGCCTGACCGCCGCATCGACCCCCCTGGCCACCGCCGCCCCGGCGACGACATCGCTGACGGGCATCCTCGTGGTCATCGCGGACGGGCCGACCGGAGAGTCGCCGTACCGCCTGGCGACCGAGGACGGCCGGCTCGTCCCCCTGGCCGACCCCACGGGCAGCCTGGCCGGTGTCCCTCGGGGTTCCACGATCACCATCGACGTAGCAGCGCCGGCCGGCGCCGACAAGAACCCCGCCGACGCCGCGGCGCCCGGGAAGGCCAGCCCCGCCGACGCGGCGGCGCCCAGCGCCCGCGTGACCGTGGCCAGCGCCCAGATCGTCGCGCCAGCGCCGCCCGCCCCCAGTCCCGGGTCGCTGCAGCCGGCCCCGCACACCCTGGACGTCGTCATGCTCTCGGCCAACGGCCAAGACCGTTTCGCCAGCGACTCCGACGTTCGCCGGATCGTCGACGACGCCACGGCGTTCTGGGCCCGGGAGTCCCGGGGCGTGGTCACCAGTGTCAACCTGGGCGCGGTCGGCACCGCCAGCTACAGCCCGGCCAACCAGCCCAGCCCGTGCAGCGGCGACGCGCTCGACCCCATGATGAACTCGGCCGCCGCCGCCCTCGGCGTCCCCACCTCGCAGTACGTCAGCGGGAACGGCGTCGCCGCCACCCGCCGCCACCTCCTGGTTCTCACGACTGAGGCCTTCATCGCCCAGTGGCCGGGAAAGTGCGACTTCGGGGGCCGGGGAATCTATGGCAACGACCTCGCCTCCGGAGGCCCGATCTGGGGCACCTTCATCGCCAACGACCCGGTGTGGACGTCCGCCGCGGTCATCCACGAACTCGGCCACAACATGGGCCTCGGTCACGCGGCCGCGACTCCGCCGTCCTGCGTCGCCACGCTCTGGGACGGCCCCTTCGACGCCAACGACCCGCCGGTCAACCAAGCCGCCTGCCCCCTCGCCAAGTCGACCTACGCCGACTGGCACAACATCATGGGGGCCGGGACAGACGAAGTGTTGTCGTTCCCCCAGCCCGCGCTGTCCGACGTCATCATCTCCGGCCGGGCCAAGGCGATACTCGGCCTGATCACGCCGGGCGCCGGTGTCGTTTCCGCCAGCCCCACGCCGACCGACCAGACCATCACGATCCAGCAGACCCAGACCCAGGACCGGTCCGCCCCCCAGTCGATCCTGCTCAGCGAGTCCGTCCCCGGCTGCGGCACCCAGATGCACACGATCGACTACGACCCCTACGTCGGCGGCGTCCGCGTCTTCCGCGTGGCCGACACCGGCGACTGCCAGACGAAGACTCTGTTCGGCGACATCTGGGCCGACACCGTCGTCCTGACGACCGACGCCGCCACGGGCCGGCAGTACCTGCCCGTCGGCCAGCCCCGCCAGACCCAGTCCGGCCAGACCGAGATCACCGTCGTCAGCACCACGGCCACCACGGCCACGATCCGGCTGCACCAAGTGGGCACGCCGCCGCCACCGGTCAGCACCCTGACGGTGTCGCCCACCGAGCTGCTTCTCCCCGCCGCCGGCGGCAAGGGGACCGTGACCGTCACGACCACTCAGGGCCATTTCGGGTACAGCCTCAACTACCCGGGGTTCGACTACTCGATCAAGCAGAGCCCGGGCGGCGGGACGATCACGATCAGCGCCGGCGCCAACAACACCGGCGTCGAGCGCTCGGCCACTTTCCCGATCACCGACGGGACGACCACGGTCAACCTACGCGTCGTCCAACCGCCGGTCGGCTCCGGCGGCTCCACCAGTTCGACGCTGAAACTCAGCCGGACCACGTGGAATCCCGGCAAGGGCGCCCGCTCGGTCAAGGTCACGGTCACGAGCAACCAGGACGTGCAGGTTACCCAGATTCCCTCGTGGGCCAGCCTGGGGACGTGCAAGCTCAAGAAGAACGGCCAGACACAGACACAGACGAAGACGTGCAGGCTGAGCGTCCAGAAGAACACCGGCCCGGCCCGCACCGGCGTCGTCCGCTTCGCGACCACGGCCAACGGGCAGACCGTCACCGCCGACTTGGTGATCACCCAGAAGGGCGCCCAGCGCGGCTGACGCGCCGGGCCCCCGGCAGAGGCCGTCCGCTCCGAGGCGTGACCGAGGGACGGTTAGCGGGAAATCCCCCCGTTCCCGCTGCCCGAGCCCGCTCCCAGGAATGACCGGGGGACGGTACTTCTTGCCACGCGTCGTGAGACAAGAAGTGCCGTCCCCCCGTTCGCCGGCCCAGCTCCAGTGCCACGTTCCGCAGCGCCGTCCCCCCGTGGTGGCGGATCTACCGTCGCCACGACGGCCCTGCTGGACGCGCTGCCCGCCGTCCCCCCGCGGGGGGTCTACCGCAGCGGCGGGGCCGACTGGCGGGCGCCCTGGCGTTGGGCCTGGAGCTGGTAGACCTGCTCGGCGTACTGGGCCACCTCCGGCGAATGCGTCACGACGATGACGCACTTGCCCTCCTTCGCCAGCGCGGCCAAGAACCCGACGATGTCCTCCTGCGTCGCGATGTCGAGGTTGCCGGTCGGCTCGTCGGCCAGGATCACGCGGGGGTTCGACGCCAGCGCCCGGGCGATGGCCACGCGCTGCTGCTCGCCGCCGGACAGCTTGAGCACGCGCCGGTCGGCCAGCTCGGCCGTCAGGCCGACGCGGGCCAGCAGGGCCAGGGCGAGCCGCTGCTTGTCCCGGATCGGCTTGCCCGAAGCCCGCATCGTCAGCTCCACGTTCTCCTTGGCCGTCAGGTGCGGCAGCAGGTTGAAGCTTTGGAAAACCACGCCGGCGTCGCGGCTGCGGTAGTGGTAGCGGTTGAGCTTGGCCAAGTCGTGGCCGTCGAACTCGATGGTGCCGGCGGTCGGCGTGGCCAGGCCGGCCAGGAGCGACAGGGCCGTGGTCTTGCCCGCCCCGGAGCGGCCGACGATGGCGTGGAAACGGGCGGGCTCGAAGCTCCAGTTGAGATCGCGCAGGACTTCGGTCGAGCCGTCGTAGGAGTAGCCGACGTCGTGGAGGTTGAGCAGACTCATGATGTTTCTCCTGGTCAGTGGGCGGTTGGGACGGATGGGTGGGGCGGTTGTGGGCGGGACGTGTCAGGCCGGGGCGAGAGCGGGCGCGGCGACCAAGCCGCGGGGGGCCACCCCTGGCGGTCGGTCATGATCGGCTGGCCAGGATCGTCAGCGGGTCGTAGCGCAGGGCCGAGACGATGCCGGCGCCCGAGGCCACGACGACGAGGCCCAGCCCGATGGCGGCCAACTGGCCGACCACGCTCAAGTCCAGGCTCGCGTGAATCTCGTCGAGGTAGGCGACGGCGCGGTTGCCGAATTGCCCTCGGTTGACGCCGCCGCCGAAGACGGGACCGCCGCCTTGGTTGTTGCCCGCGCCGGGGCGGCCGAAGTTTTGGTCCTGGGCGGTTTGCTGGGCCTGCTGCTGGGCCACTTGGCTGCTCAACAGGTTATTGGCCACGGGCGGCGAGGCCGCCGCGCCGATGCCCAGCCCCAGGATCAGGGCGACGACGGAGACGGCGAAGACCTCGGTGACGAACTGGAGGGCGACCTTGGGCTTGGTCACGCCGACCGCCGTCAAGACGCCGATCTCGTACTTGCGCTC
>JGI20166J26741_11558807_pt1 | contig 12079 bp, 10 predicted proteins | sample TergutCu122P5_FD_26741 | JGI IMG/M metagenome (IMG submission 26741) | reverse complement strand
GGAATTTTACATTTAAATTTTAGCACACCCTGTAGGTAAAATGCGAATAATACAGGAACCAAACAAGGTAGCTTTATGAAATAAACGGCATTTTGAAGAGGAAAAAACGGAGATTGTGCAGCATGTTTAAAATATTCAGTATGTATATTTGTTGAATAAATATTTAAAATGTAGCGTCTTGAGGTTAGCGCTGCGGTACGACATATATATATATGTCGTTAGGCTTTAAAAGGTTAAGCAAAGCTTGGAAAAGAGAGGAATCAACAAGTTTTTTTCCCCAGGAAGTTAAAGTGTTATTCAAAGAACTGTAGGAATTCAGTTCTCTCTTCTTTAACACTATGACCCTGTAAGTTTGGCCCTGGCTTCCCTTTTGAATTTCTCAACATTATTTTTTCCAGGATGAGGTTTTGAGCCTCATGCCCAACCCCCAGCATGGAGAACCAGGCTTTGATTTTGGGGTGTGCAGCTCTAGAGAAGTTGGCAAATGCCGAAGGAGCCCTCCCTTCCCGCTCTTAGTGGGGCATTCTGTCTGGCTCTTCTGCTAAGATCTGTCTGGCTTGGTTGATGTATCCAATATCTATGCTACTGCTGGCATAGCCTGCAGCTTCACTGGAGCATGGAATTCTCCCTGTCAGGTTTAACATAAACCTTTGAAAAGGCAGTGTCCTCCCCAGTGAAGACCATAAGGAATTAGAAGTATTATAAATAGAGAGTTCACAGATGTCCCTGCTTTTGTGCAGTATGCATAAGTTGACATTTGGTTCATTGTGTAATTCAATCACATGTCACTGAAAAGCATTGAGTGTCTACTGGAACTCTGCTGGGAATTTCTGGCAATGTGAAGTTCTTGAGTGAGAAGAGAACCCTTCCTTCTGTATGATACATATGCCTCAACCCATGCTGTCCTTTAACTGATGTCACATGATGTGTCATTTGGCAGGTACCCATGCTTTATGTTTTATCACTTTACATGTATTTGGCACTCCCATATTTCTTTCTGAGTGCACGAACTTGAACATTTCATGTCATGTTTTAGTTCCTGGAATCAACCATGATTGGGTCTGCTGAAAGATTTTCAAGTGGCATTTATGCTTATCAGTTTGTGTTCTGTTTTGTTCACCTTTGAACGTTGGCTTCTGAAACCTTTAATGCTTTGCTGCATTGCATGTATTTGTTTTCTTGTTGTGATTAATTATCATCTTAACTTTGTCTGACACCATTTGGAATACAGTCAAACTCTCTTCTCCTCATGGTCTGCTATTTTACCAGCACGATGAGTGAACTGTAATGCTGAATGACTCAGAGCTAATAATCCTACAGAATGGTCTGTTCTTCCTTCCCACTACACTTGCGACAGTTCAGCAGTGCAAACTTTGGTTTAACTCGGCATGGTCTTATTCAGGTGGGCATACCATGTTGGCACTCCATATGTGAATTTAAGATGACCCCACATATTTAAGCACCAAATTTAAGGAAAACCCTCATCTTACATTCAGAGAAATATGATAACTATATATGTACATGTTTCTGTTGCCACACTTCATGTGGTAGAAGTAGGTAGTGCACAAGTCCTTGCGTATGTAGCTAAATGAACTTATGCTGAAACGTAGGTTATCCTTTGTGTAGACAAATGATGCACTAGTGGCACCTTTGCTGCGGCTAAACCACTGTCATCTGGGAGAGACTGAGAAGACACTGAAGAAACACCAGAAGTATAGTGAACTTATCATTCTGTACCAAACAAAGGGGCTGCATCGAAAGGCCTTGGAGCTACTCCAGAAACAAGCAGAATACCCTGATTCCACTCTACATGGATATGAGCGCACTCTGCAGTACCTCCAGCATCTTGGTCAGTGTATTTTATTATTTATTAATACTGTTCACTATTTTTTATAGTCAGGAACTTGGGTAAATATTTATAATAATGTTCTGTGATGGAAAATATCACTGTCTGTGAAAGACTGGTTGCTTTGAGTATTATGAATTCAGTCATCATGCTAGACTCCATCATGGTTCTACAGCATGGGCTTATGCCTGTTTTATTCATGCAAGGTTATACAGTGTGTGCCTCTGATCATGTCTCAGAGCATGGCAGCTGTCAGGGGAGCTTTAACACATAGGAAGCCTATGTCCACTGGGAATTGAAAGTCTAGGATTTTGACAGCACACTTCAAACAACCATTTGGCACTAAGATTTTCTGGGGCCTGTCTCCATTCGAGCTCCAATACTGTCAAGTTTCCCTTCAGTTAGAGCATGAGGTATATGTATTTTCTTATTGTCCATCACTGAACATGTCTAAAGATTTTAGACTATTCTGTATATTGGTTTGCACCACTCTGTTGATGCAGGATGACTTTCAGCAACATTTATTCCATGATGCATACGTTGCAAAAGTATTGCAAACATACACTATCTTCAGCAGAGTACCTTTCTCACGCGCACACATTTTTCATCTGCGGTCTGACACATGTCATATTATTGAGTGCTGATCTAGCATTCCACCACTCATAAGGCCATGTGGGCTGGTTGTCTTCGTTGAGTTGGCATCATGTTCTCCTATGCTCAGGGGACATGATTAGAAGTATTGTGTTCAGTATAGGTAATGTGACATGCAGGAATGAGAGAAACAAGTCTTAGTAAACTGCATTTACTCTAATGCAAGATGAGGTTTTTTTTACTTAAATCTGGTGCTTAAATATGTGAGGCCATGTTAAATTTGTGCGGAATCGGACTGCACTGTACCAGCCGACACCAGACTGGATCACTCTGAACCAGACCATGGTGAGCCAAACTGAGACCTACATCAAGAAATTGTCATGGAGACCTACATCAAGAAATTGTCATGTGTAGACAAAAGAGAGAGCAGAGCATGGCTAAAGTTAACTGATACCATCATCTTTTTTTTTTTTTTTACTTTGTACATTATCTTATTTTTTAAAAGAAGGAAGACATTTCGGAGCCAGCTCTGTCTCCGTCTTCAGGAAAAGAAGCACCTAACTTGGAGGACTCCTTAGCTTGAGCTATTTTCATTCACTGGACACAATAGAAACAGTAAACTTGTTAAGGTACACGCATGAGAATGAATATATTCCAAGGGTAGTAACAGGAAGTTGGCTATGGAAAAATTAAAAGTTAACTGTGAGATTAAAAAATAAAACCTGGATCAGTCCACAAATTAAAAACCATAGAAAGATCTGTGAACTCAGACTGATCAGGAACAGACACAACACAGAACACGCATGTATTTAAATTCTTAACACCACTACTTGTGAATGTTAATGGGTTCAAGTAAGTTTATAAATCAAGATATATATATATATATATATAAATGTATTATTTAGTCAGTGTGGGTCGTAATGGTATGGCAGCACATCTCAGCTGTGAGTTATTGTGAAGGGTTTTAAGAAGTGCTGTATATCCAACACAAGGGTTGAGACTGATGATATGTTGTGGAATAACATTGAAGAGGATGGAAATGTTAGAAATGTGAGGAAGATGAAGGCACTTACTGTGACGATTGGGACAGTGACACTGATTGATAGAAGTAGTTAGAATCTGACATGCTTGTGTATTATGAGTATAAAGTTACTAGTAAAATATTGTTTCTTAGCAGACATTTTATATTTGGAGGGTTGTCTAGATTAGGGCCATCATACTTTCAGGTAAATATGGTACCTATGTTGTCTTCTTGGTTGCTTTTGTTCTTATGTTTGCTGTTGCTTTCATATTTTGTTAAGGGAATTTTTTTGTTGATGTCACCTTTCACACTATGCTAAGGAATTTGTGAAAAGTATGAGGAAGAATCTTTTCCCCATAATAACACAGTATTTCTGAGTTGTGTATTCGGGTTGGTATGTGTTTCGATTTGTAAGAGTGAGTTTTATGCAGTTACATAAGTTCACATTTCTTTGGCGTGTCTTCATAAAAATTTCAGTGTCTTACCCTGAGTGGCAGTAATGTTACCCTCACCTCAAAAGTTTACATAACTGTCATGTTTCTGTTATCAAAGGTTATGGGCTTTCCTGAGTATGAAATGATTATATCCAAGGCCGGATACCAGATGTAACTTGAGATCTGTACAACCTTGATTTTACAGTTGTCTCTGCCATAGGAAGTTGCTGGAAGTTGTGGAAAGATGATACACTCATGGGCTGTGTTTGTGGCAGCACTGAACTAAACATGTGGCAGAATTTATGTTTTATGTGTGTAGGGAAACCTTCATGCATTGTGTGAGCAAAGTAATATTCCTGTTGATGTTAATGCTGTTTTTGTATCAAATTGCTTCGCATATTTACCCAACATGATACGGAGAGGAATCTGCAGTGATGAAGAAATTCTTTTTATATTATGAGGTGCTTTTGGAAAGTAATGCCTCTGCAGATGTATCTTGCACAATCTTGCACACACGGGGTGAACTTGAAGTGGAACTTTACCCAACTTTTTCAATGTTTCTTGAGCTTCAGTTTGCTGTTGGTTATGGCTTGGTAAACACAGTGGTTTGCATTGTATTTGTGTCAGAATGGGTGACCTGTTTTCAGCTGTTTCAAAGCAGATCAAACAGCAGGGAGTTAATGAGTTTTTGATGTGTGAAAGTGAAACCCACATCAGAATTCACAGGTAATTATTGGATTTGTGTGGCGAAGATGCTGTGACTATATATCCTGGCAGTTATGACAAAATTAAGAGATAATGGGATAATGGCAGAAACTTGGACCTGAATGACCAGCTGTGGTCTGGTAGTCCTGTGACTGCAACATATGATTTGAACAGACAAAAAATTGACATACTTTTCAGAGAACTGTAGCAACAAATTTAAATCTAGGTTTAGCTATTGTGAATGAGCTTATTGCAGGTTTAGGTTACAACAAAGTGTGCACTCTGAGGGTGCCACGTCAACTTACGCCTGAAATGAAGAGAGCAAAATTGGAACTGTGTCAACAATTAGTCACTCACCACAAGAGCGCGTGGTAATGTAGTTCTCTGTAGCATTGTCATAGGTGACCAAAGTTAGGTGCATTGCTATGACCTTGGAAGTGAAAAGCCAGTTACTTGACTGTTGTCACCCCACCTTTCCTAGAAAGAAAAATTTCAAGACTCATCCTTCCACTGGAAAATGTATGCTCACCATTTTATGAGGCTACAGAGGCACCATTCATCAGGAGTACATGATAAAAGAAAGGAAATCAATGCTGAGACTTATGTGAAGACCCAAAAGAGATTGAAACAGTGAATCAGTTGTGTTTATTAGGGAAAGGAGCTGATGTTCTTCAACATGATAATGCAAGACCCCATGCTAGTGCTACCACATAATCATGGTAGCATTGGATTTTAAGTTGTTCCACTTGCTCCCTATAACCCATGTGTGGCACTGTCTGTCTTCTGATTGTTTGCAGCTCCAAGGTACATCTCTATGGAATTAATTTCACATGTGATGCTTAAAGTCAAACTGCTGTAGGAAAATAGTTGCAAGAGCAGCCTGAAGAGTGTTACAGTGCCTGGTCTGAAAAACTTTTTCAGTGGTGGCAGTATTGTATGGGCTGAGAGGGAGGCTATGGGGAAGAATGCGGTATAGAAATAAAGTACACTTTCTGAGCTGTATTTGTGTCTTGTTTCATTTTGATACCTTGTAAGGGAGTAAAGATAAAAAGTTTAGACATTGCTGCCTGAACACCATTTGTAGTAATGGAAATATATCTGACAGTTCGAGCAACAGGAAGTAGTGTAAGAGATGGGTGCCAGTGCCAGTAAGCACAAGTGACTGTTGAAAGTACAGGGTTTGCAAAGGAAGTGACATGAGGTTACTCATTTGGATCCTGGATGAAACAGATCAATTGTAGTGCAAAATATTGAGCGTCATGCAGTTGTACCATAAAGGTTTGACTGGAAAACTGATCCTTTTATGCACAGTATTTTTTTTTATCTTTTCTTAGATGTGGATTGTTGTACCTCATTTTGCAAAAACATTACTGAATGGAAATGTGAAAAGAATGCATAATGTTCCCCCTTCCAAAAGAGCTACAGTCACAGGCTGGTCACTTGCAACCCTAGCTGATACTAGGGCACTGCTGTTTGGTGTTACATCATGGGCCTAAGTACTACGCCTGATATTACTCTTAGGCATGGTTGAACAAATGCCATGATTTCTAGTGATCCCAGGGATGATTATCAGTTAAGGTGTCAGAATCTCCCTGCACCTGCTGAGGGACAAGTTCAACTATAATTGGAAGTTCCATTAATCCATTTCAGACAACATTAGGTCCAAGTGAAAGCTCCATAACTTACCCAGTATTACTGTAGTTGTTGAGAGTAGAACAGTGCTTCTAAGAAATATAATCCCATGCGTGCAGTGAAGTCTGGGCCGAAAATGTTTGTTCTCTGTGAGAGTATTAATAGCTCATATGGGCATATAACTTGAAACCATAGATACACACACTGGCTAAACAGGGAGTGTACTTTGTTCTTTTATGCTGACAACTGCATGAGTAATAAAAAGTTGTGTTCTACTCTTCTGATAAACTCCACCAACCCATCTTCAGGATATCATATTGACATTTATGGATAATATCAATCACAACAGCTGGCTGATTGGCTGCTGGGTGTGGACTTTGGAAGACAGGTATTTATTGCCAGAAAATAAATGCCTGAAATTTTTCAGAAAAGAACAAAATGGAAAAAAAGAGGCTTGAGGGTTTTTCTTTCATTGAGGAACAATGAAGAAGTTGCTGTATCTTGGATAGATGAACATGCACTCATAATTAGCAGTTAATGCTCTTTATATCATCATCATTCTGTTGTCTGTCATACGACAGTTGCATAGCCTCTTCAACAGCGAGTTCTCCGCAGAGTGTGATCTAGAGCTTCCACTGTCAATTTCCAGTATCCTTTCTTCTCCTTAAGGGCATCCAGTGGCTGCTTACATCTTCTTCCTCATCTTCTTGTCACGTATCTTTCCCTCTAACTTTCCTTCAGTAGCATGTTTTAGAAGGCAGTTCTTACACAACATGTGACTAATCCAGTTAGCCATCCTTCTTTTTCTGGTTTGTAGGATATTCCTCACTGTTTAACTCTTTGTAACACTTCTTTATTCCTCATATGGTTGGTCCCACTGATCTTGACCATCATTATTCAGCACCATATTTCCAAACTTTCCAGGTATTTCTGATTTACTTTCTGAACTGTCCAAGTTTCAGCACCACACGAATCTATATTCCATATGTAGCACTTTACTAGTTTTCTCCTCAGATTTAAGTCTAATTTGCTGGTGAAAAGAGTCTTCTTGTTGAATGCTGCTTTTGCCATGGCAATCCTGGGTTTAATTTCATATGTACATCTTGCATCATAGGTTATCATACTACCCAAATAGTTGATTAGGTCAGTCATATGACTTTGTAATATAATTCTCTACAACTATGAGTACTTGTCTGTTATTTGCTGTTCTAGTCCCTTTAGAGTTTTCAGTGCCAATGTTTTGAGTCCCATTTCCAGCCTAGTTCCTTTGTCATGCACATTAAATCATGATGTTCTACTCTTTAAAATTCCATGATTTAGTCACACATGCTCTCAAGATATTCCTACTTGGCCTTGTCTGTGGTTCATTTCATTTTGTTCCTCAGTCTTCTGAAGTTGTTCTTTCTTTCTTTCTGCATTACTTATATTATTCCATTTCCTTCATTCCTATATTTTTTTTATCATTTTCTATGTAATCCATGGCTTTTTTGCTTTCCTGTCTACTTTCCCTATCAAGTCGCTCGTAGTATCTAGCACACATTTCTTGATATTGTTCCACTGCACTTTCACATTCAGTTGCACCAAGTTTTTCTTGTAGCTTATTTTGCACTTTCTGTCATTGAGCATACAATTAACAAAAATTAATTTCCATAAAATAGTCAAAAATGGTTAGTTTACACTAAACCTAGGATGAGAATGTTTGGCTGCAGTGACCCCTGTACTGTTATTCCTTCATAAAGGTTTGTAAGGATTGAATGGTACAGGGGCATGTTTTTCTGACTCCTGGAAGTGAATGTAATTATATTTACTGTTTGTCTTGGTTTAAGAACATTATATTGAGAAACATATCCTACGAGAAGTTTGTGTAGTTTTTTTGCACAAAGAGTGGCCATTAGTGAAAGAATACAGAAGACTGAGTGAGGCATACCATTTAGTCATCCACTTGATGAAAGGCTGAAAGATTAGCATCATTGTGTCAATGGCGAAAGGAAATAAATTGCTGAACAAGATGTGCAGCATAAAGACAAATGTCATGGTGTCTTGAACTATGCCACATTAAGAAATTTCCAAAGAAGTTGTAAGTAATAAATATGTGTAAATGTCTACCAGAGTTAATACAAGCAATGACATTAGTTGATGAAGTGTTGCCATATGTGATCACTGCTGTGTGTGTCCTATGTCTTTTATTGCAACTTTAGAGCCAGTTAACGAATTCTGATGAAATGTTTTATGAACATCAAGTAATTGGAGGGTACTGCAATACCATACTTTTCAATTTCATATACTGAGTAATAACAACATGTTGGACATGCAGACTTGTGATACAGAAGCAACACTGTTATCACTTGACTTATAGTCCTGAAATGCTGTATGATAAATCTTCAGCATACATGTAATTTCCGCAGAGGTAGTGTTACTGTAGAATGTAGACTGACAACATGGCAATTACATAAAACTGTTTTTTTTACCTTGGTTTTATGATGATAACTAATCCACCAGTGGAGCTTGGGCTGTAAAATATGGTACACAGATAGATCATAAATGTATCTAGACGTTACAAGTATGTATGGGTTATTTTCTGTAAGGTGACTATCACAAACATGGTGTTGATGCAGAACTTGGAGATTGTATCCGCCACATTTGATGTGCATACAGACTGTGTCCTTAAAGAATAAATTCTGCACAAGTAAAATAAAACAACCATGATAGTGGTTGCATGTGGTAATAAATAAGCTTTGTGAATTCTGCTCAGAGCTTCTAATTTCTTGCTGTTATTTCGTGAACTGTAACAAGTAATAAAGAATGCCATGTTCTGAAAGGTGAGGCCATGTGTTCTGGCAGAAATATGCCACCGTTTCAGAGAAACCTTTTGCTTCCATCTTCAGGGTAGAAGAGTAAGCCTTGTGGGAGAAGTGGGGTATATATAGGGACTGGAGGAAAGGATGTGGCTGTAGGTATGAGTGACTGAATTGGAGATGGTGGATGCACAAGGCATGGGGCCAAAACAACCAGGGAAGAAGCTAAGAGGAAGATGTGTTGAGGACGAAAATAGGTGAGAGAAATATTTTCTGGAATGTAAAGCATGGGGATAGGATAGTGCGTGGTTAAGCAACAGTCTTGAGGCATGAAGTAGAGTACCCATAATTGGTTCTCCAGGTCCTGGAAGAGGGTAACTAGGGCAAATGTCTCTGGACTACTTAGACCCTGAAGATTTGGGCAGCAGGCTTCTCTAAAACATCTGTAACTATTTCCCAGTCGTAATGGCGTTACATCACAGATGACTTGAATAATCATATTTTGTAAAGTTTGTTTGATTGTTTCAGAATTTATTTGTGGTGGCACAAACATGAAATTTATTGTTCTTTAAGACCACTTTTTTGGTCTGAAGATCATGGTAAACACTAAGTTGATCCACATTATTATCCTTAATATGTATTCATAGAAATTTGGGTTTATTAGTAACTATCATGTATTGAAGTATGTCGTAGATATCTTCTGTCCACTGGTAGCCAAGTACTCTTTTTCCTGTGGTTATAAGCAGGAGCGTGACACTAACCATTTATGTTATAATGTTGAGGTCCAGTCCAGTGCCTCACATATTCTTCATGCTGTGCTGTGTATGTACTGGGAGTTAATTGAAAAGTGGACCCCATGCACATTTAGCAGCTTGATCAGGCAGAGCATGACTTATCTTCCGTTGTCTTATTGCAGCACATACAGTTGCATTATGTCATCCGAAAGCTGTCACATGCTCCAGTTTCATGAGCTGGGCATAAAAAATGTGGATTGTTTTTTGTTTTTTGTGATTACAAGTACGCTGTGATACAGAGTTATTTTTTTTTATTTCATTTTATTTATTTATTTTATTATATATATATTGTTCATGAATGTGCAGTGTGGTGTGATACAGAGGATTTTTGTTGTGGTTGCTTGTATAAGGAATAAATCCTATGATGTATTTTGCGGAAAATGTAGAAATTAGTTTCCTGGTGTTTCAGTTCCTTCTCCTGGTGAACAGATTTCAAGCAACACATTCTTAGTTAAAGTAGAAGTGACAGTAATCCCTGTGTGTTCTTTCAGAAGAAACACTGGATAATACTGGAGTGTTCAGAAGCATGTCCACAAAAACCCTAAGGTGCCTGTCACAGGAAATTGGTGCATTAAAGTAATCTGTACACACTATTACAAAGTTGCTGCATTTGGAACCATACAAATTTACAATTGTATAAAAAAAAAAAACAATTTTTATTTTGATGGTACATTTTTATAACTGGTTTGGTGAAACAGTGTGTAATAGTAAAGTCAGTCCATATGAAATTATTTTATGGATGTGATTAATTAGACGTTTACATAGGCACCCAAAATTGTAGTTATCGGTTGGCATATAATTCAGACACAGAGGGTGAACTTAAAGAAACCGTCCCCCTCATTGCAGGCAGGTTCTGTTTCGTAAAAGTACTTGAACTTAAATTAAACATTTTTTTACAGCAATGTGCCCCATATATTTCTTTATCTTATGTAAAAGGTTGACATAGTTTTAACCACAGAATATACTAGGCTTATTCAGAAAGTAAGTACCGTTTTGCTGTAAAAAAAAAAATTGAGCAAGGTTTCGTATAAAATTTTATTGTTATCAGATTCTACATTCTTCAAACTATTTTTCCACATATTCGCCGCTATTATTGAGGCGCTTATCGTAGTGGGGCACACGTTTCGTATACCCTCCTCATAGAATGCAGCCGCCTGTGGTGTTAGCCACTTCTGCACTGCATCTTTCAGGTCATCATCATCATCATCAAATCGCTTGCTGCCAAGGAACTTCTTTAGGTGTAGGAAGAGGCGAAAATCACTTGGTGCCAAATCAGGGCTGTACGGGGAGGTGGGGGTGGGGGTGGTCCATTTGTTCCCACCTAAATGAGGTGATGAGGTCTTGAGTTTGAGCAGCAGAGTGCGGCCGAGTGTTATCGTGAAGCAAAAGAATTGTGGCACTCAGCATTCCGCGCCTTTTGTTTTGAATTGCACGCCTCAGCTTCTTCAGCGTTTAACAATAAACAGCAGAGTTTATTGTTGTGCCTTGGGGCAAAAACTCTACTAAGAGAACATCTTGTCTGTCCAGAATATGGTGCACATGATCTTCCTTGTTGAAATCTGCTTGAACTTTTTTGTTTTCGGAGAGCCAGTACGCTTCCAGTGCAAGGGCTGCTGTTTTGATTCAGGTGGGATATGGGACACCCATGTCTCATCTCCTGTCACAATATGGCTCAACATGCTGTCTCCTTCCTTGTGAAGGCGCATCAGAAATGTCAAGGCACATGCAACACGCTGTTTTTTGTGCTCCTCTGTGAGCATCTTGGGCACCCATTGTGCACACACTTTCTGATAACCCAAATGACTACTGACAATGTCATAGAGTAGAGCCCTTGAAATCTGAGGAAAGTGCAGGGACAGATCAGAAATTGTGAAACATCTGTTGTCACGCACTCTTTCATTGACCTTATGCACCAAATCATCATTCACCAAAGATGGACGCCCACTTCGCACCTCATTGTGCACATTTTCTCATCCTTCATTGAACATCCGAACCCATTTCCTAACCATGCCATCACTCTTCGCATTGTCACCATACACTTGACAGATCTGGTGATGAATTTCACTTGGTAGCACATTCCTGGCATTCAAAAAATGAATTACAGACCGTATTTCACTGTCGGCGGCCCCTTCAGTTTTCTTAAACATGTTTAACACACAGAAACAAACATAAACATAACACGAATTTCATGAAATGGCGTCTGTGGCTTCTCAATTGATAGAGGAAGTCACTGCACATGCGCAAAGGGACAGTCTTGAGGA
>JGI20166J26741_11558696_pt1 | contig 12081 bp, 9 predicted proteins | sample TergutCu122P5_FD_26741 | JGI IMG/M metagenome (IMG submission 26741) | reverse complement strand
ACAGTTCATTTCCGAAGGCTACTGCTAGCACGTGTTCCACTGCCTGGGCTACGCCTGCTGTCTGTAAGAACAGAACGGTCCGGTCTCCTCATCCATCCCTAGCTAGCTAGCTAGCTAGCCTCACGCCTGGAAAAGTTAATGAAGTTTAATTAATGTTTTAATTTCAAATTAAGCAAATGTATTGTCATCTTCTGTTAATATATACACGGTGTGATTGACTGCAATGAATGGAGGACAGAGAAACGGCACGAATGCGCAAATATGGGGAAAGTAAAACGACTCAAATTATGATGGCAACTGTACCGCGCGTCACTTCTGGTTTGGGACTTAGAAAATTTCAGACCAATGGATTTTTGTTGACACGAGTGTACACTCCTCTTTAGGTTACCTTGCTTGACCTGATGATGGCCTTATTAGAGTAAAAAGGCTGAAACATGTTGTCATTCACTTGACCCTGTACTCCATAATAAATTTGTTGTGTCTGACTTGTATATCTTATATTACTTGTGATACATGTATTTGCACACAACGGGGATGAACCACCTACAGATGGATGCTGGTGCTTCGAGACCATTTAAGCTTAATCAGAGGGGGAATATAAACCTGCATTTCCTGGCAGATGCCTTCATTTGCACTCAATTGCTGATGTTAAGAGGGACACAATCAGATGTATATATTTGCAAGGCACATGCTTGTGAATCAAATCTGCAAGATACTTTCTATGTGCTCACGTACACCTAGTCAGAAGTTAAGTGAGGCATATCAAAAATGCAAAGTATCCCCTGACCCACATCACTTTCCTTTACTTGTGGGATATTGTTAAGAGCTGTGTTTATGCCACGCAGCAGCTAAAACTGAAGCCTGAATGGTTATTTGACAAGAAACATAAACAAATGTGTCAATGTTATTATGTGTCAACACAACAATGATGCTTTAGCTTCAAGATAAATTTCGCGAGGGGTCAACATACATAAACTTTTATGTTCACCTGATTGGTGTATAAATTTTCAGGGACACACCACATATATGATTTTTCAAGTGCTGGAAATAGTATGTATATAGCACTGATAGTCATGTATCAGTGCTTACTAAATTTGTGTTATAAATCAATAATACAGAATACTGCAGATAAACCAAATGTACAGCCTATACAAAAATTTCACCAAGCTCTTCCCAATAGCTTGTACTTACCAGTGTATCCTGCCTAACATAACCTACAGCAGCACCAATCAAAAAACCCAGAAACTAAATCTGGAAAAATGTGTAAATTCTGGAATGCAAATAACCTTGTAGACACACATGATGCTAATATAACACTCCCCATTTCCAAGGAGCGGCAAGTCGAGATGTAAAACTGATTACCAACCCCACTCGACAGCTAGGTTCTTATGTTACAATACTTCAGGGCATGACAAATCTCCTTTGAATTTCTGTCCTAGCTAGTTCACCAACCAGACGTTTTATTCTTTAATGCATTCATACCGCAATATATACACATATATATATAGCTCTCTCTCTCTCTCTCTCTCTCTCTCTCTGTGTGCATGCGTGCTTTTCCCCCTCTGCATGCTCCATTACATTATGTAATATTACATGCTTGGATGTACCATTATATCATGTATATGCAATTAGTTCCTGTGTTGAACTTCTGTACTTGATTGTATGAACACTGGTTTTGTATAGTGATCCACTACAACTTTTCAAAGTCAATGGAGTTTGTGAACTGTATAAACTGTTTTAAATATTTTTTCACTAAATCACTCTTCCGCACTGGCCAGTCTCTTGAGATGTACACTATTAGTTTTTCTCTTTCCTTGTCCAGTTTGGCGCAGTCGAATAGGTGATCCACTGTCTGATCACTGTTGGCGCAAGAGCATTCCGGGGACTGTATTATCTCAAAACGATGCAGATATGATTTTGTTTTCCCGTGTGCAGTCACCATCACCGTGAAGTTGGGTGACAGGTTGACTTTCATTTTCAGTCTGTCCTTAATATTTGGAAAGAATTCTTTAGTTACAAGTCCTTTAGTAGTATCAACCCATTGTTGTTGCCATTTTTCTATGCTCTTCTCACTTTCTTGGTGCTCTATTTCGCTTTTTGGGACTTTATTATAGCATATTTCACTGTTTCTGGCGGCCTCCTTGGCGAGTTTATCTGCGAGTTCATTTTCACAATGTCCTGCGTGTGCCTTTATCCAGGTATATTCCATGTACCTGTTTTCTTTCTCCAGAGCAAAGGTCTTTTTTCTGATTTCTTCTATGAGGTGTTTTCGATTGTTCATGTTTTTAAGAGACTCCAGGGTTATCTTGCTGTCCGTGTGTATCATTATTGTTCGTGGGGCGTTGTTGCTTATTTATATTGTCTCTATTGCGTGTAGTGCTTTAACTATTTCCATCTGCTCTGCTTGATTATTTGAGCACCTATTGTGGAGTTTGTGTTTCATTTGATGTGTTAATTTGTTCTGTATGTATATGGCAGTTCCCGACCCGACTCCATGTTCGTTTTTGCTTCCATCTGTAAATATCTGAATCGTGTGTTCCTTCGCTTCATTTTGCTCGCTGATTCTGACTGAATCAGCCGGGTGGGTCCAATCTTTCGGTTCTGCTTCGTGGTCCAGTTGTTGGTTTTGTCTATCCCTTGTAATACGGTATATATTGGCGGTTTCTTCAGACTTTATTTCTATCGGTGTGTTTCCAGTTAGAATACAGAGGGCATCATTGGAGGCTGTTCAATAAGCCTTTGCTGTTTCAATGTTCACAAGCCGTTGTACTCTGCTGTATAAAATTCTATTACAGTTCTTTTCCATTGCCCAGATCCATATTGGTGCGCTGTACAGCATGAGGGGCAGGATGGCTCCTTTGTATATAGCGTTGAGTGCTTTTTGTTTTAGTCCCCAGTTCAGTTTTGCTGATTTAGCTAGTGTGTGTATTAGCGTAGAGCACTTCCTTGATGTGTGGATAATATGCTCTCTAAAGTTCAATTTACTGTCTAAAATGATTCCCAGGTATTTAATGTTGTTAACCTGTTCTAAAGGTTTATTATTCAAGTATATATATACTTCAGTTTTTTTTTCTCTTCTCTTTCTCCTTGTAACCACCATGACTTTTGATTTTTGTTCATTAAAGTTAATTTTATTGTCTTTTACCCAGTTTAGTATTTTGCTTATCTCTATGTTTGCAAAGTTTTCAGCTTCTTGTACATTTTCCGCCTTACTGCTATTGGTAAATCATCAGCAAAGGCTATGGCTTTGGTTCGTTTCCCAAATTTCAAATTAAGTAATGAGTTATATTGAATGTTACAAAAGCCGGGTCCACAGCAGGATCCTCGAGGACAGCCTTTGCTCATGTCTCTTTCCATTTGTATGCTGTTTGTACACAGGGTTGCTGACCTTTCACTAAAGTAGCTTTTGGCTAAATTATATAAGTTTTTCGGGCAGTTAAATTCTTTTAATGTCTTTAAAATTCTTGACCACCAAGCAGCGTCGGATGCACCTCTAACATCGAGGCTAACGAGTATTGTAATGTGCCCTTGTCTCATTACCTCTTCTATGTATTCCTTCACTGCTAATGTGGCGTCTATGGTACTCTTTTTTGGAGAAAAGACAAATTGGTTATTATTCAGGAGGTTGTTGCTGTAAAGGTAGTGCATAATTCTGTTTGTAAGTATTTTTTCTAAAACTATTCCTCCCACATTTACTAGACTTATTGGCCTGAATTTTGAATAGTCCATTAATTTTTCCTTACCTGTTTTTGTTACAGGCAATATTTTAACTTTTTTCCACTTCTTTGGGAAACCTTTCCTTAAGCACTCATATAGTGTGTAATTAAGTGTCGGAAATTGCTTATAGACCCTCTGGTATATATCTCCTGTGATTCCATCTTCCCCTGGCACCTTTTTGTTTTTTAGGTCATCTATGGCGTTCTTGACTTTGGCGGGTGCAGTCTCTGTCATCTGCTGTTAGGATGATTTCTTTTATTTCGGCCCTAATTCTTTTATGATGGTCTGTGTCGTCAGTCTGATCGTCTTTGGGAATTAAATAATCTAACATAACCTTCATGGTTTCGTTGAGATCAGACGTGGATGAGCCATCGGGTTTTCGCAAGGTTGTCATCGTTAAGCTTCTATTTGTTTTATTTGATGCTAGCTTGTAAACTGTGTTCCATGGATTCGTGCTTGGTGTCAAGTTACAGTATTCTTTCGATGATTTTAATTTTCCCTTTCTTATTGTTGCTTGATATTTTGCTTTTTCCTCATAGTATGTATTTTTGCAGTTCTCCCTTAGTTCTTCGTTATTCTGCGTTCTCTGGTAACATCTTCTTAGGGCATTCAGTCTTTTCCTTTTGGTATTAAGTTCCTCGGCCCTCCATGGAACCGATTTTTGCTTTGTCGTTTTCTGTGTGGTCACTGGAGTTTTGAACGATTTGTTGCACGACAATGTAATGGTTTCCTGAAGTTTTTCTACGGCACTGTCGTCACAGGTTTTTAATGTGTGTTGCTAAGTCGTTGTCCAGGCTCGATAAATCTTTTGAGTTTTCCATTTGAAACTTCATTGCAACGAGTTCTATCAAGTTTTTGTCAAATCTGTCAGTTCTGTTTGTTTATAATATATCTGGGCCCTTACAGTTGTGTTGCCTTTCGTGCTTATTGTTGTGTCCTATCTTAAATTGTATTATGTTGTGGTCGGAGCAACTGTTGTCTTGGCTTATTTTCCAGTCAGTGAAATTTTGGAGAGAGAGAGAGAGAGAGAGAGAGAGAGAGTGTGTGTCTTTTTTTCCATATATGATTAGGATGCTGTTCTGAAGACACTATGTTCTGTACTTTTTTAAGAAAAAATCCAAAAAGCACATAAATCACATGCAAAACTAAAACTTGTAAGAAAAAGTCTTATATTAAAGCTCCTTACCAAATAGTAAAATACAAAAAAAATCAACCCAGGGATTACCACAGACCACTTAACACCTTGACCCTGCTTTGGAAGAACAGAAGGTCCAACCAGCAGGTATCAAGATGGTATTCACATACCAGGCAAATCAAACTGAGCACAGACATTAAGATCATAAGTCCACAAACTACTTCCTGCTGTCACATGTTTAATGTTGGTGCTTTGGCTGTGAACTTTCATGCCGAATGTCAATTTCACAATACTCGCCAGCACGTTAAGATAGAAGCATTCGGTAACAAGATCTAGAAGTGACACTAAACCTTATCATTTGATACTATTAGTATTTTTAGATGCAACAGTAGGCTGGACACGAGTTTCTAGGTGTCTATCAAAAGAGCATGAAAGACACTGATACCCTTCAACCTGAAGACATGATAAACCAGTAGTTGAAAAAAAATGTGATTTAGTTTTATATTCCAGAAGACTGACCACATGTGTAAGAGCTGCAGTGGTAGGCATTTTTATGGCTAATGCCAGGCCACACAAACTGAAAATCTGGGAACACAAAATTTGCCCAAGTAACTGCACCAAAAACAAAAGTGAATGTGTCACATACAATTTGCTTCAATGTGCACAGATGAAAATTCCATATAATATATTAAAAGACCAACATAAGCATTTCAGTTTTATAGATGTAAGTTTATTGCGTAATGGTCACCAACGTGTTTCTGGCCATCTTCAGGGTGGTGAGAATAAGAATAAAAGTATAATTACAATTCACAGCTTAACTAATTCAGCTGTGAATTTAACCAAAAGCTTCATGATTTTTAAGCTGTGGAGTGATTTAGGCACATTTTCATTATATCTGCACGCTTCCCATTCTCACCACCCTGACGGTGGCCACAAGTGGCTGCAACATGACGCTGACCACTATACAATAAAATTACATCCATAAAACCAAAGTGCATATGTTGGTCTTTTAATATACGTTATGTATCTAATTAATGCATGGAATATGAAACACATCAAACAGATGAAAAATTCCCGTTTTACAGTCTCTTGTGAACTATCTGCACCATATCCCGCAACACTAGGAAGCTAGGAACTCTGCCATACAACATATTTCTGAACACCTCTCATCAATAAATATCAATCATTTCCCTAAATAGCATTTACCAAATGGTATTGCTGATGGTTATAAATTTTGTTCTCCGTACCTTACTAACTGAAGTTTTACACATCATTTCGATGAAGGGTTTAAAAACATATTCAGTTATGAATATCAAAATAGCCAGCAGTCAATCGAAAATAAATCATGTAAAGTGCACAGAAAAACCAAGAATAAGGATTGCTGAGCACCATAAAAATGCTCCACAACTGCAGCATATTCTGCTTTCATTTAACTTCAACATATATCCCCCTTATAACTGTTTTCCACCAGTCTGTTTTAATTTAACCTCATATTCCTCATGACTGCTGCATGACTCCTGATATTATTTTCTTAGACCTCAAGAGATATTCCACAACTAAGACCAGAAGCAATGCACATAAGCTACTAGACACATTCCAACTTCCAGCCTGCCAATTCTACAAATTTTCTCTATCACAGTCTACATTCAGGAAATAACAATAAAGAGCCTCCCGTTCCACAAAAATGCTTGCTGTTCTTGTACACCTAACATTTCAATCAAGGCTGAAGACCTCACACTTCATGTCCTGGAGGTTCTCTTGCAGAAAAGCAATATTGGGAAGAACTTGGGTATAGCATGAACATACGTAATATGAAAAGTCACCTACCTTTCGCTCGCTGAATCCTGACTGGCACCATCTTTGGATTTTGCCACCTCGAGGGCCTTGGCAACTGTAGTCTTTGATGTAGTCTTCTGTCCAGACGTGCCAGCTGGATGTCCTTTCACTAGAACCATTTTTAGTTTTGGTTTCTTCTCCTTATTCTGAAATTACACAATCAATTTCATGTCATGTTATCATGATCACATCATCACCCTAATTTTTTTCCTCTCAGATAACTTTTTAAACTGCGTTGAGAGGGACACAAAACCTGATCAAGTTTAATGTACTTACAACAGATGTTTTCTTTGGTGATGGAGTCTTTGAAACCTGATTTTGTGTTTCAGATGTGCTTGGCTGAACTGCATCATCATTAATTTCAGAGTCCAGCGAAGGTGACTCAAACATCTGAAACACAAAGTGCAGTACAGCAAACATGCAAGATCTGAGTTCTCACAGCAGTGGTCGGGCTCTAAGGAGTGTGACACCATGTCACTGAGCTCAACCATGATGACGAAGGAACTAGGATCCTTTTAAAACATCATAAGCTACCCACTCACAGACACACAGTCACATTCCAGAAGACCTGAATCTACTGTGAACATATTCAATGAAACACACAGCATATCCTGTGAGTTCAAGTAGCTACCGTATGACTGCAACAATCAAACCACCATCTACATTATATTTTGCAAGTTATGGAATGACACAAAATTCACAAGACACATCTTCTGTCATTACCTCAACCCCCTTATCGTCGTCATCATCCCCTTCTTCCACTTGCAATTCTCGTAGCTTCTTATCAGCCTCCAGACAACTGATAACAAGATCATGCCAAGCTATCAATGTTGATGCACACTGGTAACACATCTGCTGAGGTAAACTGTCAGTCTCTGTCACCTGGGGGAAAACCACTTCATTTACTTGACAACACAACAGCAAATCCTACACTCAGTATTTACCTAGAAACTGAATACTAATTCCATCTCCAATTCCACTTTGAATTACAGCATGGCTGTAAATGGAATAAAGTCCAGTACATAAGATTTGCTTTAGTCTGGCACCAGATAATCCAGCGTTCCTGCTCGGCATGTGAGGAAAATAGCCCAAAGTTTCACTGTCAGTAAATTCAGGTGTGAAAACAGATTCCATCACTTTATCTAGTGTTACCTGGACATCACTCAGCTCATCAAGCCATCAAAATGACTTCAAAAGATAATTAACAAGTTACTGCTGGAAACACTTAACTTTAATGATTTTTCACAAGCATGATAAACTTGGGGACTTGAAAGCTGCAAAGGCCAAAGACAGGCTTCATACAACATTGGTTTGTCAATTATTTATGATATAAAAAAAGGACCAATTACAACTGTTCACTGCATTAAGTGAAAGTGGTAAGAAACTTTTTCAGAAACAGACATCGAAAGACCCTAAATTAGTGCAACTGGACAAGGTGCTGAGTGATTGGTTTACAGCAATATGATCCCCAGGAAAACCCATAATTGGGCCTATGATAATTGCAAAAGCTAAGTGTGTATGATAAAATGAAAACAACTGACACGTAGTACACAGTCTCTGAAAGCTGGCTACAAAATTTTAAACAAGCAGCTGTGAGAGATACCCACATGGAATACTCCTCTTGTTAGTTCCACAGACCAAGCATAGAAGCAGTAACAAAAAATCATATGTAAGAACTTAGATTAGTGGACATATGGTCTGACAATATCAAATATTTGATAATGCAGCACCTTTCCATTCCCGTGGTTGCCAGATTAAAAGAACTGAACTGTAATATACAGGATGGGTATGTCTACACTGTGACACAATGCAAATTTACACTACTGAAGTAAAAAAAAAATGCACGCACGCACACACACACACACAAAATACAGAAACCTTGTACAACTTATCACCCCAACACAGCCGTATGTGTTCATACGTGCACATATGCACTCCAATCACTATACACTTTCATCCACACACTACACTGACTGTGATACAGACTTCACGCAGTTCAGTCCAATTCTCTTCTGTACACTGACCAGCGAATCTTTCCAAATACAAGAAATGAAAGCATTTCCAATTTCTAATGCAAAATGTTACTGATGTAACAGAAAAAACTGTAGCTGTAGCATAAACTGTGAGTTATCTAAACGGTAACAGCTAAAAAAAATCCCACTTTTCGAGCAACTAAAACAGTATCCGTGAAGTCAGGCACAGCACTTGTACATGGGGGACAAAGTATGTAAATCTGGAGGGGGTCCTCAACATACGCAGTACAGCAAGAAAATAATGTGAGTGAAACAAAAAAGACACTACATGGGCCAATGTTTATTAAACATTTCCATTAAAACAACCCATAAGGGGCGTCTCCAATAAACCCAACCCCTCATCTGTACTTAAGGGTTATGTGGATTCATACTCTACTTTACCCCGGGTCACGTGGAAGGTGGTAACAGGTGTGGAGGGATACCCTGATGAGAGTTACTACAACACACACAGGCTACCAGGGCTCCGGTCTACCCCAGCCAAGGTGGATGGTATTGTGCTGAAGACTGCATGGCACAGGGGTAGTGACTGCAGTGTCATAAACCATTCCGTTGGGGAACCAGGCAGCACCATATTGTATGGCCTTCCGTCCGCGTGGGGCTCCGTGGATGGTGACCGTATGTTTTTCCCGTTCTTCGTGGGAGGGCTCCTAAATTGGGGACTCTGATGGATATAAATGAATGAATGAGTCATTGGCTCTGGAGATGAAGCATCTCTCTCCATAGGGACCCTGTTCAGAAACATGGAGAGGGGGCTGACTTGCGGCGACTTTGAGAGAAAGATGAATTACTAAGGAACGTGTAGAAAGAAGCACTGTCTCTCTCCATAGGGATAAGGGGAACCTGGGAGGGGTCCGTTTACTGGGAATTTTAAGAGACAGTTGGAGGACTCTGGGGGGGGAGCATCTCTCTCTGTGTCAGCTCTGTTAGAGGAACTTAGCGTGGGAAGCTCACTTTCTAGGGATCCGGAAGGATATGGGGAGGAGGGCTCAGGGGATGGACATCACTCTCCATTGAGGGCCCCGCTGGGAATATGCAGGGGGCTCGCCGACCGAGGACTTGGGAAGGCTCTGAAGACGGGCACTTTTCTCCACATGCGCCCTCGTAAGAATCATGGGGGGGGGTCCATGCACCGCTGGTGCTGTGAAGGGAACTTGGGGGGGGGGGGGCTCCTTTACTGGGGACCCTGAAGGTTATGTAGAAGGCGGCTCTGGTGATGGGCATCTTTCCATGGGGGCCCCGCTGGGGAACCTAGAAGGGGGTTCACTTACCGGGGAATTTAAAAGATGGATGAGATGGGTCTCTCTCCATAGGGACCCCATTTGGGGACATAGGGAGGTGGGGTCCATCCACCAGGAACTCTGAGAATTCCCTGGAGGAGGACTCTGGCTATGGAGCATCTCTCCATATGGGAGCTCTTGTTGGGGGAACCTGGAGGGGGGGCTCCTTTGTGGGAGGCCCTGAAAGTTATGAAAGGAAGGCCCTGGGGAAAGGCATCTCTCTTCATGGGGGCTCACTTGGGCAACTTGGAGTGGGCTCATCTACCAGGGACTGAGATATGGTTGAAAGGGGCTCTGAAGGTGTGTCTCCCTCTGTGGGAACTCTGTGAAGGGAACCTGGATGGAGGGCTCCCTTGCTGGGGACCCTGAAAGATATGTAGAAAAGGTTCTGGAGATGGGCATCTTTTTCCATATGGGCCCTGTATGGGGAACCTGGAGGAGGGCTTGTCTACCAGGGACTTTTGAGAGATAGATGAAGGGGGCTCTAGAGATGAAGCGTCTCTCACTGATGAGGCTCCATGGAGGGGGCCTCAGGGGGGAGCTCCTTCACTGGAGACCCTGGAAGACATGTTAAGAAAGGTTCCAGATATGGGCATCTCTCTCCATAGGAGCCCCTTTACAACCGAGGGGAACCTGGAATCTGGGTGGGGGCTCATATACCAGGGACTTTGAAAGATGAATGAAGGAGGGCTCTAGGAACTGGACATCTCTCTGCGAGGGATTCCATGAAGGGGGCCTTGAGGGAGGGGGCTCCTTTACTGGGGACCCCAAAAGATAACATTAAGCAAGGCTAGGAAATGGGTGTCTGCTTTCACAGAGGCCCCGCTTTTGGGGAACATGGAGGGGAGCTTCTTTCTTAGGGCCTCCTTAGAGGAATTTTTATAAGGTTTTCGAGAGATACGCAAATTGCCCTGTAAACAGGTATCTCTCTCCATAGGGGCCCTGTTGGGGCTTCATTTGCTGGGACTTTTGAGAGAAAAGAATAAGTATATCTGGGTTCCCTTCTTGGACCCAGACGACATTAAGGTGATAAGTCTGGGGGCCATCTGGAACTTTAATAAAGGAAAATGGCTCTCCTGAGATATTAGATTATGGGGCACAATGGGCCCACCTATAAGGCCTAGGTGCATCAGGACCACAAGGGATCAAGCCCTATGTCAATCAATCAATCAACCCCTAAGGGGCACAGTGCACTTATTACAGCACCCATACAAATTTGCAGGCGGGTCACCATATACTCAGTGCAACAAGAGAGTAACAGTAAAACATGACAAGATATAAAATATAATAAAACAGTAATACAGTAAGATGTTTACTGAAGATTTCTGTCAAAATAATGACTCCAGGACAGAGTAAAATTATTACAGCATTCATTTACATTCTAGGAAACACCTGCAAATTTTGCTTTAATGACAAAATTCAATTCTGCCACCACACACAATTACTTATCACAAATCAAGTTGGCAACATTCCAACTTGGCACACAGAAAGAAGACCAGTGGCACCAAGGTGGAGGGGAGAGGGTGACTGCAATTTTAACTCCATTTATGTGGCTGTGGCAGCAGGTGCCCAGTCAGTCACCTGTGTTCCAATCTGGTCTCACACATTTCATTCACTCGAACAAATGTCTCAGTACCTCCAGGCAGTCCTTGCTGACAGCCCTTCATTCTTACTAACCAAAGTTTCAGTACCTCTAGGCAGCACTTGCTGACAAGTGCTTACTTGTGCAATAAAATTCTTGCAACTGTTTCCACAATCCTCTGAAGGCATCCAGTTATCTCAGATTTTTCTAAATCACAAGAATTGTGAAGCAAAACTAGGCCAAGATTTCCTCTTACCCAAGGCTGTGGTAATTACAAAATTTACCAATTGGTTCTTCGCGTTTAGTTTATTTGCCATAATTAAAACTGCCACTCGGTCTGTTATGAGTAAAGTGTGCACTCTGACAATGAAATGTATAAATGGGAGACTTGTAACAGGAACACTCTATACAGGGTGTCCCAGGAGGAATGTGCAATACTTCGGGAGAGTGTTCCTTATGTTAAACTATACCGATATAACCCAAAACACCTATATCCAAAGT
>JGI20166J26741_11558252_pt1 | contig 12088 bp, 8 predicted proteins | sample TergutCu122P5_FD_26741 | JGI IMG/M metagenome (IMG submission 26741) | reverse complement strand
GGGGGGGGGGGGGGGTGACAGAGGTCATGGGTGTGTTTAGCCATTAAAAGGGGTCATATTGCTGGTGTGGTCCTGAAAATGGCTGCAAGGCCCAGGTGTATCCTCATGGGGAGGCTCTCTCCCTTCCTTCAGAGAATGAAAGAGGGATTTCCTTGACCTCAAGGCAAGCCATCCTCTTGTGCATATTGTTAGGATGGAGCTGAATCTGATTTGCTTCCCCTAAGATGCATTCATTGTAATGGGATGTGGTAGATAAGATTTTGGTGTTCTCAAGTTGGATGAATGTTTCCTGATGAAACTACACTCAATAGCTGGTCAGTCTGCCCTGTCACCTCTTGGTAATTTGTGTCAAGTGAATTGGCAGAAGGAGTTTTTGTCATTAGGAATATGATGCTGACACCAAAGAATTACCATTTCGCAGTAGGTAGTGTTGGAAAACTTTTTCAGCCCATGGTTATAGCTTGTGCATGGGATTTTGCAATTCTGCATGTATTAAGAGCAATATAAACAATAGTCTTTTATTTATGATTTTGTTACATCTTGCATGTTTCAGTGATTGTATGGTTTGCCCAGTTTCTTTCATGATCTTTCTCAGGTAATAATGGCATACAACAGGATTCTCGACCTGAAAGAAAAGCACATTGACATTGAGGTGCTGCAAATACTCGTTAATTTTGTGTGCAGCCTGGACGCTCAAGGGGACATCAAGAAGAGAGCTGAGCAGCTGTTCAAACGTCTTACACAGCAGGTAAGCCTGTTATCATTTTTGTAGATAAAAGCCAATAAATTGTGAAGAAGTGTAGTGAGGATCAAAGATATTGGTTCTGTATTTATAAATATCTCAGAAACATGTACTGACCCATATATTTTCAAACATGTCTTCATTCTGACTTTCCAGTATGTAATGTTCTGGTACATTTAAAGAACATATCACACAAGAAGGGAAGATCAGAGGCAGAACAGTTATGGTAACAAGAGTGTACCAGAAGAAATCTGCCACATTTAAGAACATTTCTTATGTTAATTTACTTCTGTATAATCAAACACAGCTGTATCAAAAGTTGAATTGTTGCAACCAAAATGTAGTCTTTTTTTTGGTTCCACACATTATACATGTTACTGCAATGTATTACCTGTACATTGTGCAGCTCCATTCTTGAGCCAGAAGCTGAACTGTGCAAAGCCATATGAATGCCAGTTCATGCTTGGAACCCTAAGGACAATTTTTTGAAGCTAGTGCAAGTTTTCCTAGCTTAATTAATGTCTTTATGTCATTCAGATGTTAAGTACAGGTGTTAAAATTACATAAACTACAAATTCTTTATCATTTTAATATGTATTGGGTAAATAGTAAATGTGTCATTCTTTAACATTCATGTTGTCATTATCTCCATAACTGTTAAATTTCAGGTGTCAGTATGTTTGGTTATATTGATGTAATTTAACCTAAGAAACATTCTCCCAAACTATGGCAGATTCCTCCTCATGCACCATATGTAATATACAACACAGTTTCTCCTGCAGTCTGGCCCAGTTGCCATCTGTCATTCACAGCAGGTTACCTGTAATAATTCCTCATATCTTTGTGTTATTTTGTAAAGGGTGAAAGTGAGGTGACTGTTCCCATCTGTATCTTTCTGCCATGGTATTGGCTTTCCCCAGTACTGTGATCACATCTTGGTAGAATCCTGTTGCTTGTTGGAGTGTTAGGGTGCCACACTCACACTTCTCTTAAAGATAGTGATGTCAGACATAGGCAGCATACAGTCAGAGCAAAGGGGATATGAGACCCCAACAATTTTGCCCCTTAAGAAGATTATAAGGATTATGTAGTGTAAGTGCAGACAGGACTAACATGCATAACAGTACAACACTGGTCACTAAGCATCACCACAGCAGGTCACTTTATTTTTTGGTTCTTATTATAAAGTATCTTTAAACCACATTATCATTGTCTTACATGTAAATGTAATATATTGTTAAAATATTCAGTGGTTTCTTTCCAAGGACTGACAGTGCTTGTATAAATTATGTAGTACTATTGTGTTTATCCATCTGCCTTTCTTGTCATCTTCAGTAACCTGTAGCTGTGTATTGGTTTACATGTGTGGCTAATTTATATTCTTTACTCTACTATACCTACTTCATGTGTATCTTGTTCTTTTTATGTACCTCTGATTCACCTTTCTTGATTTCTGCTTACTATTACAGTCACCAGCTTGTTCTAGCACCCATTCTTTTATAAAACTTACACTTTATATTCCATTATGTTTTTGCCATGTGCCTGTCTTGTGCTCCTGCTTATTGTCCTTCCTTGTGGTTACTTCATTTGCTCTAGTGCTTGTTTTTCTTGTGTATCTGTGTGGGTCCTGGCATTTTCTGTATCTACAGGGCCATGATGTCTGTGGTCTGACATCAGCAGAGCTTTGTCCTCTTTTTTGAAGGCTGTTTGTGTCCAGAAGGCCATGCCTGCATGTTGCTTGTTCTTTCTTTGTGTTTCTTTTCTGGTATTGTATTCTGCTGATTATCCTGCTGTATTCTGGTTTTCTTGTACATACATCACTGTTCTGTTATCTCCAGTTCTGGTTGGTTTTCCAGTCACACATGTGGAGTCCCTGTGTTTCTCCCTCTCGATCACCAGGTCAAACAGTATATTGGGTGTGGTTATCTTCTGTGCCTTGGCTATGTTGCCATTCTTATACTGTTTATATATTTTGTTTTTGTCTTTTATGCCTAGCAGCGGGCCATTGGTTTGTATGTGTATTATTTCCTTCTCCTGTTTGGCATTTTTGGTTGTATCTGTGTTGTATTTTATGCCCCCTATGTGTTCTTTATATCTCATGTAATTTGATCCTACTGTTGAAACTGGAATTTCACACTATAAACTTGAAAAACACAGGAAAGATCAAAACAGAGAATCAGTGTGTCTTTCCTAGACTTCTCAAGTTCATAGTGTGCAATTTCAGTTTCACTGTGATTTCAAAGTGTCCCTCAAGGGTTGTAATGTATGAGTGGGTTACAGTGACATATGTAGTGTGGCACTGCAAACCTTCTCCATTGATATGTCAACTGGCTGAATGCTGGTTGTTAAATAACACAAGAATCATTCAGTTGTCATTATGCAGTTTGTTTCCAAAACTTTCTGTGGATATCCTGTGTATCTCTGAGCTGTCAGTGTCTCATCCATTTGGGAGATCACTAACAGAACCCCAAGAATGGAGGAATTATGATTCTAAGGCATCTCATGATGAAAAGTACACACATCTTAACCCAGTTTGCATCACCTAAATCATACATTACATGAACATGAGTGTTAATAATGTTTTCAGGTGAGGAACAACACTGCACTCTGGCAGCTGTTTGTCAAGTTGATGCTGACCAACACTGATAATGAAAGTTTTGAGGTGCTGGAGAAAGTCCTGTCCAACCTGCACAAAGCATTTTGGAGTGCTATTCAAGACTCACACTTTGAGAGGGACACTCAGGATTGTTTGGATACCATGAAGATAACTAATCAGCTGATTGATGGTGGGTTTTTCTCTTCATTTTATTTCTGTTTCACTGAACACTTTAGTCACATTGGCTAGGAAGTAACACCAGTTTCCTCTCTTTCTGTATTCTTAAGTGTCATTAGTACTATGGACCATTTTAAGCTGTTATATTTTAAGAATGAAAGACACTCAGATTCTAGCCACAAGAGTGAGTTATTTGAGAATCACTTTTCTCCCCACATCTTGAAATCCCTTCATGTCCCTGTCCATCAATTCTCAGTCTTCATATGTGTGGCAAAAATGTCTATGAAACCACTCACCCATATACTTCAATGACTCAACAAGTGTATGCAGTCAGCGCAGTAGTCAGCCCATTCTTGTGTAACATAACATTTGGCATTTGTAATTCACTAACATACACTTACTAGAATTCCATTAATTACATACCAGAACTTAACCCATCAAGCAGTAGCTTGAATACATACTCCCTGCTTTCAGACATTACTATTGGCATTAATCCAGTTTGCTCTTGCCAACCGTAGGGTCACAGAAAAATCCTTATTTTTGTGCCATATTTTTGAGGCAGGTCAAATTTGCCTTATAATTGGACCATGAGAAGTTGGGGTTTCCACTGCAGCAATTAGTTCTTTCAGTTTGAACTTCATATAGGAGATATGTGGGTGTTTTGCAACCTTCAGATCTGAACTACCATATTTACTTGAATGCAAGACATGGACACTTAAATATGTGAGGTCGTCTTAAATTCATGGTGAAGTGCTGAACCAGACCACGCAGAGCCAAACCAAGGCCTGCATCAACAAATCATCTTGAGATCTGTGCTCTTTTGAGATATTACGCAGAGTAGAGTGGTAATTCTTTCCCAACGTTTCGGGACAACCTTTCAGTCCCATCTTCAGGGGTAAAGAAATCAAAAAGAGAGAACATGACTGAAGTTAAGAGAAACAATTTTCTTATCTGGGACTTTGTCCATCATCTAATTTTTTTAAAGAAGCATATTTCCGAAGCTGGGTCTGTTTCCGTTTTCAGGCAAAGAAGCACCTAACATGGTGGACCACTTAGATTGAGTTTTTCTCAATCACTTGGCACCATAGAAACACTAACTTTATAAGATATGGACCTGAGAACAGATCCAGATCTAGTCCAAGGGAAGTAACAAGAAAATGGCCATTGAAAAATTATAAAATTAACTACAAGGCTCAAAAATAAAATATGGACCAATCCACAAATTAAAAACTATAACAAGAGCCACGAACTGAGACTGATCATACTACAGACATGACACAGAAATCCGTAACACATTTATTTAAATTCTTAACATCATCTTTGGAGAAAATTGTGAATCTTCGTGGATTTATAAACCAATAAATATAAATGTGGCATCTATTCAATGTAGATCATAATGACAAGGCAGTGCATCTCACCAGAAGTGACTGTGAAGTGTTTTTAACAAGTTCTTTATATCCAATGCAGTGGATGGGACTGATGATCATATGTTGTGGAATGACAGTGAAATCAATGGGGATGTGAGAAGTGAGTGTGAGGAAGAAGGCACTAACTGTGGAGATGGAAACAGTGACACTGACTGGTAAAGTAGATAGAATCTGACATGCTTTGTGTATTAAGTATATGAAATTAAGAGGAAAATATTTTTTCTTAGCTGACATTTTATTTTTTGGGAGTGGTCTTAGATTTGGATAATTACATTGTCCCTTGGGAGATGTGCTTTTTTTGGGGGGTGGGGGTTTGTCTTAGATTACAATTGTCATGCATTCAGGTAAATTCAGTATTTCAAGATTTAGCTCACAAAACTCAAATTGTAACATATATGAAGAGTTGTGATGCATAATCTTAGTCTCCATAATGTCATAAAATTCTCTTGAGCAGTTCTTTAAATATTTCCTTAATCTGGCATCTGATAACCTGGAAATCCTGATAATCCAGCATCTGAGGAGAGTAGTCCCAAGACCAGGAAAAATGTTACTCAATGAAACAGGGAGATCTCAAGGATGTGTTTAAAAAGGCTTCCAAGGGTGTCTGTTCATCAGTCGGTTTGGTATGACCTGACCCCTTCTCTCCTGCTTAATCAAATGAAGAGATATGCTAATGGACAGGAATAGTAACAAACAATTTCCTGTAATAACTTAGGTCAGTATAAGTAGCTTCCAGTAATCTGCAATATCTGATAATCTAGCACCTGTCCCGTCCCATTGGTGCCAAATTAACAAATTTTACTGCACATAATACTAAAAATACTGTGAACATTTTCTATTACAGAGCCATTTAAATACTTCTGCATTGTACAACCACCAGAGTTTTAAATGCTACCTTGAGATGTTAAGTGTTTTTATAACAAAAAAGTGTTTGTGAAGCACGTAGTGGAAACATTCGTGTACAGTGCACATTTCTGATCATGTTTCCATCTGTACACAATGTTCTTCTTGAGAAGCTGTTTTACTGGGCTAGTCAAGAAATTCCCTTCCTTTTATAGAACCTGAAGGTGTTTATTACCATATTCATGAATGTTTATCCCTGGACTGTATACTGAGCCACTTACCACCATCTTGTGTAAATGTAATGTCTCCCAAGTGATTTTCTCCCTTAGGTTTTCCAAGTAAAACTATATACACATTTTTCATCTTTCCCAGTTAAGACCATAATGATTAAGCTGTTCATTATGCAGTTTTCTTTATTTTCCTGCACTTTCCTTGCTGTCTGACACCCAGACACCTGTCTCATTGCTCTGTTCTCAATATAACATTGCTTTTTTTCAAATAGCCACTTTAGTATGCTGTGGCAAGTGTCCAAGGCCAGAAAAAACAGTGCAAATGTTGGCCTCAGCAAAACTCTGTCTTCAGACACTCATAGCAAGAATCAAGGTAAGTTCAGACATTTTTGTAGTTTTATCTTCTGCTGCTGATTTCTTGCTGTGAGGACTAAAATATTGTAAGCCACAGATACAAACAGATTTTAATACTGTGTGGTAAAGATCAGCTGTCATATTGTTAATGTTGGCTATATTGTCATCTCATGGACTAACAGAGATGCATAATAAATTTAAGAATAAAGCAAGGTACAATAAAAGACAGAGTAAATACAAGGAATATAGTAATGTCTACTGATGTAAATTACCCTTTGAGCAACTTATTTTCATTCACGTTTGGTTTCACATCATAAGGAGAGTTGAACTAAATTGACCTATGTCAACACTGGTGGTATTAAAGCCTCTCCAACAAATTAATGTAATGTAAGTTTGGCAGTAAATGTGTTCAGTCTTCCAAGTGATTTTTTTCCCCTTCAGGTATTCCATCTCAAGTTTTGTATACTTTTATCATCACTCCCTTGTATCCCACATATTGTCCTCATCAGCATCGTTTAATAACCCACAGATCATTACAATGAGCAGCTGTTGTAAAGTAGCCATATCAACTGGGTCTGTATCTTAAAGTGTTCCATTTTTATCAAAGTTGTTACTTTGTATGCTTACTTTGCTTCAATTTTGCAGAAGTTTTATCCTGACATTCTGTCACATGGAGAACTTCAGGAGATAGAGTTGGCAAACTCTCTGCAAGCTCTTGAAACCAAACTCCAGGAAGTTGTCCTGGAATTGCAGAGACAGAAAGGCAATATGTGACAGCAAACATTCCATAACACTGTATTTCTCCTCCCTTATCTGTATTAAATATATAATTTTAATTAAATATGCTTATGGGTTTTGAATGATAGTTCTCAAATAGTTCATAAAAACTACACTATGTAGAATGTGTTACATATACAATGTGATTCAGTGTGTGAAGTAACAAATATGTACATAATACTCAGGATTATGATAATAATATGACGTTCACATCGCATTATTTAGCGCACTAGACCCTACAGCCATTTTTCCACAACATTCAGCACATTTTACACCACAGATGAGATCACAGATTACGACTTGCAATTGCCAATAGAAATCGATTATATCAGGAACTGCTTCCTCTTATCCACGCAAAATGCGGTGGGGAATTTTGACAGGACAGCGCCCCAACCGGCATGAACATGGCAATTTTCATAACCATAAAACAGAACAAGGACATCGACAGGTACACCATAAGGCAGAGGAGAAGCATCTTAGGTTTACATCCCATAGTACACAGATATACAATTTCAAATCGTTGAAACTTTGTTGACACTTCTTGCCTACACAGATTTTTTAGACTGTGAGAATTGCATCAATACTTCTCACTATAAATACTCTTCATAAAACTTGGCAGTTTTACTAGAATCTTATACTACTAAAAATAGCCTATTACATCTCCTGTCATTACTGGATTCTGTTAGTGACACTCATGTTGCTCTCATTTTCACATGATGATGTGTAGCTCAAGGATATTCAATCATTTTGAGCAGATTGCGCTGGAAAGTTTAAAAAGAGATTCGGTGGGTGTGTGGACTATATAAACTTATAGCTAAACCAAATACCTCCTTTCTCATGACCCAAAAATTTGTGCAGTAAAACAATTACCCTGTATTACCTATTATGTTGTTACTTGGCATCTTGCAGGCCAGACGTGGCTTGCAGACCGCTAACTGAATACGTCTGGTGTAGTCTGACATTTTGGCCATTTCCAAAATGGATATTTTTCTACCTATGTGGGTTTTTTTAGAAGTGGAAAAACCATTGAGCTTCAAGGAAATGTCAGTTAACAGATAAATTTCAGCTACGCAAGTCGTCGTCGTCCTCCTCCTCCTAATCACCAAGACAGTTCACAAGCAGGAACTCAGGGTTAGCAGTGCTAACTGGCTTCAAATAACCCACATAACTTACCTGTTCCATGGAGAAGACTCCTTCGTGAGAAGCTAACCAGTTTTCAGCTCGTCAAGAAATTCCCCACATTGTATGGAACCCGAAGGTTCATAACCACATTCACGTATGCCCGCCACCTGTCCCTATCCTCAGCCAGCTCAATCCAGTCCATACCCCTACATCCCACTTCCTGAAGATCCATCTTAATATTATCCTCCCATCTATGCCTAGGTCTCCCAAATGGTCTCTTTCCCTCAGGTTTCCCCAACAAAACCCTATATAAACCTCTCCTCTCCCCCATATGCGCTACATGCTCTGCCCTTCTCATTCTTCTAAATTTTATCACCCAGACAATACTGAGTGAGGAGTACAGATCATTAAGCTCCTCATTGTGTAGTTTTCTCCACTACCCCATTACCTTGTCCCTCTTAGGCCAAAATAACCGCCTCAACACCCTATTCTCAAACACCCTCAGCCTACATTCCTCCCTCAATGTGAGTGACCAAGTTTCACACCCATACAAAACAACAGGCAAAATTATAGTTTTGTATATCTTAATCTTTAAAATTTCTGGATAGCGAACTGGAAGACAAAAGAAAACCCACATAACACGTGTATAAATTTTGGCCATTATGTCATGGAACACCCAAATAATACAAAATCATGTGATGCTCCAATGGAATCCATACAGCAACAGTAGACAACTTACACAGACAATGCAACATCTCTGACAAGAAACACAGGAATAAATCCATTGTACAAGGCATATCAGTAAGTATGGTTCCCTAGCATCTGACAGGATTTGGTTGTGGACTGAGATGACAGTGTATTGTGATGGGTCTTTTGTCCTGAACATGAAGACATTTTATTAAAACAATGGGGATGAAATGTAACTTCACTGTACAAAATAACTCTGAATGAAAATACAGAGTGCAGTAATTAGCTGTAACATTGTTACCACATTAAACAATCATCTCTAGTTCCCTCGCATATTCGATTGCTTGCTCAGCAAGCTCACTTGAAGGCAAAGTGTCGTCATGTTTCTTCTCTTCAGTACCAAAATAGTAGTAACTGTCTCTTCCAAGTGTCCAGTTTTTCTGAAAATGACAACACTGTTAAGAACCAGTACTACCACACTAATACAAGTTATTCAATCCAATTCTAAGCCTCCTTCAAGCTTACATAATGCCACTAACTTCATCTCTTCACTGTTCACTATTCAGTATCCACCCAAACCTCCTATGCAGACATTTTTTAGGAATTTTCTTCAAGAAGAAATTGCACAAAAAATACTGACCCTTGTCTTATACTATGAAGATTATTTGAGAGTACTTGTGCATATAATTTTAACACTCTATTTGAGAACCAAGTTCAGGTGGTGTATAGTAAAATAATTTAATGTACCAAAATATTCTGTTATGGCATACAAGGCAGTACAGAGGTTTGAAAAGACATCTCTAATCCTTGTGATGGATGGAAGTACACTCCCAGTTAACTCTGAATACACTCACAAACTTGGGTTAGGAAATCTATGTTTTTAAAATTCGCATCCCTAATTATAACATGGGAATAATGTCATATTGCTACTGCTCATGACATTACAGACTCAGTTGCATGCAGTCCTTACTATAACCAGTAAAACAAACAGTTACTTACATTCAGTAGCTATGTGAACTTCAATTTGCAGTAAGAAAGGCTGTTTCTCACGTCACATTTCTTTCCATTTAAATGTACCCCACTTTACAATAAAACTGTATGAATTTTAGAATTCTTAATATCCTGAGAACACTGTCATTCAAATGTAAACGTCCAAATGGGTGTTTATACCAGATGTATTTAAGTCAATGAATACAGCATGACACATACCTTAACACCATACTCTTTAATAGCAGTTAGGTTTGAGAAGTTCAGCATCCTAGCAGCCTCATTCAGAGATATTTTCTCATATGCCTTCTCCAGGCAGGCAGCAATCTCACTGCGTATTGTATCTAAGAGGATGTCGATGAAAAAGTTGTAGCTCTCGGCAGGAACATTACCTTTTGCTAGGAAGATCTGCACAAAAAGAACACTGTCATAACAGCAGCATAGTACACATACTAATGGATTACAAAACTGAATCGTCAAATTTTGTTTATCTTACAGGTCTGGTTAAGTGTCCTCATTTGGTGCAATATTTCATGACTTTTGGAAGACTGTATGTGACAACATTCTTGTAACACATCCAATTTTTTTTAAGTCATCACATAAATTCTGTTCTTGGTGAAATTGCATGTCTGCACCATTTCATCTTCTGGTTGACATAAAAATGCATGACAGCAGAGAGAGAATGCTGACACAGAGGTACAACTATAGGGTAACTTCCCAGCAGTACAGCGAAATAAAAACAATTCCAAGCAGCACTAAAAGCCGGATTTCTTCTTGCACAGAAATCTACCCCAACAGATTATTATAATTTTATTTCACCTTCGCGATGAACTAATACCTGAGATACAGGTTCTATGTTATATCTAATGTTTATAACCTCAGATTTCTGTATCTATTATTGCTGACTTACTAAAAGCAGTTCTGCATGACATATATTTATGTTCCTGATCTCTCTCCATACAAGATTCCACATGACTACACCAATTCTTTACTTAATATCCCCAAACCAAAAGTTTAAGTCTGCATAGCCGCCATGTTGTTAGTTTACACATTCAACAAAACTGACAATACCTTAAAAACTTTACATCATTTCAAGGTACACAATTAAGAAGTATACCTGTCATTCCCACCTAATAAGTTAAGTTGCAACCATGCTGTTTTTAATGACTGTCAGGAAGGAAAACCTGACAGTGAATTAGCCTCTATATGGAAACTCTTAACAACAACTTTCATTAACATCAGTAAACTGATTCTAAAGCATAATGTGGAGATGACACAAGAAGCATAGCAATCTCAATCTCAGTTTTACTGAAATTTGTTCATATAGTTCATTTTACAGTGCTGTCAGTAGCTCAGACAATACAGCATTAAACAGTACGATGGTCAGTGAATAATAAATTGGCATGCGCTCTTGGACAAATGTAAGGTAATATCTCACTATTTGCCAGGAGAAACCAAAATACAACATGAAAAGCCTGTCAGGATACTCGACATCTTGGTCAAGACTTGAACCAGTCACTTCTTTAATATATGAAGGTTGGTATAAAAGTAATGCCCCCTATCTATTTCTAATGTGATGCCAAGAAGAGTTTCTTGCCTTAGCCACTGGATAGCGACATTGGCCAGCACCACCAGGATTGTTGGTGTTTCAGTCATGTGCATACAACACAGTAGCAATACACAATGGAGGCTGCTGAGGATGTACATACCAGGCACAGAGTGGTGACTGAATTTATGACTGCAGAAGGCTACAGACCGAGAGAGACTCACAGACATCTGAGAAGCATGTGGTAAGGATGACAAAGATATTAGCTCTGTTAGATGCTGGGTCCATCATTTTAACAGTGGTGGAAAGAAGAATGGCAACAGGCCACACAATGACCCATCAGCCACAGCAGCGATAATGGAGACCACAGACAGGGTTGATGCCATAATTCTGAATAACTGCTGCATCATGGCATGTGAACTGTGGGCCACAATAGGGATTGGAAAACCAGCAGTTATGGACATCATCAGAGAAGTTAGACAACAGAAAAGTCTATGTAAAATTGCTGCTGAAAGTTGTCACCATCCAGCACAAACCAGCCCAATGAAACATCTGTGCAGAACTTCTCCTGTGCAATGAGAAAGGTATCTTTTCTGTTAA
>JGI20166J26741_11558141_pt1 | contig 12091 bp, 9 predicted proteins | sample TergutCu122P5_FD_26741 | JGI IMG/M metagenome (IMG submission 26741) | reverse complement strand
CACGCTATTACACATAACCGGTTTCACTCATTGTGCACAAATTAATTCGTCTCCTCACACCCCCTATGTTGCAGGCTAACACCAGACGCGGTTCTATTCAGCCTGTCTCCTTACGATGCGCATAATGATGCCCGAAACAGGTTGAGTTAATCTAAAAGTGAATAAACATTTTTACTTGTGTCATCCGTTGGTTCTTTCTTCTCCTAAATTAATAATGCACGGTCACATGAACCTGAACTTTTAATTTTATTTTTATTTTTATACATTTTACGTAAACTTTGGATCCCAGAGTAACAGGACGCAGCATTTTATTTACATACATTTTACATTTTCCGCGACATGTTCTGACGATGACAGGTACAGTCGGAACTCGCAGCGAGACACGATAAACTCACACATTAGGACGGTTATTATATTCAGGTACCGATCGGTCGCGTCTCACTTTCGACGGTCTCCAACGTCGAGGCACAAACTTAGTAATCTGTGACTAAAGAATTAGGATCAGCGTGAAAGGAAGCAGTCCTCATCAAATGTGAAGTGATGTGCCAACACCTGCCGTGTCGGCAGGTGTGAACCCCCGACTTCACCTACAAAAAGCGGACTGATAATCAGTCTCACCGTGACATTCGGTAGCAAAGTGTAGTTTGGAATACAGGCACCAGCTCTACGCAAATGAACTGCTGAATCCATCTTCAGATTGGAAGTACCTGAAGACCGAGGCAGCATATTCCTCAAAATTTAGTACCTGCCTACAAAAAAACAAGGTGTCACATCTCTGCAGATCGTAGTGTTAGTGTTAGGTTGTTTCGTCTGCCGGAACAAAACTCGTCTTCAGGGGTTGGCCGTACAGATGAAGGTATCACGTTCCTCAGAAATGTCGACAGGCACCAACCCAAAGACAGAGGGTCACATCCCAGAAGACCAGAGCCCATACGTTCAGATGAGTACATTCCACTCTGGTCCCGTAAACTTATCACTGAAGAAAGACAGAGACTGGCCCATAAGGGCCAGTCTCTGTCTTTCTTCAGTGATAAGTAACGCACATAGACTCATTATTTAAGTATATACAGCAACACATAATCAGAGACAAAACATATGCAATTACGTTACGCCGTCGGCAAACAATATGGAAACCAAACGACTTTTATTGTACATATGCCAGTGCCAGGTTTCTTGTCATGCGCATTCTAACACACAACCGGTTACCGACGCTTGTATTAGCCTGTTATTAGTACCAACATAAATCTGGCTACCAACTATGTTAACACGTTTCAAAGATTTTTCTCAGTTAATTAAATGACGCTAATAAGACAAGCGAATGACAGATACTGTGATGGTCTTATGTAGGTTGTATCAGCAACCCTGTGATAACAGATTGTAATAGACAGTTGGTTTCATTGTTACGAAGTTGCACATGATAAATGATAAAAATGTAATAAAACCGGCGAGATTGTACGTTAGAACAGCCGTGCTGCTGAGGATTCAAATCATCTGGCACGAGACGCCATGTCGTTAGGTGAGCGGCAAGCAGTGCGTGAAGAAAACATTCATGGACGGCTCGACCTTGAAACTGAAGGCAAAACGACCCTCTGAAACGCCAGGAACCATTTACCTAATGATACAGCGTCACACCATCCCAGCTTGCTTAATGCTCTGTAATAGAGAGAGCTCGTTTATCTCAGCAAGGCCTAACGTTTTCTGAAACAAGCTCCATATAACTTCCTCCAACAATCAGAATCCTTTTTCAGACGCTTTTGGCGTTCTCAGAGTTCAACAATTTCCTGCCTCTTATGTAACCCGTCGATTCCTTACCCTTCATAGTGTACATGAAAATTGTGTCTCGTCTTACATTTAATGTCTGTTCCATATACAATCGAACCCGGTTATAACAACATCGGCTTATACGACACCCCGTCTATAACGTCAGATATTCTGTTGTACCAAACAATTCATCACTGTTAACCATAAAATTACACTCCTCTGTTATAACGACACCCATATAAAACGACACAAAATATTCAGTCCCTTTCGTGACGTTATAACCGACTTCGACCGTAATGTTTAGTCAGATAAATATGTAGTGTAATGAGCACGAGATTCATGAAGAATTGCACGTAAAGTGTCCATTATTAGGCGTTCTCTACAAAAAAGATACCTTATATGGATACCATGTCCTTACATCATCTGTTGCACTGTATTAGCAACTAAATTATTTGTCGGATTTTTATTGCATTTCGGTAACCTGGTGGAGTTTCGTGAAAATCGTCTCAGTGACAGTCATATTTAAATGAAGGGCGTAAATGAACTTTCCATACTTCTTAACAGATTTCAATTAAACTTAGTACGGAAGGTACCCATATAACTCTGTTGGAAATTAAGGTTTCGTGCAAAACCGTCGACGGAACGCTATTCTTCCCTTATGGGAGTAAACAAATTTATACATTTACACGTGTGTAGTTAAACCACATGACATTTTGACAGTAAAGAATGCCGCTGTTAAGGTCTGTTTATTAGCTACGGACTAAACCGGCAAATACCTTTTTATTATCAGAGTTTAACCGAAACTGCAATGCTCTAAAAAAACTGCATGAGACCGCGCCAATATAAATTTCACGAGAGTTCTCCAAGGAGACCGCAAGTTATTTAACGCGGATATGCAGATGGAGAGTGACGCTGGAAAACGCAATAAACACGGACAATAGGAAAGCATTTCATATCCAGAATTAAGAAGAGTGGTGTTTGGATAAAGCAAGTCTAATATGCAGTATCTTCATATAAGGCCATTTCAACCTGTGTATACTCAAAAAGGGAAAGAAGCTTTCTATCCAATGCTCTCCTATTTCCGAAATACACTTCTTTAGGAAAGTTCAAAAGATCGTCCGTTTGACTTTCTGGTAACAGCAACAGGTACATAAACACGGGTACGGAGCATTGGTGGAATGATACTGACAGGCGAAACCCGAATCATTTGGAGAAACACTTCTCCCACTTCCACTATGTCGACCACATATATCCACAGAATGACCTCGTATCGAACCCGGACCTCCGAAGTGACAGGCCTGCGACTAACCGCGTGAACCATATCACGGCCCAATAAGACTACATTTAACCTAAATTACAGAAAAAGATTCAGTCTGTACTGCGCAGGAAACTCACTCCGTCTCGGTTATAAAAAACAGTCAGTCAGTGCTCTATAGGGAAATAATCGCTGTTTGTTCTGAGATCCATACAAAACACAAAAATACACTGTGTGGGCTGAACGTGGAGTCGGTAAATGTTAAACCTGGTGGTATATACAGCAACCACTGGGCTTTAAAGGGTTAAATCTCTGTTATAAAAACCAGTCAGTTAAAGATGTATAGGGAAATAACCGCTGTTTGTTCTCAGATCCACATAAAACACATAAATATACTGTGTGGGAAGAACGTAGAATTACTTAACGTTACACTGGTGGTACACAGAGTCGCTACTGGGCTTTATAGCGTTAATACCTAGAGTAGCAAAAAATAAGACACATTATTAAATTACTTTCCCAAAAAAAATGCTATTAAGTAACATAATGATACTCTGAAATATTTATAGAAAGCGAGCGTAGTTAAATAAGCACACACAACAACATCATGTAGCAATGGAGGAAAGTCTGCACAGAGTAAGCAGATGAATATGGGTTAGCGGAAATTTGTTACGTCAGACATCACAAAAGTGTATTCCCTTCGCTTTATACATTTTTTCTGTTACCCAGAAGTCGTGAGATTAAAAAAAAAGAAGAAAAATCAGATTCATACTATCAAAAGGTCAAAGTCAAGATATATAAAGGAGCCCCATCACAGTGATAGCCATAAAAGTCACTACCGTCGGCCGACATTCAAACACTCAAAAACACACACAAATCAGCGCCTCTCCGGCATTCGCTTCACAGACTGCGACGATGTAAGTGACATGAACAAAAATAAAATGATTTCTGGAAACAGAGCCTGGCAAAGAGTATTACGTTTAAATGGCCCGGACATTTACATACTTTCACTGACACGAGACTTCGCATTGAATTTTCAAAGGCTCTCTTGCGCTGGTGAAATCTACTGTAGTCGACATAATTTCAAAACCTTATGGACCGACTTTTAGACTGCGAACACGAAAGGAACGTTGTACATGGTCAACAATAAGTCGAATTAATTTTGTGTTAGAAGCTGTTTTGTTTCACACAGTTGTCTGTTGCCATTTTGAGAAATTCGTCCGTTCTTGATCAAATTTAGTCGTCGCTCTCGCGCTGGCGCTGGGGCCAACCCAGCCTCCTAATTTTGTGGGTACAGTGGGCAGTTTCCCCCGGCGGGGAAGCGGCCAGAGCCTGAGGTTGACTACTCACTTCCACATAGTGCTGAGGTTAAGAATGAATGCAGCACTGCCTCCATTCCCTCTGCGTGCCCTAATTGCGTGTAGAGGGACAGTTTTATCCTTACTTCATGTTCATATAATTATTACCGGATGTATACAAAGTGCATTTGTAAAATCCGTCATCCCACCGAAGACGCCAAAAACGTACAAAATACGCCAATTCATGTCTTATATCGTGCCATAACTATACATAACTTTGAGTCACCAAACTTCAAATTCTAAAGCCCACGCACCTTTTGGTGACTAAAATACACGCCTAATTTTGAAACCCACAAATTCACATGGTGTCTTATATTAAATAACTGTATTGCACTAATATGTTTATTACACCACGCTAAAATCGATTCTTCTGGGTCATAGAAAGAACCCATACAGCGCACCCTTAAATATGAACAACTGTCCAATGTTTTAACAAGATGGCCTCGAAAAGTGCAAACCTAATGAAGGGGCAGTGTTGAAAGTTTAACGTCAAGTGTGTAAGAGCTCATTTAAATAAAACAACACTGGAAGGACAGACGCTGCGTGATGCTACAGACAAGCGTCGTCAGCTGCTGTGTTACGAGTACATACTTGTCCATCATCCTGACCCATAAACGACAAAGTCCAACCGACTGTTCATAAAAGTCCTGTAAGTGCAGGCGGTGCATTCTTCTCTCTCTCACCCGGCGTTTGCTGTTATATTTCTTCCTTATAGCCCAGATATACTTCGATTGCCACTTTTCTAGCACTCATCCCTGAAGTATGTCTTCTTAGATATTTAACTACCTGTGGCATAGCTGTTCTTGCAAACATACTAGTCTCTCTGACAACAAAGACAGTCAACGCACTTAATGCAACCCGAAGGTTCTTATCCATTTTTCTACTCTATGCCAGATAAATCCATTCCGCATATTCTTATCTTACTGCTTAGGAGAAAATGTAATGTTATCTTTCCGTCTATGACCATATATTGTAATTTTATGTTCGCTGTATGTGACATATTCCATATGACGACGTATTCGTATTTGAAATTTGAAGCAAAATACAGTTTTGAAAAAAAAAGTTGCTTAAATATTGTGCTTACGATGATGGTTGTCTTATATACAGTAAGTGTGTCATACAAAACTAATATTTCGTAAATAATCGCCACCAAACGGAATGTCAACTCACGTTACTAGCGACCGCGGAATGTTAACATAGGTGACACACGTCGCGCCTGAAAAGTATAATGAGAAAATATAATTGAACGCCGAGGGAAGACACTGCTTTAACAGGTTCTAAATATTAAGCTTTGTGTAATGTGAATGAAGCGTAACTAGAGGACAGAACCACAACGCTCACAGTAAAGCAAACAATAAATGTGTAAGGGTGAGATATTGTGTCCATTCTGATTGATGTAGCGTAATGTTATGTTTACGTTTTTACACTTTACAGAGATATCCTGATGATGGCTTGTTTAAAAAGTCGAAACACGTTACTATATTGAGTGCAAACAGGGCTGCTGACTGAGAAAGTTTTGTTTCACGGATTTATATAGAGGAACATAATATGAAGTACAGAATAAGTAGCACCAATGCAAAATTTGAAGGGTAAAATAAGTAACAGGAATACATAATTTGAAGGATAGAATATGTAACAGGAATGCATCATTTGAAAGGGAAAATAAATAACAGGAATACATAATATGAATGACATTAAGTAACAGGAATATATAATTTGAAAGGGAAAATAAGTAACAGGGTTACGTAATATGATAAACAAAATAAGCAGCAGGAATACATAATTTTAAGGGGAAAAATAAATACAAGAATGGTACACATAACGAAATTAGGATAAAGAGACTTTTCACACTCTTCACCGAACATTATTGCGAGTGGTATGTACACAGCAATGACACAGGCTGGCTTATATCACGGCTTGGACAGATACGAAATACTAAATACGCACCGAATTTCAGTCGGAATACCTGCTCTATCATACTTTTCCACAATATCTCACAACTGGCACGATTTAAGAAAAAAGTTACTGAACATAAAATGTGTGTTCTGATTTTCTCTATAACTTTCTTCTTAAACATTTCTCTTTCTAAGATGATATCGGCGAGATAGGATCATAAATATACATACATCTTCGCGTAAAGTATCCGTTATTTTTGTCAGATATTAGGGAAAAGAACGTTTTAGACAGATATTAAAAAAACACTCAAATATCAAATTTCATGAAAATCTGCCCAGTGGGAGACGAGATGTTCCATGCGGACGGACAGACGAACAGACAGAGAGACAGACATGAGGAAACTAATAGTCGCTTTTCGCAGTTTTGCGAACGCGCCAAAAATCAAATCAGTTAATGCTGTAAAGGGAAATAATCGCTGTTTGTTCTGAGATCCACCAAAAAAAAAACACATCAAAGCACTGCGTGGGCAGAAAATAAAATTCTTCATTCTTAGATCTAACGGCACACATAGCGACCACTACAGATTTTAACATGCCTCACATGTTTCACAAGTACCAACTTTATCTTCCCAGCTCCGTACACCTACTTTCCACTGTGGCCCACCTTCGTGTTAATAAATAAAGGCACTGCAGCAAATTGCCTTCGATTAATTGATTTATGAGTCTAGAGCCTTCACTGTGGTCAGCAGGGATGTGCCGGTGTTGCAGAAGAGAGCACGTGTGTGTTGTGGAATGAATTATGTGCAAGTACACGACATGCTAAAACCTTCATGCGGAAGGTTGCAGGTGCACTTCATTACGTAGAAGATAACGTTTCTAACGCTCTGCATTTTTAAACCTATGTCCACATGATCTTTTTGTTCATTTGATGGTGAATTTCGTTTGTCACTCACAAAGCCGACAGTGGCCACATTACACGATATTCATATTTCATACTTATTTCGGTTCATACATGAACCCTACGAAGCAGAGTCAGCCTTGGGAAGCTAACAGTTTCTCAGCTAACAAGAGATTCACCACATTTTATAGAACTCAAATGTTCATCACCGTATTCACAAAAGTTCGCCACTTTTCCATATCCCAAGCCAGATTAGTCCAGGCCGCCCTCCTTATCTCATTCCTTTACCACAAATTTTAATATTATCCTCCTCTCTACCCCTAAACCTTCCAAGTGGTCTCTCTCTCCTTCAGATTTGCTCGCCAAAAACCTGTATGCGATTCTTCTTTCCCCCATTCGTGCCACATGTCCCACCCCTCTTTTCCTAATGTCTACTCCTCTCTCCTAAGAGGTCTGGTCCCTTCTCCTTTCCAGACTGAACTTGTGTGATCACGTCTCGTCTCCTTAATTCAAGTTAGTAACTGAAAGTTAATTTTCTCGCACCACATTTGCTGCTGGATTTATAAATATCGTTTTATTTATATATATATTTATTTATTTATTTACGTGTGGCTTATTAAATGACGATGTCAGTGAGTCAAACTACAAATTGTCGAAAGGTAGGACTCTTTATGAATGACGTATTGGACTGAACGCAGAAGGAGACGTTCCTGACTTTCTTTGACATACCATGGCGACATACGTATGCGTGTAACGGGACAGAACAAACACGACACTGCAGTGTACGTTCCGTCCCACATTTTAACCCGCACCTCCTCAGTACGAGCTATAACACTGGTCAACAAAATTTAACTTTTTTTTTGTCCCACGAACTTCAATAGATGAACTTAGCAGTACTTTTTATGCTGAATTCAGATATGTATACAGAATTTTTCTATCAGGCAGGGTTTCAAAGATACAGAGGAATATAAATATGCAAAATAGTACTTTACGTGCTTATGAAACAGGCAGAAACGTTCCTCTAAAATGTAGAAGCTTATGATATTTGTTGTCAGGTACACCCCTCTTCAGTGTCCAGCAGTAGTCTGCCAACATACTTGAGATCCACTTGCCTTGGTACATAGCCATAATGCCTTGGTGAATTCTTTCACCGTGTTCGTCACTGACTTCACCGAGATTTTCTGGGAAAAAATCCAAGTGTGACTCCAGAAAGTGGATTTTCAGACTCCTATTGCATCCCATAGCTTTGTTCGAAGTCAATAGGTCCTGCATAATATCCTGATAGTTCGCTGCTTTGTGATTTCCTAAGAAGTCCTTGCAAATCCTCTTAAATGACAAGTATGCATTTCTTTCAGTCTCATTCAGGTTTTCATCGAACTGTTTGTCTTGCATCAGTTCCCTAATCTGGGGTCCTATAAATATACACTCCTTGATTCTTGCGTCACTCACATTAGGGAACTTATTCCTCGCATATTCGAATCCACGGCCGGCTTTATCCATACCTTTCACAAAGTTTTTCATGAGGCCCAGCTTCATGTGCAAAGGGGGCAGATAAATTTTCTCCGGAAGAACAAGAGGAGGTTTGACGACATTTTTCTCCCCTGGCGTCAGTGATGTTCGTTTAGGCCACAGTTTACTTAAATAGTGATTCTTCTTGTCTCGGCTGTCCCACTCGCACAGGAAACAGCAGAATTTTGTGTACCCAAATTGCATTCCGAGTAACAGTGCCATAACCTTGAGATAACCAAATAACTTCCACTTAAATTCGTCATACTTAATCTTTCCCAAAAGTAGCTTCATGCTTTTATAACTTTCTTTCATGTTGGCTGCATGAGCCAAAGGAACGGAGGGAATCTATTTCCGATGTGTAGTATAACCACCTTCAAGCTCAATTTTGACAATCAGTGAACAAGCGCCACTGAACTGGGTCACATTCATGGCCAAGAACTCCATAACGGAACAAACATAATTGCAAAACGTGACACCATCTTCCTGGGAGAAGAAATCCTTGAATTCTTCATGGCGCCCAAGGTAAAAGCATACTAGTGTCCTGGAGCAGAAGATTCCAGCCCTTGAACCTGGAGCGAAAGGTGTGCGTGGTAGAGAAATTCTGGAAACATATTTGAATTCAGCGTCCAAAAATACATCATAACATACTTTTTCTCATGGGACAAAATCTTTGTTGACCAGTGTAATCTTCAACGCCTGATCCAACTTTCTGTACATATTAATAGTATTAAAGTGGAAGCTGATATGAGGACATTAATTCTCAGCTTGTGGCTCGTGCTTGCCTACGTATTGGAGCCGGTATAGCTCGGTATACCTAATCTGCTGTGGCTAGGCAAAACAGGGGTCCATTTCCTATTCTCCGAAACGTCCAGACCGCCTCTGTGACAAAAGGCCTCCCAATCAGTGTACACCAGGCCTTAAAGCGGCCGGGGTGTGAATCTGATCATCCACCTCCATTTAACACCGAAGATAAGGAGGAAGGCAGAAACACACCTGCTGCCCTTGTCCGCCGTCATGGCACTCACAATGGTAACTAACTGTACCTTCACATTCACGTTCGGTTTATACCGCTGATTGAACCCATATATTAAAAGTTTAAAACAGCAGAAAATAACTTATAAGGCCATGCATAAATCTGAGGTGTGTCCTACACTGAGCACTGCAGTAGCGAAAGGAATTATCATTTAAGTCATTCTGTGAATGTGGTCTGGACCGCTATAGGGTGGCTGTAGACCGTACAGGACGAAGAAGAAGGACCGTCTCGAGAGAAGCTAAATCAAAACATAAGGGAATGTGTACGTTATTTGAAATATGAAGTTCTGGCGAACAGGAACGAATGGAATAGAGAAAGAGGGAAGCGGTTGTACAAACATGTGTGTCCGCTAACAGAGTGTAGGATCTAACAACAGGTCTTGGGAAATGACGTACCTTCCGTTACAGTTCAGAATTAAGTGTATCCGGGGCGTGTCACTGCACTAACGTGAAAACTGAGACATCAGATTACTAAATTTGATCTATAAACATGGAAACATATCCAAAACAAAGAAACCGATAAGCTTAAAAAATTTCTCCAAGTAATGTAATTTTTTTGATATTGGCTAAGGATTGTTGCTTTTAGTGACCGCGCGACGTAGAGAAATATTATGGATTGCACATTTTACGGGTTATTAATTACTAACTTAAACAATACAGTTTATCATTAAACCATAATCCATTCCAATAAATAAAATAAATTTGGCTGTAAAGATAGCTCACCCACCTTCAGCTGTCAAGCAGTCTTGGTCTGCTTGACAGGCGAAGATGGACTGACAGGCTGCCCCGAATCGTCGGTAAACAACCAACTACTTACGCTGCGTAACATCCCAGAAGATCGAAAGACTCATCTGTTTTCAGTCACACCTCTACTCATTACAACAGAGTGTGGTTAACTGACATGCTCTCTGATGCGGGACACACGCGCGGGAGCAGGCGCACTCACTCACAAGCACCCACACGCACGCACATACGCACACACAGGCGCGCTAACAAGTACATCGATGCACCGACCACACATTCTTTTGCCCTCGATTTTCATTAGGCACTTTTCCACTTTACCCAATTAAAAACAGGCCGACTCGTCGAAGTTGACTGGAAAAATCATTTCTTACTTCCACTCCATTATCCCTTTCGTGTTTCCATCTCCTTCCCTCCTCTTGCCCGCGCTCCTCTCTCACAATCATTCGTCTTCCTGTAGTTATCAACGTTGCGCTGTTTCCTCGACCATGCTAGCAACTGGCAGGCTACTTTACACATTCCGGCCGGCTTACTCCGCGGTAAAGGGCCCCTTCTATTTATTTTAGATAAGTGTGACAGGGAGACGTCTCAAATCAGGTACTTACTGAACCATTTCGCTGAACTTAGACATCAGCCCTTTACTCCATTGGAGGGAACTGCCGTAGTAGTAGTAGTAGTAGTAGTAGTAGTAGTAGTAGTAGTAGTAGTAGTAGTAGAGTAGTAGTTGTTGTTGTAGGACGCTCTTCAATTAGCTTTATTTCAATTACACTTACCGCGGAAAACACCACAATGATCCCAAAATTACAGGCCCCGGGAAAGATCCGGTACCCCCTTGTACAGGAGGCTGGGTGGGCCCAAAGTCCGGTCTGGATGGGTGGGGAAAATTTAGCCCCCAGCAGGATTCGATCCCAGGACCGTGCAGCCCGTAGCGAGTCCCTATACCGACTGAGCTATCACCAAGGCTCATCCAGATTCTCTTTCGCGTAGTAAAGTGTTCGGGGCGTTGCGTTGACCACCCACCCCATTCTAGCGTTGAAGTTATAGGGTAGAGCTATAACTGTATTCCCCCTGAGTATCTTCATGGTACGTTATTAGGTGAACCTCGCTTGCATACCCTGCAGGATCTAAAACATGCAATTCTTGTAAGGCAATAATTTTGTAGAATGCGAAACAGCAATAAGGTTACATCGCGAAAATTTCCTTCAGCTTTCAATTTGATATAAAAATCACTCGAATGTACCTTCAAATTTTTACAATTTTAACGAACAAATGCACACAATTTCATTTAATTCGCAATATTCTTTTCAAAAATATTAAACTTCCATATGTTGCGGACCTTACTGGTCCATCATCGAGTATTCCCTGATGGTGGCCCAGTAAGGCCCAAAACATGTAGGAGTTTGTAACCGTAGAGACAGAAAATAAGGGAAATTATATTGAAAGTTTATAGCAGCTACACTCATTTACATCCTGCCCGCTCGCTTTATACTTCTACAATAATTGAGTGGATAACGTTTCCTTGTCTTTCTTTAGTTCAAGTTAGGCCGGTATCGCCTGACTTCAGGATCGTAGTTGATTGGCTAAAATGCGCCGCCACACATCGTAAGTTACTTTGTTGGACAGTTGATACCTATTTCTTTGTTAC
>JGI20166J26741_11558030_pt1 | contig 12091 bp, 5 predicted proteins | sample TergutCu122P5_FD_26741 | JGI IMG/M metagenome (IMG submission 26741) | reverse complement strand
CCACAGATCCAAATTTCACGCTGCCAAACACTGACTACGCACACAAAACATCACAAGTAATTTCAGTGAAGCACTTTTAATAGTCCCCGAGGTTGGATCCCAGAGGATCCGAAACATGTCGGAGTTTTTAATTGTCTTTTAAAATATTGATACATGTAGATTTTAACCTTATGATTTTTATACAATTAAGTGTATTAGTCGGAAAATAAAGGTGATTGAATTGAAAATGCAAGGTGAAAACATGAAATGATATACTTGAGGTTTATTTATGTCTATGTGACCTGACATTGGTCAATATTATAAAATTAAAGCGCGAAATGAAATGTTGTTTAACTTTGCAACAGAAAGTTCTCAAAATCTGAAAAAGTTTGCTGAGTTTGAAACTCAGGCAGGCAACATGGCCGAGCAAGGACACAGGATGTGAAAATAAAGGCATTTGTCTCTTGCTGACAAGGAAAATGCCTGTAAAATTTCTGAAAGAAATTTAATGCTGAATATCAAATATACCTTTGAAAGAGTAAACAGGTCTTACTGGTGTCGCATGAACTATTTATGGTGCTGTATAATGGTTATCGATTGTGGCAAAAGCTGCATCTGAAAGCTTTATCAACTAGAAGGTCAGAGTTGAAGCACTTACCTGAACAGAGTAGAGCGAAATGAGCCGATAAGAAAAGAAGCCCAAATCTGAATTTCATTTTGACAAGTTGGAAGGCAGCCAATTCATCCGTTCGCCTACCACCACCCGAAGTATAAGTCCCTACATAGGGATCGAATCTTTTTCCTTCAGTTAACTGATTTATATGCACTTAGCGTAAAATAACCACTCCGAGAATTTTGAAATTTTCACTATTTTAAAGGCAGGATTATTGATATGGTCCCGTGGGCATGGATACTGTTTATTCGCACAAAAGTAACCAAATGACTGCGTCAAGACGTAGGCGATGGCTACGAAATGCTTGTATCTGTAACGATTTTATTTTAAAAATTCGACGAACAGAAGTTTTAATTGCTGGTTATCGCTTATGGCATTATAAATATGTATATCTATTTACTTCTAACAAGTACAACTGAGACAAACTCCTCCAAATTGTGCAAGTGATCGGAGAATGCGATGACGGAAGCCGATTCAGTCCGACGCAACCGTGCCGTGCGACGCTTTACACGATACTGCCGTCGTGACGCCAGGCATTTCGTCGCTTCTTAACTTCCAGCGTCGCCCGACAGGTATCGATAGTAGCGCGTCCAAATAACAACTCTCATTCCGTTGCTGTAGCAGCGGACTAACTACAGCCTCCCTTTGTGGCTTGAATAGTTTAGACAGTGTTCGTTGTCAAAAATTTAGAAGACCTGCTGTCGCATGCAAGCAAAATATTTTCATTATACTGACAATTGCTTTTCTTTGTACTGACAATTGATTGTCATTATACTGACGTTTGATTTTCCTAATGCTGTCAGTTTCTTATCATTATACTGACAGTTTTGAGCCCCTTACTCAAAGCTGCGAAATGTGACTGTAACCATCTTCGTGTCTATGCGTGTCCGTCCGTCCGTAAGTCCATCTCTCCATCCGCATGGAACAACTTGGCATACACTGAAATGGTTTTCATTAAATTTTAAAATATGGACTTTTATTAAAACCTGTCAAGGAAATTCAACTTCGTTTAGAATTTGATGACGGGAAATTTAATTAAAGTAGATGTATATAAAGTAAAAATGTTTACTACTTGTGCTTTCTACCCGATGCAGTTCAAGTTAAGAATTATTCTGCATGAAGGATAATTAAGCCAAAAATAGAGTCATCATCTGTAATAATTATTTATGTGTATTTGGTCATGATTGCTTTGTAATATGGAGCCACACACTGTAGACTGAAGTTTGGTATTTTTGTGACGTAATAATCATTGATATAGTGTACGTGTATTGACGTCAGGTTCCCGAGAATTTATAGATTTTTATTGCCATATACATTACGCATAATTAAGGAAAATAAAACCGTGCCGATATAATACTAATTATTTGTCGATTTTACGTAAAAGTGCAAAATGTGTTTTGTGGATAAATATGCCTAAAATTGTGAATGAAACAATGAAGTTATTTATGACAGATAAATGTATTAAACTTAAAATCAAAGTACATATGTAACAAATCTGCAAAAGAAATTTAGGAGCCTAATTTGATAGCAGTTATAGAAGCCTAATCTGTATGTAAGAGCTGTGAACAACGAAGTTAAGCGTGACTCCCCACTGGTATCAAGTGCATGGTCATCTGAGAGAGATTCAGGATGCCAAAATCCGAGTACCTGAATTACACTTAGTGACAGACTGAAGATATGTTTCGACTGTGGTAAGTGTGCAGGGATACTTGAATATCTGAAGAAGAAACATTCTTTAAACGGAATGCTTAGAGCATGTGGCAGCACTTACAACTCCAAACAAGCGTTTTAGGTAAGATTCTTGTCAGATTTTAATGAAACTTAAACTTTTGCAACAGATTTTCGAAAAATCCTCAAATATCAAATTTCATGAAAATCCATCAAGTGAGAGCCGAATTATTCCATGCGGATGGAAAGAAGGATAGACATGAGGCAGCCAAAAGTTGTTTCTTGCAATTTTGCTATCGCGCCTCAAAATGAACATAACAGTCGGTCGCTGCCCCTTTCGACAGAGTATTTTCATATGTTTGTGTGATTCTGAAAATAAGGCGCCATTTTACCATAGGCAGCTTTAACCGACTGGTCTTTTTAATTGAGATGCAGTGCGTTTGTTACTAAGTACGAAGTTCATATTTAACTTTTACCCTTACTTACACAGTAGATCATATGCAGCCTTCAAATAACTTCACTTGAAGGACGAGGAGTACTGCCTGTGGTTGTTCAGTACCATAAAATTCTCCGGTTTTTCCTCCCTAATACATGAAGTATCCCTCACTGCGCCCCCTGCCGGTCCTTCGCCTCTATCTATTGAAAATCCACCTCCGAAGTTTATACAGCCCTATTTCTGGTATCATTGTGTGTGTGTGTAGGAAAATATTAGTGTGACATCTGTTGAATATACCAATGTTCAACTGGGCAAAGAAATTGAAGGCCACAAGAATCGTGAGTTTATTACAGGCGCATAATGCTTACTAAAGGAACCGACTTGATATAGCAGTAAAACACACATGTGACTTGAAAAAATCAGGCCAGCCGGAAACTCTTGTCGCTGCAGAAGTTGCGTGTGGTGTCGCTGAAAGTAGCAGGCCTACTTAACACTTGCTCTATTCACAGCGAAACACTTGCTCCAGTGCAGCATTCTCTCACTTTCTTTCTGCCTTTGGTCCTCTCTGTTTTACTGCTGTAGGCACGTAACTATTAGTACGTCATCGTCCTTAACATTCAGCTATTCAGAAATTCCCTATTATAGTCTTTTGGCAATGTGATAAAAAACTGTATAACAGAACGTGTATAGCAACAGGTTAAAATGGACTTGTAAAAAATTTTTAAAATATTAAATACAGCTGCGTTTTAACTCCGCAGTTACTGTTGCGCCTGAAGAATCTGCAGTCCGCACCGTCTGTTCCAGTTGAACCGACGGTGACTGCCGTCAGCTTCACATTGTGCTGTGTGCGGCGCTATCACTAAGCAACACTTCGATCCTGCACGACACACTCTCGCTTCTGCACCGAATAATTTTCTTGATGAACTCGTATGCATTCGTGATCACTGTCTGAGCCTCACACCGCTCCAGTACAGTCATTACTTGACTGACGGCATGATTTGTGCCTTTCGTAAATCGGTATTATGCCCTTCAACACTTGGTACTTGGTCGTCTTTGCCCTGCGAAAATGTATTGACGAGTTTGCTTTCATGAAGTGAATTGCAGTTTGGGGAGAGGCTAACAAATTGGAAGATGTGAAAATTAAACATTTTACTTTATCTTAAAGTTGTCACTTCGTGTGTGTTTTTAAATCAATGCATTCCATTTATTGTACTGACAAGATGCACAATATTAAATACACATTTCTTATAACCGACTCTTACAATGTAACGCCTTTTGATGGTTTACTGACTGTAAATTCCTTGACCTTTCCAAATTTAAGATTTATATAGTTACTGTCGAAAACTAAATATTCTTTATATACATAATTTGTTTACAAGACACGAACCATTTTGGACTGAGATACCCACTACAGACCTAAACGTATAGTGCCGCCACAAACTACACATTTCCACTAACAACTAATACAATAATTTTAATTTGTATAATCGTATCTTAATAATGAGATTTTAAAAACCGTACAAATTTTAACTTTTATTCATAATAGGCATAAAAACGGTGCCTACTACCGACTGTGTAACCTTCAAATAATAGCTTGCTGCTGGTAGTTGGTTGTAGACCTGGAATATTGTGGGCACTGAAGATGGTGCACTTGTACCGAAACAAGTTGGAGATAACGTCTTTAACATTCACATGTATTTAACACTGTGCATTTGGTCGGTACAATAAATTGAATATATTCATTTTACTTTTAGTACATATTACATCCTGAAGTGTGGTTCCATCGTATGAAATTAGTTTTGGCTACGCTGCTTTGATGTCATCTGATGTGTCATCAAATGCAGAAGGCACAATTGACATAGAGGCGTTAAACACATATTGTGGTGTTCAGTACTGACACCAGGCTTCTTAGGGGACAATCAGTCCTTATCATCCGTATCAGGGTTTAGAGTAGAAGGCAGACCGTCCGATCACGAAGCGTTTATGCTAACTGGTGCTGCAAACTCCTGTAATAACTGTATTAATCCTTTTCATACATATTTTGCTGAGGATGAATTCCCACTCTCTGAAACAGGGGGAACTCATTTTTAAGAAGTATCCTGATAAATTACTTCGCGCTGATGGGGTTAGTGACATTAAGTCCAGCTCACATGATTCCTGGAATCGAACTGAGTCCTGACGATGTCTTTCGGGAAATAATATTTTTGTGGCATTGTTGAGTTTATCAACTGACACACCTGAAATATTTTCAATTCAAATACAATTGTGCACAATTAAAAACATTTCACAAAGTTTAGTAATTGTGTGAGTTTGATAAGCTCTGTTATGTCACCCTTTTACTTTCTCCCTGAAACCCTTCAAGTATATGCTTAGACGGCACCTTAAAGTAGGCCATGGCAAGATCCCTTAGGGTACTTTCCAATTCAACCTTCATCCACTGCTTTCAACTTTGGGCTAGAAACATGTAAGCAATGGAAGAAATCTTACCGTAATATAATAATAATAATAATAATAATAATAATAATAATAGACATTTTTAAGTAAACTATATAATTATATCTTACACAACGAAAGTTTAAAAAATGGTTGAACAAAAATACCACAATATTTACTCGTAGCTACTGGATTCAAAGTACTAATCAACCATTTGCACTAGGCATGATTATTGTCAGGAAATCCCCAATACACGGTATATGAAATACCCTTACATGTATTGAGTGTAAAGAAATGCAAAGTTCCTTCGATACTCTGGCGCTAGAAACTGCAACATTTTAAGAAGCGTCAACATTGTAATATCATCATTAATTTGTTGTTATATCTAGACTTTCAACACTTAAAAGTTAAAGCAGTCCCGTTACAGGCCTGGAGTGGCCCAGAGGATCTCAGGAAGTTAAGGTTCTCAGATTTCATGATAACGGCACAGGATGGTGGTCAGGTTGTCAGCACCGGCCGCCTTTACCCCCAGGAAATACACCTGGTACTCATTTCTGTTAGAGGCTCAGTCGACCGGAAGGTTTATGTCACTGAAAAATTCCAATGACACCATCGGGAATCGAGCCTGCGACCTGCCGGTTTGCAGCGTAGTGTCTTAACCACTACGCCACCGCGCGCGCCCCAAGACTTACAACAGTTATTGGGGTATATCAGAAAGAGCAGCATACGTTTAAACATGAAAGCTTAATTGTGGATGCATACAGATAAAAAAGCTTCTTTCCTGGACTTTGACCATTACGTAACAGATGTATAAACAACAAAAGGCCCAGTGACCGATAATAGCTTGATTTAACGGGTCCAACAAGTTAGGTGCGTCTTTCCTGAAGACGTAAGCACAGCCGGCTTCCGAAACTTGATGTTTTAGTGTTCATACATCTGTTACACGATGGACAAAATTCTAGATCGGAAGACTGTATCTGTAGGTTATACATCATCGTCAAAAACATATTATGTTGAATTAGTTGTGTGTGGCACACAAGACCTGTTATGAAATTCAAGGTTAAGTGAGCGTCGCGTGCGCACAGGTTCGGCGGTCTTAAGACAGGTGGAACTGCGTCGACATTAGTACCCTGGCGGCTGCTATATAAGGAGCGTTGTTTTGTGTTGTTGAGGATAGTCAAAACTTTTGCGTAAGCCATAAAAGCATAGCCATTATAGGCATAAATACGAAATGGCAAAATATATATTTTATGCTTTATTTCTAGAACTTCTCTTCACTGGGACACTAACTCGAGACCCAGTTTCGGAGCAATTACAAAACTACAAAAAAACTCATGTAAGTACTTAAATAAATATTTACAGATTTCTGTAAGTAGAATCGTGGGCTACATTAGTCTAATAGTGTCTATGTAAAATACACATTAACGTGGCTTAAAAATTTTCACGCCCTCTATTCTCCATTTCTTACGACAATTTTTAGGTGCCTTCACGTTGTCCCGAAAATGCCTTTTTTTATTTTATGTGTTACTTTCTCTTGATAATGTGTTGTAAGATGTTGCTTGATGCCGTAATGTTACCAGTCCTACTTTCAATATTTAAATATCAGAACAATTTTTCGATATTTTTAAATTTTCTTCTCTACTGTCACTCTCTTTGTTACCCACTCAGTTTTTTTCGAATCTGTTAGTTAGAACTTTGTTAGTTGTCATGTGTCATTCACCTGTGACAAGCCAATAATGACTTTTGTGATATTATGCAAGAAAGTCTGTTTGGAAGGCAGGAACATTTGTACAGCAATGGGCTTTGATCGGCAGGTTGTCAGCTGCTGTTTTGTGTGGTTTACGACAAACCTCATGATATGCCTCTTTTGTAAACAGTCAGCTGGAGCTGCGAATGAGAGCACCCACATGCACACAGCTCGCTATGCAACTGATGTTAATAGAGTAGTGTTATGTCTGTGCACAGATCTCCAACTTACGGAAAATTTGTCCCTTAGTATAGAGCTGGACCCTCTGCCTTGGAATGGTGTCTCCACTAAATAAACGTATCTACAAGAAACATGGCTGTTTCAGATATTTTAAAAAATACCTCGACGTGTTTACAATAACATTTTCATGGTATGTTCTGTATACCTGCTACGTGACTTGATTTATTGAATTAATGTCATTACAATGAAATCTATTAAATTAAAGGCAAAGCTACAACCCCCCCCCAAAAGGGAGATATTCCTGGTTCTCATTTCTGTTAGAGACCGGAAGGATTAAGTCAATTAAACATTCTATGTACTCCATCAGGAATCGAATCCACGAACTTCGACTTATAGTGTAGTGCCTCAACCAACCGCGCCAGTTTTGACAGAATCTGTTTGACATATTAGACGTATACTGACTGCACACTAATTGATTTCTACGCCTGTTGAAACATAAATTTTGCCACTGACGTTTCGCCATTTCTCAACACTTTGCTGGAATTTGCTGATAGTTTGGCATTTGGTGTCTTTTATATACTGCTCGCAAGCTCACAAATGTATGGACTGACGCTGAACACAGATGTGATATGTGATTTCATACTCAGATAACTGCATTGGAAAAGTGCAGGTAACAAATTTTTTTCTCACATCTTACAAGTATATTTTTGTGCATCGTACATATTGGGCAATATTATGTTAAATCCATATATCACATTTTCACTCTGTATTAAGAGAATTTTTTTCCGTGAATTATATTTTATGTTGAATATGGTACCTCCTTTTCTATTATGACATCAGTATAATAGGTTTAAATGTATTATTTGTAATTACATAAGTTTTGATTTATTTACCGTCCTTTTTGACTGTCTTTTTCAACTGTTTTGAATTATACTTGTTGACAATGGTATTGAAATTGTTCAGTTTGTTTGGTATTTCTGTGTTTTTGTGTAGACTGTAATTGGTGTTTACGCTATCAAGACAGCACCAAAATAGACAAAACTGAATTGATTTTTTCCTGTACAAATGTTACTCTCGTTACTGTAGTTGGAATATATTATGGGGGTAAAATTTGAAGAAGAGTAAGACAGGGTACGCCGACTTCATTTAATCTAAAAAACTATTATTTATTCTTAGTTGAAACAAATCGTGTTTCCATATTAACTTCTGAAATTACTCAAATAAATTTCATAAATACTGTCACAGCTGTTATAAAAGAGAAATCTTTATCTTCTGACAGGACCTTCATTCCCAATGACACCTATTCCAGATAACAGACTGTACGACACCCACACCTGAATGATATTTATAATAAGCTGTGTGACGAATAAAGTACAGCCGAGATAAGAGTACTTTTTACCGACAGCGTGTACAAGTTTTGTGTTATCACAATTAACCGTGAATTATTTAGAAGACATATGTTAAAAATGTCACTTGTTCGATTCAGTAACAGTACGCACACTTGCAGGAGATGTGTCTGTAAATTTGTTGGGACTAACCATCTGTGACTATTTGGGATCTGTAAAGACAAGTGAACCTAATTATTCGTAACTTCTTAGAGTAAACCCTTAAAATAGAAATAATACAGACCCAACCGATCAGTAATATCTGCACACGGTGTAAAATGTCTACGAAATTTCGGTTTTATCCTTTATTTTTTACTTTATAACTATCGCTGGAGTATTAAACTACAAACACACATTCTTTTCAGATTTACTGCTACTAAGTGAAAAATAATTTGTCCGTTTTGTTCGAAAATATAAATTTCTGTTTAGAAGTTTGAAGTCTTCAGTTTGCATCACTTTAAACATTAAAGACATATTTGTATATAAATTATTGATAAGGATGAAGTTTGTTTTAGATTTTATGTGAAAAATTAATAAAGACTTACCAGTTTCGGAATGTAGTGTGAAACAAATAATCTGGTATGTCTGAAGAACACTTTCAAATCTGACAACTTCCGATCACTTTGGTTACGAAGAAAAACGTCTCGAATATTTGGGACTAAACGTATGGACGTCAATTATGTAGATCTAATAACTACAATAGGGCTAAATACGTGTGAATCAAAATGTCTTTCGTTATGTAAGTTAAGAGTGTTTCAGCTTATAAAGAATGAAATGCCCTTCTTACACTACAGCAAATATATGAAGAAATATTTGCTGGAAAATACTCAGTTTTCGTACGGCAGCCCATTATGCTAGTACCAAAACACATTACGTCTCTCACACAATAAAATCAGTATATTTTATCCAGTGTCACGTCGAAGACACCAGTGACTAACAATTTTGATCTTGGCATTCGTTTTAGAATGACAGTTCGATCATACAGACCCAATTTGGAGCGCCTGTTGACGACATCACGTCCAGTCTAACTGTAGGTTCAAGAGGTCCCATGCTTCTGCAGGACGTGCCACTTGTGGAAAGCTTGGCGCGCTTTGACAGAGAGCGTATTCCAGAGAGAAATGTACACGCCAAGGGTGCAGGTGGGTATTGGTGAAGGTGACAACGGAAATTGAAATGAGTTATTTTGTAGAATACCAAAAGTATTAGCATAAACCCGGGTTTACTTTATGTGAATTCCTTTATTTTTATGTATTTATTTATGATCAAAGTTAAAACTTACAAGTAAATCTTTTTTAACCCATATAAATATTAAATCTGAGAAAATTTATTTCGTCTCTTGTAGATCTATCGCAAGCAAGTAAATTGCCAGATAAATGCAGCCATAAATAGACCACATTGAAATTTTCTTTGAACACACATCAAAAATAAATATCACTTCCCTCCTTTCTGTCTACATCAGGCGATCCTACATCATGAAGAAATGTTGGTTTCTTGTTGCCTAAGAATCCAAACTAAAAGTTTATGTACTGAATATTTGTGTACTGGAAACAAGTTATAAATGTAGACCGCTCTGTTCGTAAATATGAACTGGTTAAATTTACATCCAATAAAATGACCGGATTATAGTGTTGGAATTCGTAAAATAATTGAATAAAATAGACGAAAGTAACTAATTTCAAGAATTCCTCTCTTTTAAAATAAGGTACATTTTGCAAAATCTGTAAATTATTAAGTTAATATCAGAACTGGCCCTCTAGCTCATGGTTTGTTAAAGGACTATTCTTGCCTGTGATAAGTATCGTACCAAATTCATTGATTTTTGGCCTTCCGATACCAATATATTTCTTATTCCTTTAGCAGGTATGCCCATCTTGATATCGAATAACTCGTATTCTTAAAATTCATGATACTTCGCCTTTGATGACAAATTATGAGTATTTTGTACGTTAAATTGAAACTGTCAAAAAGCTACAGACTCACAAAATCTGTTCCCTTGCTAGCATTTTCCGTTGCGTTGAAGATAAAGACAAAAAATTTAACAATAAAGTAAATCCACGCAAAGTGGTGGTTGAAAGAGTTTGTGGTACAGGAAAATACGAATTTAACTGCAGGAACAAATATAAATTGACTGGTAATATGTTTTCGCATTAGAATTTTAATTAATTCTAAAAGCGTCTGCCATATCAAATTCAGAGTATCAAAAATTTGCAGGTTTTCAAATTAGCATTATTTTGCCTGTTGAGACACGTTGAGATTTATCTTCATTATTCATATTTCTTTTATTCCTTATTTGCATTCAAGGAGCATTTGGGTGCTTTGAAGTAACTCAAGACATCACCAGATATACAAAGGCTACCGTGTTCAAGTCAGTGGGGAAGAAGACGAAAATCGCTGTTCGATTCTCAACTACAGGAGGGGAAAGAGGTAGTGCTGATACAGTAAGGTGAGAGAGTATGTCTAAAGATTTCCGTACACTGTGCGGTGGGTTTTCTGCTTACTTTGGTTTAAAAGACAAATTGGTCTTTATATTTCAATAGGATATAAAATGATATCAAAATTGGTTTTCAATACCGCATAATACCGAGTATTTAGCGGGAGATTTCTTCTGCAGACAGCCATAGAGAAGAATAAATATCAATGTGTTAGCAACACTTTACGTTATTTTCCAACAACACATCAGTGCCACAACATTTCCTGGTAAAGAGTGAAAAATACGGCATTCTGTGCCGCCGTACTTTCTGATCATTACCGCGAAAACTTTAGTATATGCTTCGAAACTTCGTCAGTATATTTATTAAATTTTTTAAATTCTTCGAGTTTCCTCTCTTTGAACACCCAAATACGAAAGAGGAAGTCGTCTTTTACAGTGGTTTATACGGTAAAAAACTTGACCGAATCTGTCTTCTTCTGGACGTGGACTTGTGGCAGGCCCTTGTAAATGTGTTAATGCGCTTTCTAGAGTACAGTTATTGTGGACATTTCTTACTACCTGAGTAAGTAGGAGCTCTTCGAAAGAAACTTTGATCCATTCAGTTAGTTTTCAGTTCCTGCACTTAAATATTGCATTTTAATATAAAAGAAATGTATTAATGGGCAAAACCTATCAATGCACGACAAGAAACTTTATTTTTACTGCTATCCAATAGTAGTACAGAGTCCTGGACACTGTCCACCACTCACAATTACAAAGTGCAGTGCTTAAGAATGTATAGATCTATGCCTACATATTCCCATAAATCTTCATGCCACGGTTCTTATTAAACAAGTGGACAACATATTCACAAAGGGAACGTGGATTTTTAAACAAAATATGTTTATTTCACAGAAAATCTAATGTCCAATCTTTCGTACAGCCTATCGATCTATAATGGTCCAAAAGATTTTGATATTTTTAGTCCTGTATTTTGTGTTGCTATAACCTGTCAGTGTTGTTTACGTAAATCGTGCAAGTGGGCAAATGGTTACTTACAATGTGTATTGTACGAGGCACTTTTAAAAGTAAGGTCCGGTGAGCCACTAAAAATAACACATAAGAGATAAAATTTATTTATCACAGGCAAAAGAGATCTACATATTTACCTTATTTTTCC
>JGI20166J26741_11557919_pt1 | contig 12092 bp, 6 predicted proteins | sample TergutCu122P5_FD_26741 | JGI IMG/M metagenome (IMG submission 26741) | reverse complement strand
GTGTGTGTGTGTGTGTGTGTGTGTGTGTGTGTGTGTGTGTGTGTGTGTGTGTGTGTGTGTAAAAACCAACAGTCTAGTAATGAGGGAATATCAGTTTGAGGAATTTTGTGGGTTATGGCATTCATGAGCGTAATGTCTGAAGTGTAGGACAAGGTGAAGCCCGACACGATGTAGAGGGACTTTAAACTTGGTGGCTACCAAGCTAACGGCCTTTCAGGTGATTAAATTATTGTTGTTGAATAAGCTAAGTATGCTGAGGCATGACACGCAGCAAACGCCTGGACTGGCTGCGACTCTGTATGTATTACATATACTGGAAAGTGGCAGCATGTAAATTTATAAAGAATTTGTAAATGCTGACAGACTTTGGACTTATGAACGACAGATGCAGTGTTTCTTCAGATGGAGTTCCCACAAGGACAAAACTACAAAAGTAAATTCAGATCAAATAGACGGCCTCGTGCGTTTTCTAATTAATTAATACATGCATGCAGACCAAAGCTCTGATCATAGGCCTTACAAGGAGCTCAGTATCATGACATTCCGATTGGATGTCAGTTACATAGGCTTTGGGGCCCCCTCTTCCGTCTGCTCAACAGGTACAGGAGGTTATTTTCTCTGGGGTAAAGTGACCGGGGCGTGAATCTAGCCACTCACGTCCAGCAAGTGTTGAGATTTTATTGATACGATGCTCTATGATCTGGCAGAAAGTTACCAGAGTTTGTGAGGAAACTGCTCTCTGCTCCTTCAAGGGAGATGCAGATGGAGATATCGTATATAATCCTTCATTGCTGTGTGTTTCTGATAGACCGTTACAAATTGCAAGACATTATCTTATATCCTCAATGCATTCTTTCCAGAAGAACAGGAAACACGTTTCTAATCTACAGAAGTATGAAATAACAGGGAAGTGTTTTTCAAATTTCCTACTTGCCTCTGGTAAATATCTCCTGGGCTCCAGAGCAGAAGGAATGGCTTCTTCGGTCCAGGCGTCCTGACGCTTCCGACGACTTCTCAGAGCTGCGGTCAAATTGCCACAGACAACTACTCCTGAGGTCAGTGCACTCGGTGAGTCCAGGCGTGGGTCTGGCACAGACGTCTCACTGACATCACCTTCGTCTGTACACATGATATTCATTATAACAGTTACAGACTGCATGCACCTTACAGGAATTTATTATTTACGATTTCCCGTACTATAATTTGTTTATACAAAATGTATTAAAATCTATATTTTAAAATTATTACTTTCCTTATTTTGTAAAAAGGGGACAACCCACAAAATATATATTTTACAGGAGAAGCAAGAAGATGGCTTCATATTTACAGACTACAAATACTTTGAGAAGTAGGATATCTCCACCTATCTTGGTTACTCTTAAAGGTGCAATTGTCATCTTTTTTCATATCACAGAGGACTATGAGTTGATTGATTTGCTGCACATAACTCAGATTACCTCAAAATGGCAGTTAGCTCCTTTTAACAAAACAGGTGGTTATAATTCTGTAATTGTGAGACCTGACAAATAACAGGACAGAAGTGTTGTGCAGTAAATGGCAAAACTGGCAAATGGAAACATCTGAACTTCCGCGCACTGAATCATGTGCCTGCACTATTCTTCTCTTTTTATACATAATAATCATTGTGGTTCAATTTGTTTCATGTTCGGCGAGGTGTCGAAAATTCGGACACTAGAGTTTCGTTCAGAACTTTCGGCAGAATATATTTCAAGAATCTTGTTTTGAATAAAAGCCAAACCTTTGGCTCCTGCAGTTGAGAATGATCTGAGTCTCCGTAGCTGTCCGTGCGAATTGTTCATTGAAGTATCAGTGACAGCCAGAGCAGTGGCTGGTCGTTTCATTGCGGTTGCTCCCTGAAGATGTTTCTGGCCACAGAAATATACAAAGCATGTCATAATATTGTAATAACAGATTCTCTCGATAGTGACTGTTAACATTACACTTCTCTGGAATGTAACGCTGTGTAGTTTGACTGTTGAAAACCACCTTTTCTAAGTCTTAAGATGGAGGCACCATTTTATTTCGAACAGTTGGCCTTCACTGGTATGTTTCAGATTGTAATCTGAATACAAACTGCCCTGAGAACCGCAAATACTAAATTAACCTTTGAAGACGGAATTTAACACGGATTACATTTAGACACAGTTCGTACCGCGCAGTAAACATACAAATGCGCTCAGTGGGCAGAATAAAGTTGTTCAATGTCAAGCCTTGTGGCACATAAAGTAATCACTGGGATTTAAATGGTTTATTACATATTCGAAGCTTTAAAACACAATATTAACTATACGCACTGCTTAATGTACATCCAAGAACTTAGCATTTTTCCCACAGAATGATTTTTTTTTATTTTGTCTCAAGACACTCAGGATGAATGGTGATCACTAATAATTTGGTCTTTATAAAGAAGACACTATGTTTTCTCTGAGGAAGGACCAAAGCTTTCAAAACGATATGTAGATGGACTTAATGTTTCAACAGTTTGTCGTTGTATTTGCTTGTATCATCGTGAACTTCAATTTTGTATAAGAGAAAGAGTTACAGCACAGAATGCGCTCACCAACCTTTCTGCTTTGCACTAGTGTGCTGTCTGAACTAGTGCTTGGCGTGGCAGGGAACCTTGTGTAAGTGTGATGATCCAACGTGGAACAGCTAGGGGAATTCGCCCCATAACTCGCGCTTGAAGTATACATTGCGGTTGCCCCTTCATCTTTCTCCTGATCACAGTCTGTTACGTTCGGACGTGGTAAGCCGCTGCTACCCGATTCATCGTCATGTCCGGCCCTCGTAACACAATCCGGACGACTGTCAAGGGGACGACGCACTGTGTCACAACGGAAACCTGGAGCGGATGAAACCCGGTTTTGATGTCCACCACCGACAGCTCCATCATTGACGTCATCGGCGCCATCATCATCATCATCCTCATCATCATCATCATCATCGTCATCATCATCATCATCATCGTCGTCATAATCACTGTTGCCAACGTCGTGTTCTATACCTTGCAGTAAAGGAAAAAATACTTAAATTTAGGCAACATAATCCCGTTGTATTTGTTCAATCAATTCTCCGTTTTGTGCAACACTATAAATGACAAATGTGATGAATAAGTGATGATAAAATCATTTATAGTGTTTTATGAATCGGAGAATTAATAAACCACATTCAAAAAGGGCTGCAAGATTGTCCTGCGTACAGAGGCGCTTTCTGGTGAAGTAATAATTAATGACAAGCTAATATATGCGTGTTTCAAATGACAAGTACAGCACGTGAAAAATAAAAAGGAAAAAGCATGTGTGCTCTTAGAATAAAGCACATAAGACTGAATTGTTATAAAATTGTTATATATATATATATATATATATATATATATATATATATATATGTGTGTGTGTGTGTGTGTGTGTGTTTCAAAGTCATCCTCTAAGACAGCACTACGTTGAAACTGAAGAACAGAACAAATCTGATTTCAACAAAGCGTACATTCAGTCACATCTTTGTTACAATTATATAAATTACCTGAAAAAAAGAAGTAGAGCATATGTTATCGTGTGGAAGAAGAAAGCACGGAAAACTTACTGTTGAGTGTGTTCTTGGGATCGTAATTTTGTGTAATGCATGTGTGCTTCCTTTTTAATACATTTTCTGTTTGGCATCAACGGCTAACTGAATTAGCCACCAGCTGTCTCTGTCTGTGTCCCTGTTACCTTTCACACACGTTGACTGCAGTATGTGAGGAACCAGTGCTTCATCGCATCGACGTGCCATTTTACAAACATAAACCGGTTATTGCTCTAGCGCTGAACTTGGCAATGCAAAAAGAATGAAAGGTGCACAACCAACTACAAAAAGAAGCTAATTTCTTTTCACCTGTTCCATCATTTCTAACAAAATATTGTGTTAGTAAGAACACTAAGGCACAGATACAGCTGCCTTCCTACACAAGCTCTTTGTGCCATGTGATTTGCCTGTAAAGCTGTATTCACTGTTAACTTCAATTTACCGCCAGTAAGTAGAACCTTCGTGAAATAGTCAGTGGATAGAAGATTGGGTGGGGCCAGAACAGTGCAGGAATGAAGGTGGAAGTTGTAAGTTTGCAGTGTTGAAATGTATGTAGGGGGAAATCTAAGGTTACCTCTGTAGGATCACGCTGCAATCGCGCCTGGGAGACATGAAGGTTCAACGTCGTGCATATGTAGCCTCGATATTCTTTATAGATGCGTGTTTCGCATACAATTCTCAACGTATCCATTTACAGATCCATTTACTAATATTTACGTATAAATATCACTGATGATGAGTCATTTTTAGTGCAGATTTGTATTATGAGTTCTGATATTACGCATTTTCCATGCAATAGATATAAGCAAGAATACATTTATTCCCACCTAATTGCACATCTGTTTGTGTACATTTATAGTATTATTCCTCCGACATGTTTCAACTAATAATAATTGCCATCATCAGGGAGAATATTTACACAAAGAAAGATGTGATGCTAAATCATATCGTCTCCGTCTTCTGTCACTTACTCCCTCTTAGGCACAAGTATTCATCTTATCTCCCTATTTTCATGAACACCAATCCTGTATTTTCTGCTTAAAATGGGACACCACGTTTAAATCGATAAGGGGAAAAAAAGTAAAAAGTATATTTTGGTGTGAGGTGGGCGAAAGAGACGGTTCGAAAATTGAAAAACTAGTGTCACGTGGATTATAAAATTCGTGATAATAGTGACCACTGGATAACTACTAGGGTACATTCAAAGAGTAAACAATGAATAAAAGAGGGTGTATTAATTGATTGGGTTAAATTTTTCTCTTATTTCGGCTAAACGCTGCGGCTATTTTACCGGTATTTCCAACCCAGTGATGGTGAATTCAGTGCTAAGTGACAGTTATAATATTTTACTATTACGTAGGCTATATGGGAATTACGCACAATTTATGTGCGTAAGGTCATGCTGTCCCATTACAGGTCTGGACATGCCCTTAGGGTTAAAGGAGGTTGAGGCTCTCAAAATCGGCAAATGAAGGTGGTAAGATTGTCAGCCCTACTCACCGTCCATTTTTACATCCCAGGAGATATCCCTGGTACCCATTTCTTTTAGAGGCTGATTCGACCCCAGGGTCATATTGCGGCCGGAAGGATTATGTCAATTAGAAATTCCAATGACCCCATCCGGTTTGTAGCTCATTGCGCCATCACAACCCCAATTTATACAATATAAGTAATGATAAGTAAGGGGTCCTGTAACAGTGGTTAGCTTCATGCAGCGTTCGTCTTGTATGCAGAGGATCACAACACATTTTGCCACTGGAATAGTGTGTGAGTCTCAGAATTATTTTTCGGGATGCGTTGAAAACGAACATTCCTAAGCCTCTGCCCCTAATCTGTCCAACCCCAATCTACAAACCACGCTTCCTTTTTGCGTTTTTGCCTCTGACAATGATTTATGAGTGATTGGTTTATCTATAGACCTGAACTGAACAACCCGTAGATCTAATCAAATGTCCAATTTTCTATTTTAATATAGGAGGTACAGTACTTTGTATAGAAGTAAATTTCTATACCCTGCATTACATGCATCAAAATTTTCACATCAGACGTTGGTAATGGTCTAATTTTTGATTTCAGCATCGCGTGTAGTAACAAAGTGATTCGGCTTGTCGGAGGAACATATTACTTCCTTCTGCAAGGTCACTAAATTCCGCAGGACGGTGTGAAACTGTCTGGCCTAACACCGTCAGAGTGCTGTGTCTAACAGACAAATCTCCGCCGCATCGCTTTAGTATCCACGTAGTATTCAGTGAGCCGGACGATGGAGACAGTGCATTCCTCCGAAACTTCGGGATATTTAACCTACACAGTGTGTAAATCCAAAGTAAGGCAATCAGTTTATCAAATATCATCGTAAAAAGCTAACGTATTTCTAGGCACAGTTTACGATATGTAATTATGTGTGCAAATTTTGAAACTTGAGTTCGATACCTGTACTGCATGCTCAAGCGTCCTTACAGCATCGCCTGTGAATACCGTCGTCTGGGATGTGCTGCCGCTTAGTTTGGTAAATACCAGGGTCTGGAGGATGTAATGAACTGCCATCTCTAAGACAGAAGGAAGCCGCGTGGAAGAAATAGACGGTGGATGGCCACCATCTCCCACTGGCTAGTCCACAGCCTCGGTTCCCATCCCGCTGCCACGTATCTGTACCTTCCTGCCCCGCTCCTCTAACTGAACGTTCCTTCCTCAGTTCCTGTAGTCCTATATCATTACTTCTACGACACATTTCGGCTAATAATAATAGCTATCTTCAAGGAGACTCTTTACACTAAAGGAACATTTGATGCTAAAACATATCTTCGTCATATGTGGATGGTGGTACATTTAAAAATTTGTGGTTAAAATGTCAATATTTGATATCAACAGTTACTCAAATTAGGTTAAAACTGTGTATTTTTTTGCATCCGAACACCTAAGAGCAAATAGTTCTGGTAGATACTGCTTACATCATAGATCCATTATATCACAAACGATGTATAGGTCTACATTTACCTTCCTTTCTCCTTATTCTCTATATGCACCTTCCTTTCTCCGCCTCTGTATCTGAACCTTCCTTTACCCGGTCCCCTATTTGTACCTTCCTTTCTTCTATTCAAACCTTTCTTTCTCCTTTTCCTCTACGCGTACCTTCCTCTACTCTTTCTCTGTAAACACCCTCCCTTTTCCGCCTCTGTATCTGTATCTTCCTTTCCTAAGTCACCTGCACATTCCTTTCTCGGCCTTTGTGCCTCCCTTTCTCCGCTTCTGTGTATGCACCTTTGTTTCTCAGCTCCTTTTTACCTTCCTTTCTCCGCTTCTTTATCTATTCATTTCTCTGTATGCTCGACATTTTCTTCCTCGCAGAAGATCAAGGAAATATATTCCTTTTGTACATTGATATCTACCTACCAAATTACACGACGTCATACGCCGGAAAACAAAAATATTAAAGTTTTCGTACATATCAAACAAGCAATGAGATATTCTCAGGACTACAAACGTACCATTCTGTGCAACTGGAATTTCATCCAAAGTAATGAGGTTGGGAAGAAGGCGCCGAACCGTTGCCCGATATCCTACTTTAAAGGACGCAGGACATCCTGCTAAGGTCAGCGCCTGTAGGTGATGGCACATGTTGAGGAATTCCAAGAAGTTGACGTCGTTTACAGCATTCCTGCATGCAAACCAGGCAGTAATGAAAATAGTAAGTTAACTAACAACTGGAGTTTTTACTCGTGTTGCAAACCAGTACACCTGGCCCTTGATTTACACCCGTTTGTTTCACGTCTTTTTTGCTTGAATGTTCCTAGTCATTTTACACTACGTCTCAATTTGCGCTCTCTCATTTAGTTGGTTGCGCATTGAACGCTGCCGAGTGAGTACGTATCTATAGGCGCAGAATAAAGCTCGGATGCGCCGTGCTCATTGCGAGCTACGTCAGTCACCGTGCGCTCACCGTTTACTTCACCCCACAGCATTTATTTTTATTTATTTGTCCTTTTTCTTGTTCTACCTACAAAAGCCACGATGACACGCACAATCGAGGAGGAAAAAAATACCCAACGACAAATAATCGCAACAGTAATCTTAACGGCAGTAATGTGTATGGTCTGTGGATGATAAAGTGACTGTGTTGTACATACTGTGAGAGTGAATTTGATTATCCGTGACAGAACATATGAGATGGCGACGACATGACAAGCATAGTTAGTACGAACTAGGATGGAACAAAAAGAATTGAGACGACGACGCATAGCACAACCCCTACCCTAGCCAACATTATACCCACTTGTATTAAACTGGCACGACCGAAACCATAACCTAACCGCAGCAAGAATATTAACATTGGTAATAAAGTGGCTAAGTTGTAAAGGTAGTGAGAGTGAATTCAGTCATCCGTGACAGCGACAACATAGAACATGCACAATTCGTGTCAAAAGTATGCTAAGTGTTCGCATTTCCTTTTCAATTTAGATTGGATAAAATTTAATGTTAATTTTTTATTTCTAAATTCATATCAGTAACAAAATAATAATATAATAAGCACAAGTACATATCCCTCACACGAACAAGTTATCTTTCGTATAATTTCCCCTAACCCCTACCCATTAACCTCTTACATTATTTCTTCTTACAATACACTGTCTCATTATAAACAAATAAATGCAGAATGTTAATGTGTAATTTTACAATTAAGGCAATACATCTCCGGCATGTTTCGATCTTTTTTAGTTCATCATCAGGGAGGTCATCTATTGAAGAATTGAAACATGTTCCAGAAGTTATGTTTTGATTATAAAATTACACATTGGCATTGTGCACTCATTTGGTTATAGTAAGGTAGATTATAATATAATGCACGGAATTAATCATAGTAAAATTTATTACTCCCCAACAGGCAAGAAATGTTTTCTCAGAATATAATTTTTTATTTAGACCGTATTGTTTAGGCAGACATTTTCAGGAACACAACTATGCTGTAAAATTGGGACTACGTGCATGAAGATTTGGACATAGTACATGTACCTCACTCATAAAGCCGTCAGAGGATAAGCTTGGACACCTGTCTTAGGTAAATCGTACTGATTGGCTATGTTTATAGACCTTACTTGCGGAGGTCGATAATTCTGATATGCGGGAGGGAAGAACATGGTCCAACGTCATCCACCATATTGTTGCTGGCGTGTAATTCACGGAGACTTGTGAGCCCATAAGTGCCGTCCAAGGACTGCAGACCGCACCTCGACACTCTGAGTATAGTCAAAGATGTTAGGCCGCAGCCCAAGTCTCTGAAAATTGAAACAGACGTCCAAAATGAAGTGCCCGGTGTTAGTAGGATGCAGCGCCATAAAAGCAAGGAGGGTATTTTCTCCGGTTTCATTGTGTTCGGTAAATAATGCACATATCCTACCGAACATGTGATGAACGTGAGTAATCTGCTTAAGAGAGACAGAAAAGAGGAAAGTGTCCTAATTACAAAAGTTTCCAAAATGTTTGTAAAGTGGAGTTAACATTTTTGTTCCTTCAGCGGTTTCCGATATTTAGAAACTCAGGAAGCGTCTCCCTACTTCGAGGTTGGGACGTTCCTAGATTTCTACGTCAGGGACCCTGATTAACTGCACAGTATAACTGACAGTACTGAGAACTGTGTGACATGATGTAGTATTTCAGCTTGATTGGAAGCAAGCAAGTCTATATAAACATAAGTTTACTAGCTGTACCCTATAATATGTATTGTAGTCACCCCCTCTCTCCTCACAACACCTAAAGTGTACGCAATGCACAGTGCCGGTTGCTATTTTGTGGGACCCAAATTTTACATAAAACGTGAAGGGAAAGACAAAACTGTTAAAATATCAAGAATAAAATTTTGAAACTTATTTTAAGGAGATCCTCACTTGTTATCTTAAACTCTTGAGGTAGTTCATTGCGTAGCTGGTACGCGCTATATATATATATATATATATCTGTGTGTGTGTTTGCATCAAACTAAACGTTCATTTCCTACAAGGTAGGAACAAGAAGAGGAAAGCAGATCGTTGCTTGTCTGGTATTTTACGCAGCATGGATTGGTAATTTGTAACCGACTTTTCGGGACAATTTTTCGGTACCATCTTCAAGGGTCAAGATGTATGTGTGACCCTCGAAAATGTGCCCCATAGTTTGTCTCGAAGCGTCGGTAAAAAAAAAGCTATAGATCTACGCTGCGAAAAGCACCAGAAGAACGAAGATCTGCTTTACGTCGAGGCGGAAGCCTGAAATCACTTAAAAAAGAAAGTTTGATGTTTGATGTTAGGCACTGCGTTATGCTAATTATGATATAATTAGGACTTCCCACCGTCAACAAAACTTCATTAATGTTAATGTTAATTCTTCATGTTATTTCACGGCAACATATTTCGACCATATTAGTGTCATCATGTTTACATTTTCTTAAATAAGGTTTGGCCTGAGGGTGAAGTAACAGCTTTGAAATATGTTGCCGTGTAAAAAAACGACGAATTAAAATTAAAATTAATGGCAAGCGGTGACGCAGTTGGTTGAGGCACTTTGCTGAAGCCGGACACTTGCGGGTTTGATTACCAATGGAGTCTTTGGAATTTTTAAGGATATAATCCTCCCGGCCGCACTATGGCCCTGGGATCGACTCAGCCTTTACCAGAAATGAGCACCAGGAATTCCTCCTGGAGGTAAAGTTGGCCGGTGCGTAGGGCTGACAACTGATCACCATCATGTGCCAATTGTCTGGATATTCTGGGAGTCTCAGCCTCCTGAAACCCTCAGGACCTGTCCAGCTTTACCTTTTGATATTAAAATTAAAAATGTTGTGTTGGCGGTGAGAAGTACCATTATTGGGAATTCGTAAAGCGGTCCGCTTGTATCATAATACAGTCTTTTGAACGCTGGATACACTATAAAGTATTCGTTACCTGAGTGACCCCAAGTAACTTCCATCAAGGTTCAGTTCCCTAAGGTTAGGGACAAAGAGGGCCAGCCTCTGCAGGCTCATCTCCTTGGATATGACGCGCAGTTTGATGTCTCTGACGGTTACCAAATCTGCATTTCCCGATACTTGCCTCTGCAAGAAATCGTTACAGAAGTGTTAGTAACCTTCATTGCCTAAACTCCTATTTCGTAGATCCAGCTGCCAATTACCCCAATATGAAATAAGACATAGGTCTACCCAGTGGCGTACATAAGGCCCCCGCAGACACCGCGGCGTTGCAGGGTCCCTGAGTCAGGGTGAGGACCCCAAACGTAGAGAGAACTGAAATTTGTTGTTGGTTCTTTCAGTCTGGGTTCTCTTCTTTTGACACGAGGCAGTATCCTGGATCCCTGTTAAAAGATTTAGCAGTTACTACGCTAATGATTTTAATGAAGTCCCCCGGTTATCGCGTGGTGGGGGGAGATAGACCAGTTATTTACTCTACTGTGCCTAAACACAGCCGTACGAACCCAGAAACAATGTTACCGGCACTGTCACATACCTGATCTTCATGGTTTTGAAAGGTAGGAGATCCTGGACCGAAAGAAGACAAAAGTCAAAGCATTTATTTTTCTTCCGACTTCGTCAAGAAACGTGTTTCTATTTTCCAGCATCGTTTCAGTACTTTATACTTTACAGTATAAAGTATATTCTTACGATCTATGATGTCTTTTATGTTTATTAGCTTCTTGGTCTGTGTTCACCATCTGTTTTTCTCAGTCGATAAAATTAATAAACATTAATAATAAATAAAACACGACGTTTCGGGGCAGGATCGGTCCCCGCCTGCCGACTTAGAGTTGGGTCCGATAGGCAAAGGCACCCCCAGGCTCTTAAATTGAATATACCGTCGTCAGAATCTTACAGAAATCTAAACTGTTGTGTTCTGGTCTCCTTCTAGTGCCGCCTCCTAGGTCAAGTTCTTTGCTGGCCTGTAAGGCAGTTCTGTGTTGTTGTTGTTGTTTTTGTTTTTGTTGTTGTGATGATATTCTGCCCCAGTAAACTGACACCATCATTATCGGCTGGGTTACGCGGAGGAAGATCGAGGAATCCTGGTTCGATTCGTCGAAGAGGGAAGGAAGTTCTTCAAAATTCCAGACAAAACTGAAATTCACCCAGCCTCATATTCAATGGGTAATGGGAACACCATCCATGATGGTAAAGCAACCGGAGCATGAATCTGGGCTCCATTTAGTGCCGAAGTTTATAACAAGTGGAGCCACACCTCTTCCCCTTCATACGCCTTCGTAGCTTGCACAGGTAGGGTTTTGTTTCATTGTCACAAGCAAGAATCAGTTCAGACATTCAATTCCAGCTCTTCCCGATTCCCTTCGGCATTTATGACGAAGTTTCTAAGGCAAAATTTGAAGGCATCGTAGATTGAAGGTTCCCTTGTTTTGTGAACTGGAAAACACTGCGCAAATATCTATCAGCTCTACCAAATACGAGGGTTGGAACTTTAATAGTGGCAACTATTTATTTACAACTGATACGAAATAGATACATGTTTCGAAGTTTTACTGTCCTTCAGTGTAGTCAC
>JGI20166J26741_11557808_pt1 | contig 12093 bp, 6 predicted proteins | sample TergutCu122P5_FD_26741 | JGI IMG/M metagenome (IMG submission 26741) | reverse complement strand
GTCAATAAAAATTAATTTGCATGAATAAAATACAAATGTACAAAATTGCCATTTTTGCCTGAACGGGGATTTAAATGCCCCACGCTGAAGGGTTAAAAAATTAGTGTTCTAATGGGTTAAACAAATGGGACAAAACACCACACACTTCAGTCACTTTTAGGCTGGCTGCTCACCAAGTAATAAGACACACTGGACACGTCACAAAGAACTTACAGCACATACTAGATTAATGAGTTCGCTACACTCTAATACATTATTAAATTCAATTACTTAATATTCTATGGAATAATTAGGATGAGTTCTTCAAGTAAGGAGGATTTCGTTGTGTGGCAACATGCACCATTTCTCTTCTGCACTAAACACTGTAAGATAACATAGCTCTTGCAATGTTAGGTAAGTGCTATAGAAAAGAAATGCATCACCAGTCTGATGACATTTATTGTATGTGTATCCTATCTTGCACATATCTAACATCCTTGGTGGGCAGACTGTTTAATTTCCCTGTGTCTTGTAACCATTAGCAGCCACAAAAAGTCCTCTAAGGGACACAAGTCATTATATATATATAACAACAAGGAAACTTACTGCATTTTTAGCACAGACTGCACCATCTCTGCTTTATTTCCCACAAAACACCATATATTTCATAGTTTTATACTTTTCGTTAACATAATACTCATGCTTTACATAAACCATGCACTAAAATTTAAATGTCCAACCCCGTCAGTAAGGGGCTGACCTGCACCTCCAAATTCTCCTGTAAACATGTGTGGATGATATACTGTAGGTATCACCCCATATTCAATCTCTTATCTATCTATCTATCTATCTATCTATCTATCTATCTATCTATCTATCTATCCATCCATCCATCACACACACACATGCACATGTGTGCACACATGTTATTTTAAAGATGTGTACTGTCCACTTATACTTTCACATATTTATCTCATACATAAATTTGTGTGAAATGACTTACATGCATTTCAATGCCACCAAGAGATCAACTGCTATACAACACAGACATCCATTCCAGCATCACCATCAAAGACAAAGACATTGTGGTGTTCAGAAGACAATGTATATAACCATCACCAAGTAAAAGTATGAAAAGAAATGTCAGTCCAATGAGCAAATATTGAAATCAGCATGTGTTTGGATAACAATACACTCCAGTAACCATGCACAACATTTTTCTTGTACACAGATTCACATATATAAGAAACAGTTCCTGACAAACCTCAATGCAGGGATGCACAAATTTTCCAAACATCTATGGACCACTTCAAAATTCTAGATGCTACCGTGCAAAATTTAATGCCCATGGTGACCTTGTGTCTGTGATTTGTGCACCCCTGCCTTCATGACAGCAAAATGCATCACATTACACTCGCCTACGAACTATAAATATCACTATTAAGAAAATTAATCCACAGAGCACAGCCTTTCTTCACAAGTTCACTGGTACTTGGTGAGCCTAAAAATTCCCTGTATTTTATGGAACCCAAAGGATCATTGCCCTGTGCACAGGAGCCCTATACTTGTCTCTGTTCTGACCTAGACTACTCTAGCCCACAACATCCCATTCTATGCATTTCCAGATCCGTTTTAATGTTATCCTCCTACCCACTCCTCAATATTCCAAGTGTTCTTTTCCCACCTAGTTTTGCCACAGAAATCATGCACACCACATAGCCTGCATATCTCATCCTCCTAATCACCCTCATCAATTTGAGGTACATGTAATTCAGAAATACGAAGTTATTTGCACAATTAAAACAACATTAACTTAAGTCACCCAACAGTTTCCTCCTCTGTATAATAGCAGTACATGTGCTTTCCATCAAACTCCACATTCTGACATTACCAGGAAAAGTAACAAGTACGTACATCACGAAACCCCAATCACAGAATAATTCCACCTATCCGGGCACTGGTTACCTGGACTGCCGATTATCCGGATTGGCTTGGCCTTTTGGGTAAACATTTTCTACCTGTAATTGTACTAAATCTTTTACAGCTTAAATTTTTCACTCAATTGTCAAATATTATGTATTAGTGTTTTATATGTACGTAAATAAATATGTAGCCTAAACCACCATTTGTAGAAACTTTTCCCCACTTCAAACTGCCAATGTAGCCTCTTCAAAGAAAAATCCAACTATCTGGAGTATCTGCATATCTGGATGCCTCGCTGTCCCAATTAATCCGGATGAGTGGAATTCTACTGTATATAAATTCCTTGTTGCACTTGTTTAAATATTCTGATTACTGATCTTGACTAAAAATGAAGAAAAGCTCTACAACCAAAAATAAACAGCAGCAACATGCATTTTAAGCACATACAGTGTCCTACTGGCATTAGAAGGGTACAGGACTATATAATTCAAACTGAAATAAACAAATAAATAACAATATAACATTTACCTTTTCCAGGCACATACACGGTAATGGAAAGAGCATTACCAGTCTAACCAAAGTAGACTACACTCAAATAGGACATAAAACTTACCAACTTTCCTACGTGTAACATAACACAAAAAAGCAACTGTGCGTATAACACCAATATTTCAAACAGCCACAGTGTGCACGTGTGCAACATTCCTTCATGCTGTGGTGACGCTGCCAGTGATGAATAGAACGCTGTTCCTGACTTTGGTACAATAGCTTTAGGAGCAGCCAATACAACCTACAGCTAGGATACCAAAGAGAGGACCACTGTTCTCGCTCGCTATCTTCAAAGTGGTGCAAACTTAAAGCAAACTGAAATTGCTCTTTATTGCTAAACCTTGGAACAGTATGTGTATGCTGCTAAGTATGCATTTAAGTCATTTTTGTAAAAGTAGTTGGTATTTAAGTAAGTGACAAAATAAAATCAAGGACTGCTGTAGGTAACAGATGTTTCCATAGTCTACGGCAAATACTTAGGTGTAGAGTCATGAGAAAAGCAGTTAAAATTAAGATGTGTAAAATGATAATGAAACCATTTGCAGTGTGTGGCAATGAAACATGGGCTATGACTGAGATGAATCTGAGAGGACAGGGTACAAGGGACAAGAAAATATTATTGAGCAAGGAGTATGGATAATATTAACTAATCAGGAATTGAGGGAGCTATATATGTCCGGACATAGTAACATATATTAAAAGAAGAGCTTGGAATAGATTGGACATGTAGCAAGAATGGATCAGGGAAGGACAGTTAAGAAAATATTTGAGAGTGAGCTGGTGGGAATTGGAAGAAGGGGCAGACCAGTATTGAGATGTGTGGAAGGTGTACAGGAGGATCTATGGAAGATGAAGGTTAAGAGATGGCAACAGAAGGCAGCTGAAAGGGAAGAATGGGCGCCCTTAATTAAGAAGGCCAAGCCCTCAGACGGCCTTACAGCCAAGGAGGGAGGGAGTGAGTGAATGAGTAAGTAAGTAAGTAAGTAAGTAATTAAGTACGTAAGTTCGCTTGGAATCACAATGTCATTGTTTTCTAACAAGGTAACACTACAAGATTTGAAGTTCTTAGAGCAGTATCATTTAATGATTCACGTTCTCTGGGGCACAACATTATGTCCAGTAGTAAACAGTTACTGAATTTTTGAAGGCGCTAGCTACCTTATAAATGTCATAATTATCTACCAACCAACACAGTATCATATCATATACAATTTATGCATCTTCCATATAATACTAACATTTTGTTTTTAAAGCTCGTTTATAAGCCAAGCCAACAAAGCATTATGAATTTGGAATTTTTTTTATTACATAGGACAGCCATGAGATCATTCAACACAGTAACTCCTCCAATTCACATTTTTATGCTGTGCTTGGATGTTTTCTAATTTCATGTACTGCAGAGATTATCAACCTGTGTGGAGAGTCAGTTTTCTTGTGTGAATAGTGGCTGCGCTAAACATGCAATCAGACCACTCTCTGCCATGTTCTCTCTCACTTTAGCACAAAGAATCCTTAACAATTACTGGGACCAAGCGTAACAGCCTTGTGACCAGGGAATCCTTCATATTTACCGTTCTTTCAGCAAGCATTTGTATTTACTGGGGTAATAAGCAATAAATATATGGAAAGATGGAACGTAAATAACATGGCAAAAGACCGACATATTTTTTTTAACCCAGATATATAATCTTTTTACAGGCTTCTGTAGCATGCTTGGGTCATGTGTATGTACATTACATTCTTCAACATACTGGTTTTTCATTCATCAACACATGCAATGGTGCATGCCTGCATACATGCATGTGCATAGGTGAGCAAACTCTTGCTATCTTCATTATTTCTTTCTTTCTGGAGGAAACTACAGCATATGCAACAAGTTTTTATCCTACCTCACAAGTCTGCATGTTGGCCATGTTGCTATTGGTTGCAAAAAAACTATGAAGAATGGGGCTGGGATGGCCTCAAAACAATGCCATAAGTCACACCAAGTTTTGTGAGAAATGGTTAATTGATTAAAAAATTGAAATGGTGGTGGTGGTAGCAACAGCCCAATAACTTAGTTTATTTTCCTTTCTGAGGAACGAAAGTAATCTAAAAACCTTGATGGTCATATGGTTCCTCCAACTGGATAATTTCATTGTAAAGGTTTGTTCTTTACTAGAATCTGTCAAGCAGCATGATGCAACTTATATGTTAATCAGCAGTATGGAATTACTGAAGTGTGCTGTGACTCTTAACTGTTTGATGTTAATCTCAATACTATGAAGTTTTCTATCTGTACAGTCAATGATTACACCTGATCAGCATGGCTACTGTATCAAGAACTGGCATGAAGAGCAAGCTGCTCTCAGTTTGTGAAAAACTGGATATTAAAACAAACATGATGGATGCTACAAAAAACTTTCTTTGTACAAATATTCATTAGCAAACTTTGCAATTCTGTGTCAGCTCAAACCACAAGACATAGTACTCGGTCTGTAAGAAGGTGAGTTGGAAAAAGGTAAAAACAACAAAATACTGAACTATAGGATCAGTGCGTATGAAACAGTTCCAGCAAGAACAGCTTCTTGATCTATCACTTCCATTTGTAAAAAGATCTCTTGCATTACAGAATGTGTCAAAATCGTTACAGGTAATATCTGAAACATGGTTTCACGGTGAAAATTAATCAATGAATGCAGTTTCTACAGCATATTTTAGTAATGAGAATGCCACTTCAAATACAGACTTACAAAATTTCAGGCTTATGCTTTTAAGATATTTTCCTGCTTGGTAAGCCAAATTTGTTGAATTTTTCTATAAATGTCTTCAGAGAGAGAGTCACTGCACTTAACTGGCCAACATGGCATAACATCCAGAATGACCTATCTTCATGAGGTATGTCAAGAGCAACCATAACTTCTTGTACACATAGCTACTTGCCTGTACAACATATGAGGAGCTTATTTTAAATAACATGTATGTCTACTTTTCACAATAAATGAGTTCTAATTCCACAACACTGAAGAATAATCATATGTGAAAAAGAAAAAAGAAACTAACCTCCAATGCTGGGACCAACCAGTCTGACAACAGTTGCACCCAGTACCAGAGAAACAAAACATGCATGTTTTGCCACATATAAACACAATTCTTAAGAATTTGGACTTATATGGTTTTGAGATAAGCTCCTCATATCAGGAAGCATGCAAGAACTTGAAAACTGAAAGTCATACTGCCATGCCCACCACTATTAACATGCATCAAACAGTGCTCTCTAAACCCACACCTAACAGGTACCTCAAAACACTGCTCACCTCCAGCTAACATTGCCACCAAAATGATACCACAAGACCACACGTCGGCAGGTTCGGCATGGTATGGTCGCATCAGTACTTCTGGAGCGACATATGGAAGTGTGCCACAACGTTTTTCCAACATACGTTCCTGAATACAAATTGAATGGCTGTTAGTACCTACTGCAGACATGTGAAGAGATATGTCAGAAAACCTTTAACCACCAACTACTAAATTTCTGCATGATGGCTATACAGATCTGGGCAAATTCCTGTACAAAGGGGATATACAATTATGGAAAACGACTTGAAACAAACTGGAAATTGTTATAGGGTTCATGTGGTACAGCAAATGTATTATACATTAAAACTTAATCCAAATAATAATAGACATTTACTAGAATAGGCAAGGCAGCAATATTTGAGAAAGCGTAACAAGAGTTACAGACTCATATCAACCCAAGACAGGCTTACTTTAAACCAACCCAAGAACATCAGATGCAAAGAAAATGTGACAGAGGAATTAAATGAGTTTATTACATTACGCAGCAGCCAGGACAGCACAGTTAGCAGTCACTGGGCCACAGACTGGACAATCTGGGGTTTCAATTCCAGCAGGAGGAAGAATTTTTCTTTTCTCAGGGGTCCCACCCCCAGGAGCAAAATTTCTTTTAGGAAGCAAAAATTAGGGGTGAAATAAAGTATGAAGCAGCAACTATTACATGTATTTAAGATACTGTAACATTCACTCAGGGCTGGAGAAAAGAAAAAAACCCTTAACCTTTACTCTTTGGCCTTTTAAATCCCAGGTTTCTGCTGCAGCTAGAGCACATTCAATTTATATGCCCATTATGGAATGTTTTCACTTTTGGATGAAAAGGATGTATACGTAATGGAACATTGTCCTGTATGTCCGTTTAAAGTGAAGCCATGAAATCTGAACCAGACAACTCAATACATATAAAGCCACGTGCGATTACCATTCTATAAATCTACAGTCTGACCCCTTTTTGTTGTGATACTCTTGCACCTTACAAACCTCCTCAGGTAACATAAAATCATATATGCTCTAAAAGCATACATTCCAATAATACTGCTTACCTTGCCATTCATTCTGAATATGGTTGCCATTCCAAAATCGCTGATCTTCAGATTATCATGTTCATCCAACAAGAGATTCTCTGGCTTCAGGTCACGATGTGCAACCCCACAGCAATGTAGGTACTCCTGATTAGCAACATATGATAAACAAGGATTACATCATTCTAAACATACTTTGTTCCATATAAACAATATTATTAGATATGTAACATGGCACAATATATTCAAGGCAGTAAATGTAAAATACTGAAAGACATTATCCTAGACTGCTGAAGTTCATACAGTTACAAAAACAGCATTTTGTCCTGCTTTGCATGTGAAGAAACAAAAGACAAATTTCAAAGGTATAACTGTCCCTGTGCTCAATTAATATGCCATGAGGGTATGGAGGAACTGGGGTACAGCTCTATGCATTCTTAGATTCAGCACTAGACAGAGGCAGCCAGTAAGCTTCATATTCCAGGCTCACTACTCATCTCATAGAGCCCAGGTACCTGTGAACAGAATGATGGCTTGCATTTGGATCCAACAGCGTACAGAAAAACCTCTGCACCCAGCGGAAATTGAACCCTGATCCTCTGACCATAGCCTAGCCACACTTCCCGAATTCATTACATGTACTGTAAACACAGTGTGTGACACAAAGAAATACATTTCAACTGTCATATTACAAAATTCTGTCAGCAATAAATAAACTTGTGGGCCAATGACAAATGTAAAATTGTGATAAATGTGTTTCAAATTGTGCACAATAACCCAAACTTCAAACTTCCATCCTTGTTATGTCAAAGCCTGTATGGTGTCACAACTTACAAATCGTTGTTCCTTTGTAATATTCCCCCAATAAGCACTTTGGAACAGGCAAAGATTTAAAAATAATACACATTATATTGAACAGCACCATTCCTCTCAAAGGGAACAACCTTCATGCCAAGCCAGGCATTTTCTACACAGCAAATTATTTTCCATTCTTAAATTTTTGTAACATATGGTACATATACATATTGGCTTTTGTAATTATGATACTAGACATGTAAACAATAACCTGTAGCAGAAAAGACACAAGATGAAATCCACTCACCACTCCTGAAATTAGCTGCTTGAAATACTTCTGAGCTTCCCAACTTGCCATACCACAATCAGGTTCTGAATAGCATAAATGAAAGGCTGTGTTACTTTCCATAGACAGACAATATGTACTTAAAAAAATGCTAACCTGTATGCTATTTGCTATGTGAAGAGCACATACAACAATATGCAATGTCTAAGAAATCCTCTGGATGATCATAAACCTTTTAAATGTGATACATTTGTACCAGTATAACAAGTATGAATGGAATAGCATATAACAGATTCCATCCTAATTCAACTTTATATGACTTACTGAGATAATCTTTGTTCTTGGGACTTTGTATACTGTCTAACTTTCAATGCAGTACATATTATAAGCCAGCTCAGCTTCCGTCTTCAGGTGAGGGGAAGCACCTTATTCTGGTGAACCGCATAGAAAGAGCCAGTAACTGGGAATGGCTCCTTCTAAGGGGCCCACTAGATGAGGTATTTTCCTTTACCTGAGGATGGACCTTCTGAAACACAGTACTATACTGACAGACAATGGACAAAATCCAAAGAAAGATCACTTCAGTTAGATTCTATCCTGGTGTTTATTTACAAGTACATTAGTGCCAAGAAACACATCTCAAGAGTAGTAGTTACCATGCATGTATGCACATACATATTTGTGATCACATGTATTCAACATGCCAAGCAACCTCTCAGAATACCTACTCCCAAAATCCCAACCCTATTTTTGACACATCAGTCTCCTATGACGATATAAATGGCAGCACGGCATAGCTTTGACTTCTACACAACTCTCATCACTGATATGCTCACTCACAATAAAGCATGTAACTTCAGACCAGCAAGCACAGTTAATAATGTATTATTATACCTACTAGTTACAACAATTAAACCAAATTAAATAATGTAAACATCCAAGTTGTACAAAATATACAAGGCCATCAAAAATTATGGATCTAGATTCAAGATGTAAACTTTTACAAGAATAAAGGTATGGAGATGGGATTTGTTGTGTGTTCATTAACTCACACACATGCACACGCACCTTCTTGTGCATAATCTATGCACATGCCTTTCAGCTATAATGAGGACTACCACTGCTGCAGTTCAAATGATGGTGAGCTTGCAATTGTGTCATCTAGTTGGCAAAAAACAAATCAATTTTAACAGTGCAGCACAATTTTCACCATATGTATGGTAGAGATAATCCTGTTAGCAAAGTGATTCAATGCTGGTTTAACCAGTATAAGAAAAGTGGAAGTGTTGAAAAGCAAAAATCACCTGGAGGACTGCAAACATCAGAAGATGATAATGAATGCATGACCCTGTCATGTTGCCCAAAGAAGTTTACTGCTCTTCAGAGTTTGCAGCTGGATATACCTACAATGATATCCAAGTCTTGTGTGTGTGTGTATATATATATATATATATATATATATATATAAAACTGTGCGCTTACAAATTCCAAATTTTGCATGAAATCAAAAACATGGGTTAGAAAGTGGTGAATTTGCAAATTAGATGCTGAATGCAACTGACAACAATTTTTTAGAGAAAGCGACATTCACAGATGAGGTAACCTTCCACATTAATGCCTCACATAAACAGGCACAACTGTCACATTTGGAGAAAGGAACAACCACATTAAATTTATAATCATATGTGGGATTCCATGGAAGTTAGTGTGCCATTCGGCATAATACACGTTTGTCATTACAGGGCCTTTCTTTTTCGTTGACAAGACTATCATGGCCAACGATGACCAGTATACATTACAACTGTTGGTATTCACCTTTTTTTCTTGTTCAGTGCCATCGCATTGAACAAGAAAAAAATGGCGAAACATTCTTTCAACAAGAGAGTGGACTCCAGTCATGAGGTATGAAATGTCCTGCATGTCAAATGGGATTGGACCAATGTTGTGGTTCCCACAAAGTCCACACCTCTTACCACTGTATTTATAAAAAATCTCATTTATGCAGAAAAAATCTAACATTTATGCCATCTGTGAAGAAGAATTAACACAAGCGTTCAACCAACATGGCAAGAAATAAAGTACAATCCACATCACAGTCGTCCAGCCTGCAGTCTGTCAGGTTGTTACACAACCCAGCCACATATGCAAATTATATATACAGCACAATTCATTTAATCCGGCACTGATGGGGACTGGACTGGTGCCGGATTATAAAATATTCCAGATTATCAGAAGCAGCCAGCCCTCAGAGAATACAAACTTCTTTATTACTTTCATTTCATCACAAAGAGACTTAGATTTTTCAGTTATCATGAGCCCAGTCATGTGTTTTTTTCTTCAGAACATACTTCTGTAAACCACTTATGCAGCATCTTGTCCAATGCCACTAATCTAAGTGGTCTCAATATGGGTCATTTGAAAAGGCCCTCCACACTTTCACTTAATGCCACAAATAATTATAAACAATCCTTCTGTTTTGTTGTATCATAAATAGTTCATGATACACATATTTCCTCTTGCCAGCAGTACCGTGTTTACTCATCAAGGAATCTTCTGAAGTAAGTATAATAGCTCAATGGACTCAACACGTACAGATAACAAGATACTGTCATGAAATCAGTCACTGTGGAAACTTCTGGTTAGAGATCTTACACATCCAGTCTTGGGGATAACTTCTTCAAGTGTGGAACTATGAGAATTTCAAGACTATCAGTGGCTGGATTAAAGTAATTCTACTGTGTCAGCATGCATGCGTGCACATGAACATGGTAAAATCCCAATTTTATGCTCCCATGTTTTGAGTTTTCTGCAATTTTAAATAAGGACATTTTCCAGATTTTACTCTTTCCCTGATTTTTTGCCATTCACATGGTCTCCACAAAAACATAAACTCAGGGTTTTACCATCCACATTGCAAAAAATTACACAAAATCTAAGCAGTTAGGTATTCCACTTATTGTGACTTTTATGCATGTGGCCCACAAACCAGCCACAATAACAACTGCAACCCATTTGGGGGAGGGGGGGAAAATGGACACCCCTGATCTAGACGTCTGCAGGGCCACCAACAGTGTACATTCTGATCTCTTCTATGGTATGTACGAAACCTTGTGCTGATGAACACGTTACAGCAAATCACATCTCCATATCTCTCTTCTCATACAAGTTATTACATCTTTAAACTAGGTCCATTATTTTTTATGACCCTGTATAAAACAAAAAACATAACAAGCTGTATCAACTGCAAGGGTATACAGCATCATATTAGTGAACATGTGTACAAAGAATACTTAATGAGTTACAACATACCGTATTTCCAGGCCCATAAGACATACTGCGATTTTTTCGTTAGAAATTTTAGAAAAAAATAATGATGACTATTTGATTTTAGTAATTTATTGGAAGAAAACAGGATTGTTACATAACAAAATTAGCAACGACAGTATAATTTATTCATCATAGAAACCCAGAAAATCGTCGTCACTGCCAATAAAATCATCTTCATGGTTGTTTTCACTCGATGTGTCACTTTCTTCATACAAAATGTCATCTTCAGTTCCATCTAGTGCATTGCTAATGCCACATTTTTTTAAAGACTTTACAATAGTCTCAATTTTAACTCGCTGCCAGGAATTTTTCACCCACTCGCAAACATTAGAAATCGAAGGCTGTTTCACTCTTCCTGCCAGTGTAACATGAGTTGGTGCCTCAATCCACTTTGCCCATTCCTCATGTATAAATCTCTTGAACGGTTTATTAACTGAAATGTCCAGAGGCTGTAAGTGACTAGTTAATCCACCAGGAATTACTGCGAGATGAGTCTTAAGTTTAGTGACAAGCTTTTTTGTTGATTCTGTTACATGTGCCTTGAACTGATCGCACACCAATAAAGATGGTTTTTTAAGAAGACCACCTGGACGCTTGGACCACACTTTCTCTAACCACAGCTTCATTCCTTTTCCATCCATCCATCCATCCATAGAATGAACATGAATGTAAATCCCATGTGGAATTACATCTTTAGACAACATTTTTCTTTTAAAGATTAATAAGGGCGGAAGCTTTGTGCCATCAGCACAGCACGCAAGAACAACAGTGTAACGCGCCTTCTCATTACCAGAAGTCTTTATCATAATTGTCTTAGCACCTTTAACATCCACTGTTTTATTTGATGGAACATCAAACGTCAAAGGTACCTCATCCATG
>JGI20166J26741_11557696_pt1 | contig 12095 bp, 15 predicted proteins | sample TergutCu122P5_FD_26741 | JGI IMG/M metagenome (IMG submission 26741) | reverse complement strand
CTCTTTTGTTATGGTATTTATTGTCTAAATATAACATAACACATTTCGAGGTTCATATGTTCTTTTTTTTTCGCTTGTCAACTAAATTTGAAGCACGCCGTTTTGTTAACGAACAATTGTTATCTATAACAGACAATTGTTATGTATAATAAACAATTCTTATGTATACTGAACAATTGTACTGTATATTTTACAAATGTTCAGTATAATACGGTTCAAATCGGCTGGTGGTAACTGGGATGGTAAGGCTTTAAGGGCTTGAGGATCAAGAAAAATACGAACCATATGTTGAAGCCGACTACGGGTAACCATTTCTGACTAAGTATAGCCCCATATTATACACAACAATTGTATTTTTGAGGCGTTCCAGTATACAGAACAATTGTCGCCGAACAAGTTTACGGCATTATCGCGCCTGACTTTTCGCTCTGTTTATGCTACAATAAAGACTACTTCATGCCCGTGTTGTTCTGCCAGCTTCACTGTGCCGTCAGCGAGCTTGCCGCGCATGGAGCGCCATCCACATTTTATAAAGCAGGTGATGATACGAAAACAGAAATTTATTATTTCTCAGGCACAGGAAACTCTTTATATATTGCCCGGAAACTAAACGGGGCGCTTGCCCACCCCGGCGAGCTGCTGCCGATTGCGTGGTACAAGGGCGAGGCTGTAGTTTGCTCCGAAGCGGATACCATCGGCATTGTCTACCCTATCTATATGGGGGAGCCGCCGGACATTGTAAAGAAATTCGCGAGGAAACTGTCGGCAGATAACGCAGCCTATGTCTTTGCTGTCGCTACATATAATTCCCACATAATAAACGGCGTTTCGTTATTAAGCGAAATTTTGAGGTCAAAATCAATAAAACTGGCGCTGGGCGAAACGGTCAGCATGCCCGGCAACGCGATAGAAAGCACGCCGGAAGCCAACAAAGAGCGTTTGATTGCTTCCGGGCAAAGGATTGCTGATATCGCCCAGAAGATCAACAGCGGGGCTATAGAAGTTCAGGAAGCTTCACCGGAGATTGTTCAGCGGGCCTTGACAGGAAAAATATCCGGGCCAGTGTTGCCAACAAATTTCAAGGCGCTGCCCTCTTGCGACGGCTGTGGGATATGCCGGAGGGTGTGCCCAATGCGAAACATTGAAATAGTTGAAAGGAAACCGGTGTGGGGCAACGATTGCGAAACATGCCTCGCGTGCTTCCATTGGTGCCCTCAAAACGCGATAAAGTGGGAATTGCCTGTTATCGGGCGCCGGACACAATACCACCATCCTGATATAGATGCCACGGATATTGAAACGCAGCAGCAAACGAGGAATGAGTGGCCATGAGCGGGGTGTTTATGGATCTGGGAAGTGTTTCAGCCGACATAAACAGCTTAGTTACCGCTGATCGAGCGTTGATTAGACGAATCGGTATCTTTGGTTCATTAGCGCGGGGCGGCTATAATGATAGCAGCGATATTGATTTGCTGATAGAATACGCATCCACACCAAATTTTATATTGGATCGTTTTGATCGCTTTTGCGGCGTGTGTAACAAACTGGTTGATTTTCTTTCCGCCAAATATATGAGGGGGGTTGACATCGTCCAGTTTAGTGGCGACCCTTCGAATTTTCTAAATGATGAATCTATATGCGATGAGGTTATTTGGTTATAACTAAAAGTTAGAGGCCTTTCTATGGACTTACTGAGGCGCATGAGGAAAATAGGAAAACTAAATCCGTGCTGAATGCCGAAAAACTGACTGGAGGTAAAATGGACGAAAAAGTACAGATAAAATTGAAGGAAGTGTTAAACGGCTTGCTCCCGAATAACGGCATAAAAATCGATTCCGACACTGATTTGAGGGACAGCCCGAACCCGGCCATCCGGGATCTCTGCGAAACGGCTGAACTCATCATCCGGCTGTCAAGGGAGGAACGCGCCTGATGGAGCAGGAGAACCAATACGCCGCGGATATAAAGCGCTTGGCTGAACTTGTTAGCCGCTACACGGGGATCCCAAAAACTAGGACAGCTGCCTATCTTGAAGAAAACGGGGCCTCCCGGTTGTTTGAATGCTCGTATTCATTGGTAAAAACCGATGAGCAGTTTCAAAAGCTGGCTTCGCTGTTTGAATTCATGCGCCTGTATGATAATCTGTACAGCAGCGAGAAAAACCACGTCATAAATTCGTCGCAGAGCGCGTGCGACTATTTTATCGGTTACTACAAGGACAAAATGGCTGTTGAGAACTTCTCGGCAGCGTTTCTCGACCTCCAGTGCAACGTGATCAAAACAAAAGTTTTGTCTACCGGCAGCATTGACGAGGCCCCCATATACCCGAGGGACGTGTTAAAGGAGGCGTTGTTCGCGAACGCGGTAAGCGTCGTCCTGTCGCATAACCATCCTGGCCGGTCAGCAAGACTGTCGTCCGCGGATCTGGAAGCAACAAAGGAAATCGCTTCAAGGCTTAACGCGGCGGATATTTCTTTAGATGACCACATAGTCGTGGTTGACGGGTCGAAAGCCATATCATTCGCGGAATCAGGCATAGATATGGGCTACAGGAACCACCCATACAAACTCAAAGAAAGGGACGGCGCACAACAACGCCCTGAACCGGGCAGGCAATCCGGCGACTATTATAACAACAGCGCGGAGGATTTGGAAGACGAGGAAATGGAATATTGATCGGCTGCAGATTGCAGATTGATAGTTCTCATAAATATGAGGGCTTTTTTTATTGCCCGAAAGGAGGCGGCTTATACCGCAAAAAGTTAAAACAATTCCATGTGTCCGTATGTCGTTCGCTATTACTGAGCAGAGGAAAGGCGAGCTTGAAGTTCTCGCCGCTAAACAGCACATCACCGTCAGCGAATTTATCCGGAAATGTATCGACAGACAGATGAACATCGACAAAACGGCTTCCGATATGGATTTTATCAGGACGCAGATCCGCGAGGAACTGGACATCGCGCTGAAGCCGCAGATAAACCGTCTGGCAAAACTCCTCATGCGGATCGGCATGATGACAGTATCGTTTTGCTACTTTACATCAAAAATCGTCCACCTTTTCGTGCCGTTTACTGACAGGGTGAGTTACGAAGAGCTTATGGCCCAGTGCAAACATGACTCGGCAGCGTACCTTAATACACGCGATTCTTCGCTTGACGCGGCATTCCAGATGTTTAATGAAAACGAAAAGTGACATGCGCCCCACTGGCGCACAAGACGAAAAACATTGATATTTGGGGGCTAAAGTGGATAAAGAAGACTTACAGGAATTCATCCGGCGGCTGAACGCGGAAGGCTATACCTTTCAGCCGTCGCCCGATGGCATTGGCGCTGTCTCCGACGAAAACGGCATGGACGTTTCCATCGAGGGGGACGGCGCTATTTTATATAAACGCGAAAGCAAACCTTTGGCTATGGACGTAATGGAAATATACAACCAGGTTATGGAGTACATGCCCGCGTTCCGGAAAGCGCCGCAGGATGCCGCCGCGCAGCATGGCTGGCTGGACGACACGCGGACGCTTTTGATGTACAACAACTACGAAATGGCAGCCAGCAGGTTTTTTGACGGCAATATGATGTTTATCACATGGAGGCTTGACAGCAACGGATCCCGCGAAACAGAGCATTATTACGACAGCTACATCGACGCGAAACAGGATTTCGTCGTCCGCGCTGAACTGATCAATAAGGATATGCTGTTTTCGGAACAGGAGCTTACGGTTATACGTTCCGGCCTGTCCGATTACCTGTCTGCGGAAGACACATTTGTGACCGGCAGCCAGGAAGACGCCATAAAGGAGGTTATCGGCAAAATTGATAATGTCATCGCCACGGAGATTCAGGAAAACACGGAAGAAGCAGCCGAAGCCGAATTGGGCTTCGAGCCGGAACAGGAGCTATAGGCGGCGGCGTTTGCGCCTGCGTGCTGAACGGCGGCGCTTTTACCTGCGTCTAAAAGAAAGGCAGGGCAGTCTTACAATTAGCCCGAAGGAGGCAGCGCGTAAGCACAGTTGTATTCAAGCTTAGGGTGGTCGGCCCGCGTTCGCGCGACGCGCCCATACGGAACAAAGCGCATATGGAGTATATCGGCACGCGCCCCGGCGTAATTTTGAACAGCAGCGCGAGCCACGGACTATTCGGTGTGGTGGATGGCCGAAAAGCTGAGGACGCAACGAACATGCATGAGCTTTCGCGGTATGTTGAGGCAAAGACGCAGGCGGGCGCTATTGCTTATCGCGCGGTTATTTCCCTTGCGGAGGAAGACGCCATGCGTCTGGGTTATGACGATCCGGAGAAATGGCGGGAGCTGGTGCAAACGCAAATACCCGCAATATGCGGGAAAATAGGCATACCTATACAGAATCTCGAATACACTGCCGCTGTCCACCGTGACAAGGGCCACCCCCATGTCCACATTTTGTTTTGGGACAAGGCGCAGGATGTCAAAAAGAAAGCTTACGTTCATTATAAGGTATCGGATTCAATCCGCATAGGGCTGATCAAACGCGTATTTGAGGAAGAATTAGCCGCCCTGCAGTTGATGAAGGACGAAGCGCGCTCAGCCGCCTACGACAGTCTAGGCGGCTTTTTTGATGGGTTCACGGACGCGTTTGCGGACATAACAGCGGCGGAGTACAAAGAAGCCGTGAACCGGATAAAACGCGAAGGCGATCTCGCCGACAGCCGTTTAATCTACAATAAATTTAAAAGCGCCGATATGAAAGAACTCGCGGCGGATCTCCTGCGCCTTGCCGGGCATGCCCCTCAAAGGGGGCGGCTCCAGTTTAAACTCATGCCGCCGGAGGTGAAAGACGAGATCATCGCGTTCATCGAGAAAGTATTGGACAAGAACGCGGATTGCAGCCGGGAGTTTAAGAAATACGTATACGCCGCGACAGAACTGGCCGCCTATTACTCCGACAATCCCGAAGCCCATGTCAAGGCGGGAAAAGCCGCCTATGACGATATGATGAAACGGCTTGGGAATGTGGTTTTGAGGACGGTCAAGAAACTGAACCAGCTTGAGGGCGCCGCCGGGCAGAGCCAAAAGCATAAAACCACTTACAGGCGGGAAATGATTGAAAGCCTTATATCTATGATGTTTAATTTGCTCGCCCGCTCAGCCGATGCCGAAAACAGGAAAACCGCCTGCTTCCAGCGCACAGGGGAATTATCAAAGCAGGCTAAAAAGGAACTCGCGCTAAGAATGGAGAATTCAAGCGGCTATGAATGGGAGTGATGCGGCTGTACAACGCGCGCGGCCCGCCTGCGGTTATATTTCTGCTCAAAGAATAATGAACCGGAGGTTCCATGAACAAAACTAAAGTAAAGATAGGGTTGTTTGTGTTGTTGTCGCTGATTGGCCTCACAGCAGGATTTTTCTTTTCAGGTTATCTCAACCTGCTGTTTTCCGGGGGAAGCGTCGGCGATTTATCCGCAATCCAGCCGGCGAAGATTTTTACCGGCGTACTATCGGACGGGCGCCAGCGCATGCTCACGCTCTGCGTCGGGCTTGTTATCGAGGCCGGCATAGCCGCGCTGGCTCTGCTCAGCCGGAAAGAGACGTTTGAAAGCGACGTTGTGAGCGTCACAAACGGCATAAAGACGCCGATTGCCATCGGGCAGGGCCAGCACGGGACGGCCCGATGGATGAAGGCGGACGAAAAGCGCATGGCTTTTTCCGTATACCGGCTGGACAGCCGGGAAACGACTTATTCCAAACTGCTGAAAGAAGGCAGGCTGGAACGCAGGGAGGTGTTGAAGTACCCCGATGAACCCGACAAATCCGTTTACACGGACAATAAAGATATCGCGGAAGGCGGCGACGGTGCGCCGGCGGCGCAAACTGAGGAAACAAAATCGTAACGCGTCCGGCGGGCTGGTGATCGGCTATGAAAAGCGAAGCGGCGCGGAGGAACTCTACTATCTGTCCGGCGACGTGCACTCCCTGACGATTGGAGCGACACGCAGCGGCAAAAGCCGCAGTATTGTTATTGAGAGTATTGCCTATACGGCATTGGCTGGCGAAAGTATGTGTGTAAATGATCCAAAGGGTGAACTTATGGCATATTGCGGCTCTTTTCTGAAACGTCTGGGGTATGAGGTCATAACCCTTGATTTTAAAAGCCCCCTTAAATCCAGCCGTTACAATTTCCTGCAGCCGGTCATTGACGCGGTCAACCGCGGCGACATCGCCAAGGGGGTTGATCTCGTGTGGGACATCACCTCCTCGCTTGTGCCCCCGGACGCAAAGGCCGAACAGATTTGGAATCATGGGGAGGCGTCCGTCATCGCGGGGGCGATCATGAGCGTGGTGTTCGACAACCGCGGCAAACCGGAGTTTCAGAATCTGACCAATGTCTTTTATTTCATCCTGAATATGTGCAAGACCGAGGGCAACGACATGGCCATCAACAAATACATGGACAAACTGCCAGACAGCCACCCGGCCAAGGGCCTGTTCGGCATAGCCCAGATAGCGCCGAGCAGGACGCGCGGCAGCTTCTTCACGTCGGCGCTCGCTACGCTTCGGTTATTCACGAACGAGAATATTTACAACATGACTTCGGCAAGCGATTTTGTATTGGAGGACACTGGCAACAGGAAACGCGCGATATTCATCATTCTGCCGGATCAGAAGCTGACGTTCTACTCCCTCGCCACGCTGTTTATCTATCAGCATTATGTGGCGCTGACGGAATCAGCGGACGACCGCGGCGGGCGGCTCAAAATTCGTGTCAACTTCTACATGGACGAATACGGAAATTTCGCTAAAATACCCGCATTTTCGAATATTCTGACAGTCGGCGGCGGCCGGGGATGCCGGTTTAACCTCTTTGTGCAGTCTATCAGCCAGATTGCCGACAAATACGGCAAGGATGAATGCCAGACAATCATAGAGAATTGTCACTGCTGGATATATTTGAAAACGGCGAGCAACGACACAGCGGCGGATATCTCGAAACGTTTGGGCCAGTATACGGCCTCCAGCTATTCCCGATCCAGCAGCTACAACCCCAGCGGCACTTCTAGTGGGAACGTGTCAAACTCCATGAATCTGATCGCCCGCCCGCTGCTTACGGAAGACGAGATACGGCGCATAGACAGGCCATACGCGCTTGTTATGTACGTTGGGTATTTCCCCGCGATCATGCGCCTGCCGGATCTGTCCGAATGGAGCTTAAACACAGCGCTCGGCATGGGCGATGAAGAGCATAACCGCAAACTCCGGGCGATGCGGGAGCACAGGCGCACCGCCAGAAAACCGGAGCCGATCAAACTCTGGGGCATCTGGAACGAATACAGGCCGAAAAAACAGCGCCAAGCTGATGTCGGCGAGTACGGCGGCTCTTCTACAGACGAGCGTGAAGATTATGTGGGCTACCCGGATAACGAAACCCTGCGGATGGAAGCGAGGCCATCCCCTTACAACGATGAAGCTTCCGTGCACGCCCGGCGCCTGCCCGAAAAGCGCCGGAATGATATGTCCCGCATGGCGCAGGCCGGCAAACAGATTGACGATATGTTTGAATCGCTTAGAAAAAGCGGTCAGCTAAGCCAAAAAGAAAAAGAGAGGATTGATAATTTATAAAAAAACTTTTTAAGCGTGTACGTTTGTTTATAACAACGGCTGTCATAGCGTTTTTGATGGCGCAGCCTGTTTACGCGGGCGCTATTGGTTCGTCCAAACTGGCTACCGGGACGGAATCGCTTGTAAAAGACGCGACGACCTGGCTGCTGGTTATCGCGCCGCTGGTTACCGTGATCGCTGTGATTTATTATCTGATCAGAAAGACGATTAGCGACGAAATGGATCATAAAAAGTGGAATTCGCGTATTTCGACAGCTATTATCTGCTGTATCGGCGTCGTCGCAGCCTCGCTGATCATTAATGTCATCGTCGGTTACTACCAATAAACCGCCGATTATCTGCGTTTATCATACCACAAAAGGCAGGTGAAACCGCCTATTGGACTTAATCCTGATAGCACTGATTACTTCGCTGATTTTAGGCAGCCAACCAATCGTCGACTCTATGCTCGCAAGCCTTGTGCCGACGGCATTCTACGCGGAATCCTACATGAGCACATCGCTCGGATCCCCCGTGAATCTCGACTTTTCGGGCTTATTTAACCTATTCTTCGGTTTTGGCGTGTCTTTGATCGTACTGAAGTTTATAAAAAAGGGGTTTGACGTTTACATAGGTTGGAGCGAAGGGGATCCGGATTCGGATCCCTTTTCCCTTGTCATCGGGTTCCTCAGGGCCATGGCTATAGCCCTGTGTTTCCCGATTCTTTATGACGCCCTTGTATCCGTTACGCAGCAGATGATAGACCAGACCATGTCCATAATCGGCGATTTAAACAGCCAGCAAAGCATTGTTGACTACATCGTGAATATCATCAGCGCTGGCTTGTTTCAGGCGATTGTCGGGCTGATGGTCGTCATTATTTACTTAATCCTATGGATCCAGTTTATGATGCGCGGCATCGAAATGATGGTCATGCGCATTGGGATCCCCATTGTATGCACGGGCCTAATTGACAGCGATAAAGGAATTTTTGCCCCGTACATGAAAAAATTCTTTCTGAACGCTGCAACGGTTCTGATACAGATAGCCCTGATTAAGCTGTCCCTCACCGTCATGCTGATGGGGAACGCCATATACGCTCTGGCAATGGCGTTCGTCGCAATGCGTACGCCAAAGTTTCTGCAGGAGTTCATGCTGAACGTCAGTGGTGCAGGAGGCTCAGTCATAAACACAGTTTACCATACGTCGCGGCTGTTTCAAATGGCCAAGCAAGTTTTTAAGAAATAGGACGGTGACGGGATGCCCGCAATAAACGAAATATCGAACGCCGTCCTGGTCGTCATCCGCGTGGGGGCGGTATGCAGGATCGCATACTGCTTCCTGCGCCTGGCGACAGCGGAGGAGGAAGCCACACAGTATAAGAAACGCATCAGGAATACCTTGCTGTTTTACATCCTGGCTGAATTGGCGTTTGTATTGAAAGACATATTTATGAACTATTTCTCTTAAATCAGAAAGAAGGAGCGCCACTGGAAAACATAGGCTTATACATACCCGCGAATATCCGGCCAAGGTTTGAATTCTTTGACGGTTACGGCGTTCAGGAGCTTGTTGCCACGGTGATAGCCGCTCTTGTGAGCGGATTTATCGCTTTTCTTATATATACTTTTACGGGCGGTGTGATTATGCCCGTCCTGTGCGTGCTGATCACAGTCGCGGCATCCGTGACGGCGCAGGTGAAAGACGCGTCGAACCAGTCCGCCATCGACCAGATAAAGTATGTCGCGCGCTTTTTGAAAGAGCAAAAGGTGTATCCATACTATTACTGCGATGAGCGCCCGTTCAAAACGCGGAAAGGACGGGCTAATGTTTGAATTTTTAAAAAAGAAAAAGAAAGATCCGAACGTGCTATTGAAACAGGCGCGGATGGCTACCGCGAATGAATTCATCAATGTTCGCGATGTGCAGGGGCAGATCCTATACGGCAAAGACGGCGCGCTGCTGGCGTTCCTGCGGATACAGCCAATCTCCCTCGACCTTTTGTCCCCACGTGAAAAGGAGGCGAAAATCCGCAGCTTCGCGGCGGAGTTCTCGGCTGAAAAGAAGGGCTACAAGTTCTTCTCGGTCAGCCGCCCGGTGGACATATCCGGGCTTGTGTCGAGGCTTGCGGGGCTGTTGGCGGAGGCCACGGATCCGGCGCTGAAAGAAATGCTGAACGCGGAAACGGCGGAGATTGTTTCGTTCGCGATAACCGGCGAGGTCACGGAACGCCAGTTTTACCTTGTAATATGGGAAACAGCGGGCCGGGAAAAGGATTTGTTAAAACGCGCCCACGAATTGGCGGGCCGGTTTGACAGTTGCGAAATCTCAACGGAGATATGCGGTAAAAGCACCATCATACAACTGCTTAACCTGTTTTCCAATCCAAATTACGCGCACTTGGAGGACAGCGACGTGTCGCCCTCGATTCCGGCGCTGGCGTACGAAAGGAGGATCCTGTGAAAAAATCGAAAAAGAAGGCGGCAAAACTGCCGGGGAACGCACTCTTGAATGTGATTACCCCCATCGGCGGGCTGGAGTTCCTGCGGAATAAGATTTATATAGGCGAGAATGTCGCCAAGGTATATGCCATAACGAAATACCCGGACACTGTCGAATTCGGCTGGCTGTCGAAAATCTCGAATATACCCCAAGTCATGAGCTGCCAAATCTTCCAGCCGTGCGACAATTCGGCGCTGATTGAGCATTTGTCCCACAGCGTTAGCCAGAACAGGGGCATCGCCGACAGCACGCGCGACGCGCTTACACGGCAGCGGGCGGAGAAATCGGCGGACGATGCCGAGCGGCTCATGCGGCAGATCGACCAGAATGGGGAAACTGTAGGGTATATGTCCAATATTATCATGCCGGTGGCGAAGGACGAAGCCAGCCTGGAGAGTATCTGCCGACGGCTGGAGAGCGCGGCGGCCGCCCTGCGCTGCAAGATACGCGTGCTTGCCAACCTGCAGAAGCAGGCTTACCAGGCTATTTCGCCCTATAACGTCATGGATGAAACGATCGGCAATATAACAAAGCGCAATGTGCCCCTGTCTACCTTTATTGGGGGCATGCCGTTCGCCTCGTCCGGGTTCACGGACCGCGACGGCCTGTATTTCGCGAAGGATTCACAAGGCAGCTTGGTGGTTCTCGATCCGTGGACGCGCGGCGGCGACCGCACAAACAGCAATTTCGTCGTTTTGGGCGTGGCCGGCGTCGGGAAATCGACGGCTGTCAAAAGCCTTATTATTTCCGAGTATATGGCCGGCACCAAGATAATCTACATAGATCCGGAGCGGGAAGCGAAATACATGTGTTCGCAGATTCACGGCGACTGGATCAACTGCTGCGGCGGATCCGCCGGGATGATTAACCCTTTGGAGATCCGCCCGGCCCCCGTGGACGACGACGGCGACGAACTTTACGCGGACGCCGGGTTGGGCGCGATGGCGCGGCATTTTAAGACACTGGAAGTCTTTTTCATGCTTTATATCCCGGATATAACGGAACTGCAGATGGCGCTGTTGAAGCTTTTGCTGGAGGAGCTGTATTTCAATTTCGGGATTAAATGGGATACGGACATAACAGGGCTGACACCGAAAGACTATCCGGTTTTCACCGATTTGTACGCCATGATAAAGCAACGGATTGAAGTGTCGCCGGATAAAGACTTAATCTATCTGTCCATCATACTCCGCGAATTGGCGGAAGGCTCGGACAGTTTCCTATGGAACGGCCATACGACCATAAAAACGACGCAGCGTTTCATCTGCTTGGATACGCTGGATCTTCAAAGTACGTCGGATAAAATTAAAAAAACGCAGTATTTTAACCTTTTGACCTGGGCATGGGAGATAATGAGCCGTGATAGAAGCGAAAAGGTTCTGCTCGTGTGCGACGAGAGCTATCTCTTGGTCGATACGCACGTCCCACAGAGCCTAATTTTCCTGCGAAACGTGGCAAAAAGGGCCCGCAAGTATGAAGCCGGGCTGATTATCATATCCCACTCAGTCGTAGATTTTTTGGATCAGTCCGTGAAACTATACGGGCAGGCATTGTTAGATTTGCCGGCATATAAGATCTTGATGGGTTGCGACGGTCAAAATCTGACAGAAACAACCGAGCTTTACAACCTGACAGAATTGGAGCAGGAATTACTGTTCAACAAAAAAAGAAAATACGCTCTCTTCTTCGCGGGATCTAAGCGCATGCTCGTCAAATTTGACGTTCCTGACTACCGGTTGAGGCTGATCGGGACGAGCGGCGGCAGATAATGAATTTTTCGGATGCAGTTATTACTGAGAAAGACGTTTCATTAGGGGGATGATTTTTATAGCGGTAGACCCTGTAACAGTAGCAAAGGCCGCGAAAGCAGCCGTATCTGTCCTTTCAGATGAGGAAAAACGCAGGAAGGTATTAATCATCGCGATTGCGCCGGTGGCAGGCTTGATCTTATTGATCAGCCTGTTTTTTTATATGCTGACGATGCCCCTGCGGTTGTTGGGCAATTTCTTTTTCGGCGACA
>JGI20166J26741_11557585_pt1 | contig 12095 bp, 8 predicted proteins | sample TergutCu122P5_FD_26741 | JGI IMG/M metagenome (IMG submission 26741) | reverse complement strand
CAAGTTTAGACAACTCATATAATATATAATAAACCAACAAGATGCAACTCTGGCAGTATTGTGTTTATTAACAACTACAATTATGCTCAATAATAATAATAATAATAAACACAATACTGCCAGAGTTGCATCTTGTTGGCTTTATATATTATAGACTTGTGATGCATGGAAACTCAAATATAAAATTTAGACAACTCAGTGTAGTGGACACACCTGCTTAAGTCTGGTTGCAGAGAGGTGCTATACAAAACCACAAGGCTGTCAGTAATGGAAAGAGAAGATGCATCAAATTAAGTAGGTGTTTTTAAATCTTGACAAACAATGCCGTCATTGTGATGGTGTTAACAAAGCTTATGGTCCAACAAACTCTGATCTGTAATTCATTTGGAATGAGGGATAAAACTGATATGTAACTTTTAATTATATTTAATGGGCTGTTTTGTGAGTAAAGAATACACCACTTTTACCTGAATATAGCATGACCCACCTTCACCATCTTCAGTTTTCAGGAAAACACCTATACAGAACATGTTGAAGCTTGTATGCGATATACCACAACCTCACATTTTTCAGATATTTACTTAGGAAGAAAATTATTGTCTTATATTCAGGTAAATACCATAATTGTAGTTTTGCACAAGTCATACTTTCCAACAGCAATTATTCACAGAATCAATATGACAGCTGACATTCTGAATGGAATCACATGTATCAATAATTAGTATACTCAAAAGAAGTGGTGAAACTCTTTTAACATGTATAAAAAAAGGTCATTCCACTAGTACAGAAATGACAGCTTATTGGATAATAAACATAACTAAAGTGCAAAATTTTTAGGCTTAGAAAGAAGTAAATTGTGAGGAATTATGTAAAAAGCATTACGCAAAACAAAACAAACAGAATCCATTTATATAAACAGTTACGGTAAATAACAAACTGGTCCAGTCAGAAAAGTGTGTCCAAAAGCCATGCTTGAGAAGGATAAGTCTGTTCTTAAACAGAATAACATAAAAGATCATAGAGACTGCAGTCTTCTGGAAGGTGATATTGTGTAGCCTCACATCATGTACAAGATGACTGTAATCTTACAGTCGCTGCTGTTACAACCTCTGTCACATATGTAATCAACAAAGCAACAATTTTGTCATGTACTAAAATATGCCTCACTGCTAGTTGCTTTTCTTAAATACTGGAATACACTTTCAGCCACATTAACAACCCAGCCATCTACTTTCAGTTATATGAAACTATTATCTTGCATTTTAAGTTTTAAAACTGGTTTCCAATACTACTACTGTCATGGCTTAAAATTATCAACTGACTTCAGTCCCTACCGTTGATCTGGCTTTACAGTAGTTTACATGAAGGGTCCAAAAGGCTCACTACTGCAACTGTATCAGTGTGAGATAAGGTTATCAATGCAGTGACTATGAAGAGTACCTTTTCCTGGGATGTGACACCATGCAGTGTAACTAATTACACCACACTATACGGAGTCACATCCCACACAATCGCACTCTTGAATGCATACCAATTTATTTTTCTTAGAATGGAGAAAACAGTGAATATGTAACATTATGGTGTTCAGCATTAACTGGACCTGTTGAGTAAGATACAACGATTTTTCACATTATGACGCAGTGAGCATGCTTGTAAAAATGGGTTCGGTGCTTACACCGACAACAATTAGCGTCCTGATAAAGGCCATATCTGTTATAACGCGTTTGTGGGTGGAGGGTGCCTGCCGCACCCACTGCCATAACCATATCTTACCATCGCAGCCACTTAAAATTAAATATTGAACAGGGGCCTTCATCATATGTAATATATACGATGACTGCCGCCGCAGTATATCATTCGAGTTTAAAGGTATAATCAAAAGCATAAGCACGCTCACGCCATGCTGTTTTAACAGTTATCTAATGTAGCGGCTGCTAGTCATCAATTTGCTGCTGATTTAATCACGATTCACCACTCTTTTCTCCACAATCTGCGCATTCCACACGTACTAATCGGAACCTTTCCTTCCTATCAAAGATAAAACACCATCTACAGTAATTTCACTGAACTTAAACACAGAATGGTGAAGGTTGGCGCGAAATTTTTCATAACATTAAGACCACGATTACGGTGGAATAGAATATAGTTCCCAGTGTATTACAATCTGATCCTATAGGGGACAAAGATTCCTGATAATAAATGTCTATGTTTTAATAAACAAGATATTAGATTATTATTATTCATTAAGTGATTGCATATGCTGTGTTTTGTAGTACTCGTGTGATATTCTTGCGCAGTGGTACATTGTACATGTGGGCGATAGCCGGCTGTGGAAGCTGAGGAGAGTATTCACGTAAAATATTAATAAAGTTTTGACAATATAGCGCCAACAGGGACTACAATGCATCCAGAAGCTTCTTTACGGCTTATTCAAATATTAGAGAAGACTGTTTCACCAGGTATGTATGTAAAACATGGAAAATTAATTCACACGTTGATAGCTGTTCAAACGCAAAATTCGTTACCGATGTAGCCTCGTACGAAACGTAAAGAAGTGGGAAATGTACCAATATCTGGATGTACACTTTCCCCTTTCTTTAAGTTTTAATGTGTGATAATTGCTAAGTAATATGCAAGCTAACCGTATTAGACATACGAGGATGTCATTTCTCGTTACATTAATATTACATATCATGTATTCGTTCACATAACCTACAATATGGTGGACTTCATTTTAGATGAATGTCGGTTTGTGCAAACTTAGCGCGGTAGTTGTATTGAGTGCTAAAACAGACTGTGTTTTAATTATTTGTAGATAAAAATGAATTGGAGGCAGCGCAAAATTATTTGGAACAAGCAGCACAAAATAACTTGGTACGTATGTATAATTAAATGGATTTAAGATGATTGCAAACACGTTTTTGGTAAAGAGTATGTAAGATTTGTAGGAAATACAGGATTTATATTTAAACCTTGTTTATGCTTTTGTTTATAAACAGCCGGAATTTGTAAAAACCTTGTCAGACATTCTTTACCATGGTGGAAATAGTCCTGTGGCACGGATGGCAGCAGGCCTGCAACTCAAGAACACTCTCACATCCAAGGATCCTGCCGTTAAAGTACAATATCAGCAGCGTTGGCTGGCCTTTCCTGAGGAGACCAGAGCTTATGTCAAGAAAAATGTAATGTTAGCTATATTAGTATGATACATTCTATAATTTTTATATCACAGCTTTGTGATGCGGATAGTTTTGTGTTTGGTCCTTTCAGTAACTTCATCTCTTATAGTGATTTGTATTGTACTGAACTTGTGATGATAAAATAATTGTAGTAAGGCTGTTCTGTAGATGACCATGCCCTCCATGACAGATATCATGTGCACATGCTTATAAGTGGTTGTTTCATATGCTGTAGGAGATGGAATCATTACATTTTGTCCATTTGTTTCTGTGAGTGACATATTGCTTTCTAGGTACAGGTAAAATTCTTACATACATTGTAACAATAAGGGAATTGGCTGGTAGGGGTGATGAGGGAAGCTGTTTTCTGCAGTACTACTTGTACAAGGGAACTAAGAAGCTATAAATTGGTGTTTCCACAGTAAGGAAACTGTCTGAAGGTACATGCACTCTCAGACTTTGTTCCAGTGAAAATTATTACCATAATTTCCATTTGTTATTAATTCCTAATGTGCATAAGGGACTAAATTAAATTAGTTGTTTTTCTCTCTGTTAACACTAGAGAATTTAAATCAGTGTGAAAGCCATACAACAGAGATGGGGCTTTAAATTTGCAAACAGAGAGTTCAAATTCTTAAAGCTAACTTATCAGTTGTCCATATTTTTGGTCCACTACATTCACGTCCCATTACGTGGGCTGGTTACCGAGCTTCATTTCTGATGACCAGCAGCATTTCATTGATTGGAACGTTTATAAACAAGACTTCACATGAGTAGTCCTACCCAAATGGACAGTTTCTACAGAACTGTCATTCTTACTTGTTCTGCAAGTTGTAACATTGTGTGAATGTCAGTCCGTTTTTCCTCGGCTTGAAACATGCAGACATTTCAAGAGACTGATATGACTATCTACAATATGCATTGAATATTCAGATTTTATTTGTTATGCCGTACTGACTGGTAAGTCGTTTGAAAGTCCTTGGCCTGCTGACCCATGAAGATGACAATACTACTATCCTTTGAAGTGCCCGTAACTATTTGCCAGTCAACATAACGTAACAACCCAGTCGACATCTTCAGCAGCATTGCTGTGGAAACCTCAAATTATATACTGTTTGCATTTCATATGCTCATTGTGCAATATTTTAATTAACTGGGATGTGAAGTCATGTATATCATGATTCAGGGTGTGAATAAATGATTTTGGCTGTGAATTTTGACCTGTCTGACAGGTACATTTCCAAAATGTAAAAGGGTAAACTGGTAGAGCTTTCTGTTCTCAGTGGTATGCCATATTTTTGGACTTTCAGTAGCCCATCTAGGTGCACTGGTTTACTATGGTCAGATATCACTTTTTTAAAATATTTGTTGGGTCTGACTTTCATTATTTATTGAGAAGTTTTTGCATTTTCCCATCATTGCTGTGGGTTGTGTTTATGTAAAAGTGTGTGAGTATGTAGTTGGAGAAGTCGATCAGTCTTTTCACTGTATTATCAGAGAGTTCTATTCTCTAAGTGCAGGTAGAAGGCTGGCCAGGAGGTGAATAGTGATATATGGTCCAGAGTAGAAACATTTTATGTCCACTTTACTTTTCTATGAATCTTAAGGTATTCAGGGTGGATAAAATCATTTGTATGCAGTGAACATGCCCAAATTTAGCATTATATATTCATATTATGTCCAGTAATTGCTGAGTATTGTCAGTAATGAAATGTGTAAACCACTGATGCTGTTACACATTTCAGAACTTTTTTTAAATTTGTATGTATTGTGTTTTGTAAATGCTGCTTTAGAACTTCATATGTGTTGGAATATACTAGATGGCTGTTGCCTTTGTCAGTCAGTAAACCAAATGCTCCATGCAGTCATATCATGAGGTTTCTTGGTTTAATATAATTTACTGATTAACTGCCATACTGTATTGTCTTGTATCTCAGTGCCAGGAAGTTGTCCTAATTTCTCATTTTCTTTATTATACTCTAATGAACTGCAGAATCTATCCTCCAGAAGTACCCTTGAGGGGACAAAATCATTGTATTTATGTGATAAGGGACCCATCTTGCATGTATTCAGTAATACCCCGGTGATTTTATTGCTCATTTAGAGACAGGAGATCCCAGAGGAACTGAAGGTTGGAATTTTTGAAGTTGTTGTGAAGGTCTGTATGACAATACACAGCACATCTTCACCAGTCCTGAGAAATTTGTGTCGAGGCTTTGGTGTTTTTAGCTGTGGTGGTGCACTGAGGCATTATATTCACTGTAAAATGTTGGGTTCTCATAGTTGGTGGGTCATTAAGTACATTATTTAAGTTATGTTCAAACCTGTTAGATAAACTGGACAAACCCTATGCAATTCTTGTAAGAGAACACTGCAGTTGGCTTGGTTTATCATATACATGAAGTCCTACAGAATAATTACTGTTGCATTGCCATATATTTTTAATGTTAATTGAGTTTTGGTATTTTGGCAGACTTTAATTGTTAAGGTTGATGGTAGTTAAATATTCATATGACATTACTTTGTTTTCTTTTAACCAGATTCTAGCCTCTCTTGGTACTGAAAATAATAGACCAAGTTCTGCTGCACAGTGCGTAGCGTATGTAGCAGTAGCCGAGCTCCCTGTTGGCCAGTGGCCAGAACTGATAGAAATTATGGTGTCCAATGTTGTAAGCGCAACAAGTACAGAGATGATGAAGGAGGCTACACTAGAAAGCATTGGCTACATCTGTCAGGATATTGTAAGTTGTTTACATTTGTAGGATTATTTTTATGTACATCCTGACCTTGTATGGGAGTAATAATGTTTTCATGTATAGCAATAATATGTTTTTGTTCAGAAGGTTGTTTTTGTGTTCCCCTGCCACTCAACTGGCATGGGAACCCTATTATATAAAACATGATTGACCATCTCACATGATGCAGCCTGTTTTCACCGGCTGTGCCACTCATGTCCACATCACTTGCATGTTGGGACTAACATGGCCAGTATGATGTTCTGATAGCCTCTGCCATCTGCTGGTAACTAGAAAAAACCATTTGGTCATGTAGTTCATTTTCAGTCTGCTGTAATTTTTTTTTTGTGGTGGGGTGGGGGGCCATTCCTACATGCAGATGAGGAAAATCCAGTGCTAAATGAGTAGTGGTGCAAAGTACTTAAAGTGAAATGGGCTAATATTTGGTTTTGTTAGTTTTGTTGAATTTTGTGCACAGGTGTTTTAGGAAAAAATAGTGAAAGTAATCAGTATGTTAAAAAGTGTTAATAATGAATTGTATAGCATAAACTGAGGTTATGTGCTTGGGGAAGTACAGAGAATAGAAGTGTGATCAGTGTCAGCATTGATGATGGCGGGAAGGTTTGTGCAAATAGTCCACTTTTGATTGCTCATCCATGGATTATTTGGTTTGAATATTATCCATACAAGGTCTGTCTGTTCTGTATATTTGCCAGTCTGCATGTGTGAACTAGACTGTCATGCTTTTCTACTTCCAGATGACTGGTTCAGGGTTGGTGAGAATAGGAGAGATAGTCTAGTAGGGTAATGGATGTGACAGAGTGGGATGCCTTGGGTCGAACTCTTTGCAGGTGTCTTTTTGGCAGTTTGTTAAAAAGGCCGATCATTAGCCGTGAGTGAAGGAGTCGGGCAGGTTGTGTCTTTCATTGTGAAGCATATGTGTTTTGGTGACATGGCCATGACAGTACACATGACCCATATGTGTGCTTTTCATATTTTATAAACTTGTGTGTAAACAAGGCTCTTATTGTTTCATTTCTTGCCATTTCACAGGAACAAGAAGTGTTAGTGGCACAGTCAAATCAGATATTAACTGCTATTATTCATGGAATGCGTCAGAGTGAACCAAGCAACCATGTTCGGTTGGCTGCTACAACTGCTCTCCTCAATTCTTTGGAATTCACTAGAGCTAATTTTGATAGATTGGTATGTATAACATTGACCATTTCGTTTTTTGTTTGTATGTGACTCGATTATGGTAAGCTTCTTATGTAGTTTTGTGCACAAAGTCTGGAAAATAAATTCATAATGAGCTCAAGTCTCTCCAGTTACTGGCATGTATTTTCTCTGAATTCAAATTTCAGTGAATTTTTGTATTTGATGGCATTAAAAGTGGTGTGCGTGATTTAATTTTGGTTCATATTGGTCGACTAGAACCCATCCCACACTGAAACTGAAATCAGATTCTTCATGTACTTTGGGTTTCTCCTGTCAGTATCATTCCACTAATACTCCATATTTAATGTTAACAGGACAGTGCCCCATTAAATATGTGCTCATCTTGTTTGAAAGAAAGAACATCATCCCACAGTGGGCATTTAGATTGAATAGTGCTCCAGCTGACAGCAGGAACTTGGCATGTAAAAGCCAGTATGCTAAGCTGACGTGGAACTTGGATTTTATATTTTGAAGGGACCATTAAAAATAAATCTAAAATCATGGATAGGGAAATTTGATGCTCTGTAATCTTGGCAGTTGACAGTATTGTTAAATAACATACTTCTCTCCCTTTCTCATTGAAATCCATAACTTTCAATTCATTTTCATTGTGGTTAATATCTAATTAAATACAAGGAGAAATATATTCTGAGTCAGTGCAATACAGTGTGAGAGCTTGACAGTGGATTTCTGTCCAGATGTATAGGTGAGCGTGTGCTGCAAATGAATGTATTGAAGTCGGTGATTTATACAAAGTGGCAAGGAAATACAAAGAAACTTGGATTCTTTTCCTTGAATCCACATTTTCCTTGGTTCTGTGCACATTTCATCAGTTCAACTGACACGTCATTGAGAACACAGAATTTTCCTGGAATATATGTATGTGCTTTTCTAGCCATTTCCATGATCATGCTTTCAAGTTGAAAATAAATTGGCCCAGTGCTATCATTTTAAGTACTTTCATTTGGAAATATGAAAGAAAGTATGATTTTTGGTTATACTTTCCTATGTTGTCTATTGCATTTGCATATGCTTATAAGTTTGTGACTTCAAGGTCATGCCAGCAGCACAGAGCACCCAGAAACAACTGCCTGGAAAATTACCAAACTTGGCATATGTCTTCGCCTGTTGTTAGAGACAACTATTTATGTGCTGCATTTGTCTGGTGTACTTCCCTGTAGGTGGCAGTAGTGAAGTTGACTGAGAACATGCTAGTTGTATAAAATCATACACATATATCCTTGAACATTGTTTCAGTGAGTGGTTAAGCATCCTGCCATACTGATAAAAAATGTTTTTTTTTTTGTGTGTGTTTAATGGCATTATCAATTTATTGAGTTTAATTGCAGTGTCAGAATTAGATCTTATTTCCTTGATTTCACATTGTGATTTTCCATTCATTTTAAACAGTACCTTCAGAGACATAAAATCCAGGTGTCACTGCATTTAGAAAACACGATTTGAAGTGGGTGTTCTTTCTCTCAGTCCATTGTTTGTGCTATATTTGAATACGTTCTCCTCCAACAGTCTGAGCGTAACTATATAATGGAGGTAGTTTGTGAAGCCACGCAGTCTTCAGACACACAAGTTCGAGTTGCAGCACTGCAGTGCCTAGTGAAGATTATGTCCCTATATTACCAGTACATGGAAACATACATGGGGCAGGCATTGTTCCCCATTACATTGGAAGCAATGAAGTCAGATGTTGATGAAGTAGCATTACAAGGCATTGAATTCTGGTCCAATGTGAGTGATGAGGAAGTTGACTTGGCTATCGAAGACACCGAAGCAGCTGAAGCAGGACGACCACCCCAGAGGACTTCCAGATTTTATGCCAAAGGAGCACTGCAGTACCTTGTTCCTGTTCTGATGCAGAAACTTACAAAACAGGTTAGTTGAACACATTTAATATGGTGGAATATCAGTTCAGTTTTGTTCAGGAGTTGGCATATTTAATTGAAATGGAATGTTCTATATTTATCTGACTGAAACATTATGGTAACATCAGCTTATTTAATAAGTAAATAAACCAAGAGAAGAGTATGAAATAATTTTTGTTTTATTGGTCCTTCTAACAGAAAGTTGTTTACTTTTACTGCCATAACTGGCAAGCTTCTAAATTCTGGGAAGGAAAAGTTTGAAAACCTTACATTCCCCTTATTAGGCTTTGAGTGTGGTACAATCTATAGTGACCTTCAGCATGCAGATATTCCATCCAGGTCTTCCTTTCCTCCTCATTTTATTTTTGAGACACAGCAATGTCTTGTTGGGTTTTGAGGTGCCTTTGCAAAATTGCAAAAATCAGCTATTAGCTATGTAATCTCTGTCTGTCCAAATGGAACAGTTTGGCTGCCACTGAATGGGTTTCTATGAAATTTGATATTTGAGTATTTTTAAAAAATCTGTAGAGAGAATTCAAGTTTCATTAAAATCTTGACAGGAATAACAGGTACTGTACATGAAGACCAATACACATTTGTGATCTTATCTTGTCAGTTCTTCTTAGAATGAAAAATTTTTCAGAAAAGAAGTTGTAGAGAAAATCAATAACACACATTTTATGTTCATTAACCCCCCCCCAAAAAAAAAATCGTGCCTTTTATGAGATATTGTAGAGTCGGGCACACCACATATGACACATGCACATTGCATGCTGGATACCTAAGGCTACAAATATGCCTTTAGAATATGTAATACAGTAACTCCCTGACTTGCATAAATTCGACTTTGTGTATATTTTTGGCGGCCAGTGCAAACTTAAAAAAAATTGTGGAAATGTATTTTGCATCCTGTAGAAAATAAATAAGTTATGTTCTCTTTTGTACTGGCACTTGTCTTAATCTTTTTACGTTACATTTTGTATCGCCCTTTTGTAATTTTTCCTGCGTGTGAAGTAAAAAGTTGAATTCATTTGAATTTAGGGAAATAACAACTTATGTAAAATTTGACTTGTGTGAAGTTCTGCAGAACACAACCCTTACATAAGTCGGGGAGTGGCTGTACTTACTGCTTTTCCACAGTAACAGTGGTTACACAAATGCGCCTGAATGTTATGTTGTATGTAAATTGTCTCTTTTCTCCCCCACCCCCCATTGATGTCTTCAATTTAAGTGAATTCATAATTTTAACTTATCCTAACCTGTCACCCTTTTAGTCATTTAAGGGTCATTCTGGTTGCATTCACAGAGTATGACAAATTTCATTACAGTATGGATTGGTGTATGACAGGTTTCTTGTCTTCTTCTGTAACAAATGTTTTCTCTGACCTCTTGACATTGCAGTAGGTGACAGCTGCATAAAGCACATTGGACAAAATAAAAACATTTTTTTAAGCATTGGCTTCAGCGTTTTATAATGACCATTCAGTTTTTTTGGAACCTGAGAATGCCTGCTGTTTGTTTTATAGTCTTCAAACAGTGGTGGTCAGAGTGTCAAAGTAGCATGGAACTGAACAGAATCAGAGAAGGCAAAAGGTGATTTCAGGATTCCGCTGCAAAATGGGTGAGAACTGCGCTCTTCCTGAGTTATTACGAAGAAATTACCACTGCTGGCTGTGTAGTAACTCAGAAGAGCGCATTTCTCAAATTAAAAGGTATTAGAATGTCAGCATAAAATACAACTATTGTTGTAGCATTGTCATGAACATTCCAACCTGGCAGGTGTGCCTTCTTGCTACATGCCAGCATTATCACTCATGTCCATTTCACACTCATACTTGTGTAATTTTATTTATTTCTGATGAATGTTGGTTAGATTCATAAAGGAATTTTTGTATTCTAACAAATTTTGTAAGTGACCAGATCTTAGAATATAGGGTGTTTGAAGTACAACAAAATTCCTTTAATATGAAGTGTAATAATTCAGAAATTCTGATAATCTGGTATTTAAGGATATTAGTCCCAGGAACATAAGTTTTGATTTTTACCGGAACGAAGGCTTTATGAATGAAACAGGAAGATCTCAGGGAACATATTCAAAAAGCCTCCAAGAGTGACTGTGCATTGACCATCGTGGTATCTCCTGACCCCTACTCCATCAACTTTGTCCACCCTTAGGACTCCAGAAAACACAGAAAAAGAACTTGATGACCCTCCACTAGCAGATGAATGAGATATCCACATGAAATAACCTTATTAGTTGTACATTTCAAATATAGGAGCAGGAACAAAAAATTGCTTGTAAGAACTTAGGTTAGTATAGGTACCCTCTGATAATCTGGACTATTTGATAATTCATTGCCTGTTTAGTCCCATGCAAGTCAGATTAATGGAATTGTTTGTAGTTTGAATATAAACTTCAAATATGACAATATTATAGTAAAACTGAAGGCTTTCCATATAGCATGTGGTACAATTAGTAGGACACTATGGTGAAGTGGTAACAGATACAAAATACACATACAGCTTTTCTTGTTGTCATGCCTGGATTGTACTGTATCCGTTGATGTTTGGCCCACATTGCAGGAGGAATATGATGACGAGGATGACTGGAACCCAAGTAAGGCAGCAGGTGTCTGTCTCATGCTGCTGGCCACATGTTGTGAGGATGACATTGTGCCATTTGTTCTTCCCTTCGTTAAAGACAATATCAAAAGTTCTGATTGGAGGTACAGGGATGCTGCACTCATGGCATTTGGTAAGATGTAGCTACAAGCACCAGTATTATGGCAAAGAACAAAACTGCACATTGTAGTTACTGTGGCTGTATTCACAAGATTTGAGGCTTCTACAAAGGTGCAGTTAAGGTATTCACACTTCCACAGTGTTGCACACTGTTGGCTGTATTCATTACTTTGTTGTAATTGGCAGACCTGAACAAAAGTGGCTGCATAGGTGATATAGACAAGCATGGTAGAATATTGTATTGTACAGGCCGGCTATGCTTAGGCATTGCACGGTCTGTCGCCACTTGTTATGGGAGGGCGACTAGTACATACCCCTGACGATTATTGGTAGCTGTGACC
>JGI20166J26741_11557474_pt1 | contig 12095 bp, 6 predicted proteins | sample TergutCu122P5_FD_26741 | JGI IMG/M metagenome (IMG submission 26741) | reverse complement strand
GCTGACGAAGCTTTACGAGATGCCCATCGTCGGCATCGCAGACATCAGGGAGTGGAGTGGCTTCACATCAGGGGGCGGATACAATCTGATAAACCGTTTGGCAGAGATGGGGATATTGAAACCCATGATAAGAGGGGACAGCGTCTATGGTCAGAAATGGATCTATGAAGACTACCTGCGCCTGTTCGCAGATGACGCACCAGTAGCCTGAAACGGCGAGCGCGCCCATAGCAGCCCAAGTCTGGCGGATGCGAACATCTGGCCGGCCCTGATGTCTGAGCAGGGCGGTATAATCTTTCGCGTCCGGGGGTCCTGGATCTCCGCCGGAACAAGAAGAAAGAAAGGCGTCGCATGAAGAAAGAGAACACTGTCGAGGGGCTGGAGAGCGCGCTGCGCCAACGGCTGATAGCGAACGCGGCTTTGCTGAACCTGGTCGCGAAGTATTCACCCAACGATATCGGCGCCTGGAAAAGCGCCTGCCTCTTCCAGGCGCTTGCGCTGGAGGAGGTTTGTGAAGCGCTGGGGATCGTGGTGGATGATGAGGCGATCCCTTCAGTGAAGGAGACGGTCAAAAGGATGGAAGACGAAAAGGACGCATCGTAGGGTATGCGACAGACGAGCAGGTACCGCAGGCAACAGGCTCGCTGCTCATGGCAGCAGGCGCAGCTCTGCTCCAGCTTGTCTCCGTCAAGAGATAGAAGATCCGGAGGAGGAAGGGCAGCTAAGAGGAGAGCCGGACAGATAAGCGAGGGAGATGTCCGGGCGAGAAAGTGGGAGGGGCGTGATGCGACAAGACCACTTGCCCGGGCCGTCTGTCCCAAAGCTATGGGATAATTAACAAAGCTGGGAACGATAATAATACAGATAGATGGAGAGCAATTTGTGATTACGAGCAAGCAGTTAAGAAATTTGAAAGACAGACTATGGGCGGGAGCAGACCAGCTCCGAGCCAACTCTGGCTTGAAGGCTACCGAATACGCCACGCCTATCCTGGGGCTTATCTTCTTGCGCTTTGCCGAAAGCAAATACAGTCAATACGAGACAGAGATCATTGCGGAGTGCAACAAGAATAAAGGAACCCGCACCGAGCGTCCGACACATGAAATAGCCGTAGAGAAGTGCGGCTATTATCTGCCGCCTGAAGCACGCTTTGAGTATCTGCTGAACCTACCAGAGTCCGAAGATCTTGCACTTGCCACAAAAACTGCAATGGAGGAGATTGAACAGTATACGATAGAGCTCGCCGACACGCTGCCCAAAGATATCTACTATGAGGTGAACAGCGAAGATGATCCGCTGGTTTTGGCGAAGCTATTCAGAGTGTTCAAGGATATTCCCACCAACGTCAGTCTCGATATCTTTGGTGAGATCTACGAGTACTTCCTTGGTAAATTCGCACTCGCCGAAGGGCAAGGTGGCGGTGAGTTCTTCACCCCGTCGTCTGTAGTCCGCTACATGGTAGAGGTGCTTGCACCCACAGAAGGAGAGATATTCGACCCCGCATGCGGAAGCGGCGGCATGTTTGTACAGACAGCGCACTACATCGCGCATCACGGCGCAAGGGGCAAAGACATCAATCTCCGTGCCTATGGCGTTGAGAAAATCGGAGCGACTGTCAATCTTGCCAAGATGAACCTCGTGCTCAACAACGTACGCGGCACCATCACCAACGCCAACTCTTATTACCGCGACCCCTATGAGAGCTTCGGCAGGTTCAACTACGTGATGGCAAATCCTCCCTTCAACGTAGATGACGTGGAACTTGAGCAGGTAAAAAGTCAGCCTCGCTTCAATACGTATGGCGTGCCGCAGAACAAGACGAAGAAAGCAAAGGGTGATGCTAAAGAAACCGTGCCTAACGCCAATTACCTCTGGATAAACCTCTTTGCCACCTCGCTGAAAGAAAACGGACGTGCTGCGCTTGTCATGGCTAATTCCGCATCCGACGCTGGCCACAGTGAGAAAGATATCCGCATCAAGCTGATTGAGAGTGGGATCATCTCTCAGATGGTGACGCTGCCATCAAATATGTTTACCAGCGTCACGCTGCCAGCAACCCTCTGGTTCTTTGATCGCGCCAAACCCAAACAGGATGAAATACTGTTCATCGACGCGCGAAACGTTTTCACTCAGATTGACCGGGCTCATCGGAAGTTCTCTGATGAGCAGATAAAGAATCTTGCCATTATCAGCCGACTCTATGAAGGCAAGACCGAGGAGTTTGCTGCCTTGGTTGAGGAGTATAAAGCTGCGCACGCTGCTGCTCCTGAGACAAGCGAAGATGAAGATGTACCCCCGAAGGCATACTGGCAGGAGCAGATCGACTGGTTGAATGAGCGTTTTCCTGATGGAGTGTATGTTGATGTTACCGGTCTTTGCAAAGCTGCCAAGCATGAGGGAGAAGACGGCATCGTCGAACAGGACTATTCCCTCAATCCCGGGCGTTACGTGGGCGTAGTGATTGAAGACGATGGTATGACGGAGGATGAGTTCAAAGTTGAGATGTTGCGACTCAACGCCGAGCTTACCACTCTCAACGAAGAGGCGCATGAATTGGAGCAGACCATTGTTGAGAACTTGAAGTCGTTGGTGGGTGGGGTATGAAAAATAACGGCGCCCAGAGTGCAGATGACATGCCTACTGATTACTCACGAGCAGCAACGGCGATGGTGCAACGTTTAGCAGAAGTATCTGAGCCACTCGCCTTAGCGATGGCTGGGTTGAGAGCATTCATGGAGTCTTTTGAAAAGACTGTTGAGAATATCAAATTCGCTTTGCCAGAAGGTGCAATAGAGACCCTTAGAAAGGCTGCTGAGGCGGCTCGCCCCCTGGCTGTAATTCAGACCTTGGGCGAAGCGCAATATGTTTGCTGGGGCTATCTTGATAGCGATTTTATTGATTTGATTGAAGCGAGTGAGAACACCAATAAGGCCTTGCTCGAATATCACGAGAGCAGCAAGTTTGTTTGTTATAAAGCAACAATAAAAGAGTGCGAAGAGTTGCTTACAGACAGACACGCTAAGAGGCTGTTTGGCCAAGCCATTTATTCGTACGATAATAAGCAGTATGACATCGCGACCATTGGTCTTGTTGCGGTGATTGATTGGTTGCTGACTTTTGTTTCTGGAGATGTAGGGACAAAAATTACAAAGCGAGCGGAAGCAATTTTATCAAAAATAGAAGGTGATGATGAAATAAGCAGTGCCGAGTATTCATTCGTAGCACTGATTTGGACATATAGGGACACAATGGAATCTCTTGATGCTTTCTCACATTTTTCCGGGAAGGAACCACGCGGGCTCAATCGCCACTGGATTGCTCACGGTCGATCCCAGCGTCGAAAAACACGTTTAGATTGCATAAAGCTGACTAACTTCATATATGCAACTATGCTCATCAACACACTTAATGAAACTCAGGGGAATGGATTATGAGTACTGTGGTTGAAAAACGACTTTCAGATGTTGTTGATATTATTAGCGGAGGTACCCCAAAAACAGAAGTTGCCGGATACTGGAATGGCGATATATATTGGCTCGCTGTCGATGATTTCTCAGGCGACATGCGTTGGGTTTACTCATCAAAGAAGAGAATAACCAAAGACGGCCTGAATAATAGTGCAACAAAAATTCTAAACAAGGGTGAGTTGATTTTATCGGCAAGAGGAACTGTAGGTGAGTTGGCTCAAATCGGGGAGCCGATGGCGTTTAACCAATCTTGTTACGGATTGAGGGCAAAGCAAGGTTTCTCGAATAACTATCTTTATTATGCGTTGAAGCATCAACTGAAGCTGCTAAAAGCTGTGGCAAACGGTGCAGTCTTTGATACAATCACATTGAAGACGTTTAATCATATCAAAATTAACTTCCCTGACCTAAATACCCAAACTCGCATTGCTGACATTCTCTCTGCTTACGATGATGCTATCGAGAACAACAATCGTCGGATTGCTCTGCTGGAAAAGGCGGCGCAGGAGCTCTACAAGGAATGGTTCATGCGCTTCCGCTTTCCCGGTCACGAGAACACGAAGTTTGTGAACGGACTTCCAGAGGGTTGGGAATTAAAGCGGATGGCAGATTTCACTCACGTAACTGATGGAACACATGACACTCCTAAGCAAACTGAAGATGGCGTTCCGCTTGTTACCGGGCGCTGCATTTCAAATGGTTTTGTCGATTTCGATAGTGCGTATCTGATAGGCAAGGACGATCATGCAAGCATAAAAAAGCGAAGCGGTCTAGACTCAGGAGATATTCTATTTAGCAATATTGGAACAGTGGGGAGCGCCTGTATAGTTGACTATTACCGAGAATACAGTGTTAAGAATGTAATTATCTTTAAGCCAAAGAGCAGCCAAAAAACTGCATACCTGTATCTGCTGCTGACTAGCTCGACGATGCAAGATATTTTTCGGGTTCAAACTAGCGGCGCATCACAACAATTCGTTGGGCTAACCTTTGTTCGACGATTTAGGATTGTTGTCCCGAATGACGCAGTGCTATTGGAATTTTCTGAGCGAGTTCTTCCGCTGCTTAATCAAAGGCAGTTATTGCATAAAAGATCTCAAAACCTCGCGCGACAGCGGGATCTACTCCTGCCTCGTCTTATGAGCGGCAAACTGGAGGTGTGAGCTTTGGCTAAGATCATCACCGAAGACATGATTGAGAAAGCTGCGATTGAGAAGCTCTTGCATGAGTATCCGGAGTACGAGCGGCTGGATTGTTATACGCCAGACAAAGAAACGCTGCCTGACGGAACGGGTCGTGTTAACAAAAAGCAAGTTGTCTTGCTCGAGGTGCTTGTCGCGAAGCTCCGAGATCTCAACCCAGATATTCCAGCTGAGGTAACAGATCGTGTTGCAGCGGAGCTCTCCCAAAACGCCCACGGCGATCCGCTTGGTGATAATTTTCAGCACTATCAGAAACTTCGCCACGGCATCACGGTGAAATATAAAAAGGACGGTCGTGAGACACTCGCAACGGTCAAGGTTATTGATTGGCATGAACCGGCTGATAACAGTTTCATCGTTGCTTCTCAGATGTGGATTCAAGGCAATACCTATTGGCGTAGGCCCGATCTGATTATCTTTGTCAACGGTTTGCCGCTTGTGTTCATCGAATTGAAGAACTCGAACATCAATGTTAAGAACGCCTATGATAAGAACCTGACTGATTATCGCAGGGACATCCCGTGGCTTTTTAACTACAATCAAATCTGCGTCCTCTCCAACGCAATGGAAACTCGTTTGGGTGGTTTTTCTGCAGGGTATGAGTATTTCTTCGAATGGTTGAAGATTCGCGATGAAAAGGAGAATCCTGATCGTAAGATCATACGAGAAGATGGTATTAGTCTTGAATACTTTATCACGGGTCTGTGCGAGCCGAATGCTTTGTTGGATTACATTGAGAACTTCATCCTCTTCGATCAACGCAAGGGCGGTGTCATTAAAAGCAAGATCATCGCGAAGAATCATCAGTACCTGGGCGTGAACAAAGCGTTTGCGGCTTTTGATTTTCGCGGCGAACTTTCGGGCGACCAAAAGGGCAAGCTGGGCGTATTCTGGCATACGCAAGGCAGCGGTAAGAGCTATTCGATGGTCATGCTGGCGCGGAAAATCCGGCGCTGGCGGGCTGGAAACTACACCTTCCTCGTAGTTACTGATCGAGAGAATCTTGACAGCCAAATCTATAAGACCTTCTTGCGCTCTGGCTTCATGAGCGAAGAAGAGAAGTGTCAACCTGCTACCAGCGAAAAGTTGCGTGATGAGCTGAAGACCAACAAGGGCGTTCTCTTTACCCTCATTCACAAATTTCGCTATGACAAGGGCAAGAAATATCCAGTATTGTCTGAGCGCGATGACATCATCGTATTCGTTGACGAGGCGCATCGCACGCAGTATAAGGACTTGGCAGAAAATATGCGGACGGGACTGCCAAATGCGCAGTTCTTTGCCTTTACTGGTACGCCGTTACTTGGCAGCAAGCGACTTACCAACCAATGGTTTGGCGATTATGTGAGCGAATACAACTTTGCTGAGTCCATCAAGGACAACGCAACGGTGCCGCTCTATTACGTCAAGCGAGTGCCGGAAGTGGTACTGCAAAACGATTATCTTGAGACCGACTTTGCGGATATTCTCGAAGATGAAAATCTGACTGATGCCGAACAGAAACGGCTTGAGAATCAGTATTCGAGAGAGCTTGAAGTCATTAAGCGTGATGACCGCCTGGATGCGGTAGCACAACATATCGCATACCATTTTCCTCGGCGTGGTTTTCGTGGTAAGGGTATGGTCATCTCTGTTGATAAGTTCACAGCTGTGAAGATGTATGACAAGGTGAGCCACTTCTGGAAAGAGGAAATCAAGAGACTGAACGCGGAGATTGCATCGACATCGGATAGTGCCAAACGTGCGGAATTGAAAGACCTACGCGACTACATGACAAGCGTAGAAATGGCTGTGGTTATTAGCGGTGAGGACAAGGAAGAAGAAAAGTTCAACAAAGAAGGGTTGTCGGTCCTCGCGCATCGTCGGCGTATGGAATCTATTGATGAGAACGGCTTTGATATCGAAGACAACTTCAAGGATCCGGATCATCCGCTGTCGCTTGTGTTCGTGTGCGCCATGTGGCTGACGGGGTTTGATGCGCCCTCTGTTTCTACCCTCTACCTGGACAAACCAATGAAGAGTCACACCTTGATGCAAACCATTGCACGGGCGAACCGCGTTTTTCCGGGTAAGGAAAACGGTATCATCGTGGATTTTCTCGACGTGTTCAAGTACCTGAAACGCGCGTTAGCTGATTATGCAGTTGACACAGACGGCTTGATGCCTGTCAAGGATATTGGGAAACTGCTTGATCAGTTAAACGAGGCCATTCTGCTTACGCATGCGTTTTGCCTTGAGAGGGGCATAGACCTGAGTAACGTTGTTACCGATACCAACGCGTTTAAGAGACTCGAATATTTTGGCGATTACGCAAACATCATTGTGGGCAACGATGAAACACGAAACGAATATAGAGTACTTTCTAATACTGTTGAAAACCTTTATGAGTCTCTGCGTCCGGACATCTTCAGTATGGATTTCGATCCAAGGTATAAAGATGCCATTCTTTATTTGCGCGACGTTATTGACGGCAAAATTCGTCCAGATGTTCTGGAGGCGGCGAAGGAACGAATTGACGCCTTGCTTGATCAGAGCGTACTGGTAGCCGAAGGGGCAAGAACCTACACCATAAACGAAGACGGCACAGAGATTGACCTCTCAAAAATTGATCTTGATGAACTGAGCGCAGCAATAGGAAAGACGCGGTACAAGAATCTGGAGATCGTCGAGCTCCGCGACCTCATTGAAAAGAAGTTGGAGCAGATGCTTAGGAAAAATGTTACCCGATCCGATTTTGCCGAACGCTTTAAAACTATCATCGATGCATATAACGCTGGCGGCTCTCAAAACGATGACTTCTATGAGAAGTTGATTGCTTTTATGGAGGAGCTCCGAGCAGAAGAAGAGCGACATATCAAAGAAGACCTAACAGAGGGGGAGCTCGAAATCTACGATCTGCTGCGCAAGGACAAACTCAGTAAGGCTGAGGAGCAGCGCGTCAAGCTGGCAGCAAAAAATCTTTATGAAACACTGACGAATAGGAAGACTGAGCTTTTCGTAAAGGGTTGGTATGAGGACGCACAGCCGAAAGAGAAGGTGCGGGCAGCCATTTGGGAGTGTCTTGGCAGCGCTTTGCCGGAGAGCTATGATCGCGAGATTTTTGCCGTCAAGAGTACCAGCGTTTATCAGCACATCGTTGACCAAGCCGTAATGGGTTTGGCATGGGCAGCATGATGGGAGGTGTGCCGAGTGAATAGTCGTGACGAGTTTGTCAGGCAGGTAGCGAAGGCCATTACTGACGCGCAGAGCGATCCCGATAGAAAGGAATCCTTCATCTTTGGGCTCTCTGCAAAATGGGGAGAAGGAAAGACTACCTTTATTGATGAGCTGGAGGGAAAGCTCGGAAAAGACTGGGTACGAATTGATATAAACCCTTGGAAGTTCAGTGACAACAAGATTACTTTTTTGCAGGCGTTTTTAATCGAGCTAATATCAAAATCGAACGGATGTAAAGTCAAGAAGACTGATATATTGCAGACCAAAAACGAGACCACTCTGTCATGGAACAAAAGAGCCGCTTCTTTGTGGGTGGCTGTTGCTGTGTATCTTGCGTTTACTACGCTCATCTCGATATTAGCAATTGCTCCACTTCATCATGGCAAGATTTTGCTATCTGGTGGTTCAGCTACAGTAATACAGGCTGGTATTACTTTGGTCCTGGGCACCGTATTAATTCCTCTATTGTCTCGAACTGCAACAGCGACAGTTGCTGACAGGATAACCACAACACTAATTGAATTCGACGGGAAGTTGAAAACAATACTTGATTCTTATGGAGACAAAAAGCTATTAATTGTAGTGGACGATTTAGATAGGGTCAGCGCGGAGTCTGCGATAACCGTGCTAGACCATCTGCGTACGTTTTTTGACCAAAAGAAATTCTGTTTTATTGTTTCAGGGGACCACTCGGTAATGGAGAGATATATCGGAAGTGAGCTTCTAAAGAGGGGGGAGTCGGAAGATCAATTGGAAGAGGGCCGCAGATATCTAAAAAAGATATTCAACATCTACTGGCGGCTGCCCATTCCAACGGATGCGGAAATCAAGGATTATATTTCAGAAATAATTGATATCAAGTTGTCGGACTTTGGCTTATCCGGTTTGGAAATCAAGCAACTGGAAGCCTTGCTCAATGAGCTATTTGAGAATAATTATCGAAACATCGAACGAATGGTTTCTCAAATCGCGTTTACTCTTCAGATTGTTCGCGGAAAGCTAAGTGCATGCGATGCTGGCGAAGAAACCAAGATATATTACGAAGACCTCCTGAGGTATAAACTGCTGCTAATTAAGGTCTTGTTGATTCAAGAACTTGCGAATCCGTATTACGAGTATTTGCTAACTGAAAGTGACAGCTTGCGCATATCTGACAAGAGGCAAAAGATATACCCAGAAAAACAAAAAGACGAGAAGGACGAGTACATTATTAAGCCGATCATGACAGATGGGCAGCGTGAAGATCTGCAGAGCTTAATTGAGTCGGAGCCAAGATTTCATGACGATAATGGCCTCCTTGTCGTCTATGATATGAAACCATTTATCTACCTGGCAGCAGATTCTAACTTTGGCGACCACAGAGGATTAACGCCGAGTGAGTTTCATGCAAAGCTGTCGGAAACGCTGTCTGACAATAATGATTTCAGGCAGCTGTTGGAGCGCCATAGTCTGGAGATGCTCCAAAAAGGTATCACTGCGATGATTACCGAACGTAATAAAGCAATGAAGAATAAGCCAACGCCTGACCAAGATCGTGAAATGGTTCAAGAACTCGTTTCTCTTGCTCATCGGTTGGTTGAATTAAGTGATGATTTTGTCTCACAAAAACTAGAATTCAAAGCGTACTTTGATCCCGGCACAATCGCACAGTACGCCAACCTTGAATTTAGCGAGTATGCGGATTTGCTTTTTACGCTTGGGGACTTGTATCAAGGCGATGCAGACTATGGAGATAACATGATCGCCAATACCGACAAGATTACTATTACTCTATATCTACAGTTGATTGAATTTGCTGAAGATCGAGTTATTAACAATATGTACGAAAGGATATTATGGGGATGTTTTGATAATCTGGGTCCGCAGAATTTTCAATCAATTATTGCTCCTTTCGGAACTATACTTGACAAGTTAGGCAACCACAATTGCCCAGACGATGTGCTAAATATATTGACTAATTACATTCAGAATCATTACGTTGACACAACGGGAGTAACCGCTGCAAAGGTGCTCAAGAAAACTATCAACACGCTGTATATTGAGGATACAGTCAGGAAAATGCAAGCGCTATTACCCAGACAGCAAGTACCTCTTGTCGAGATTCTTAAAATTCTTGATCCGAAAAACTACGAGGAGTATGTTCTATTGTTTGCTTCTGAAGCCGCTAATTATCAGGAGTTGTGCAAGAGAATACAATTTGCCGTATCAAGCGGAGTTGACGGAGACGCGCTATGGCAAAAGACAATTGATACGAAGCTTGATATGTTAATCGCGAATATTACTCAGCCAGTACCTAAGCCACAGCCGCCGTTTCCTCAAGGGAAACAGGTCAAGCAACTTGCCCAGAAAGTTATACGCTTTGCGCGAGATGAGAGCCAAAATTCTTTGCTGACGAGCATCAGCCCGAATACGTTCCTTTTTACAAACATTGCTGGCATACGATGGGACAAATCGATTATCACATATTTGTATGCGCTAAAGGAATCGGGAGATGAGACAAACTCTGAAAACGCAAAGCGTTTAATCGGCCTAGGAGAACAGGGAGATTAGCATGTTGAAAAAAGCAAGGGGATATGTCCCGTTCCTGGTATAGCAACAGTGCAGTCGGCTTTCTGGCTGACGCTCCCGAGGCGATCATTGGTCGTCTTGCGGCGGCTAGTGCGCGCGAGGGGCTTGATGCGACGCAGCAGCAGATGAAGGCCTGGGAAGACGAGATCTCGATTCTCAAATCGCAGTTGCGTCTGGTGGACTACTTTGTGATGGATGTCTTCTTTGAGTTCAAGATCCCGCGCATGGGTCGCCGGATCGATGTGCTGCTGCTCATTCACTCCGACAAGCCGCACATCGTGATCCTCGAGTTCAAGGTGGGGTCGAGTGCAGCGCACCAGGCCGATCTTGATCAGGTCATGGACTATGCTCTTGAGCTCAAGAACTTCCATGAGGGCAGCCATGGCGCTGACATTTTTCCGGTACTCGTGCCGACCGAGTTGGGTGCTGGCCTTTTTGATGGGCTTGCTGATGGCGGCGTCGATGTTGAGTTCACTCTGGCAAAGGACGGGGTTGCTCGCCCCGTTGTGTGCGGAGCTTTGGGGATTGCCGCTGTCTTGCACAGCATCTCCTATACGCTGGGCTCGGTTGTTGCTGAGGCTTGGGAGTCCTCGCCGTATCGCCCCACGCCGACGATTGTCGAGGCGGCGCGAGCTTTGTATGCTGACCAGGATGTCAGTGAGATCACACGCAGCGAGGGCAGTGCTGCGACCATTATGGTGACCTCTGAGAAGCTCATTGAGCTTGTGAGTTGGGCGCAGGCTGAGCACAAGAAGGTCATTGCTTTTGTGACCGGAGTTCCAGGCGCCGGAAAGACCCTTGTGGGGCTGAAGCTGGCCACTCAGAAGCGCGATGAAGATGATGAGACCCACGCGGTCTTTCTTTCCGGCAATGGTCCGCTGGTCAAGGTACTGCAGGAGGCGCTCGCGCGTGATGAGGTGTCCCGGCATGGAGGCTCGAAATCTGCGGCGCAGACCAAGGTGAAGTCTTTCATCCAGAACGTGCACCACTACCGTGATGAGGGCTTGAATGATCTGGCGAACCCGCCTGATGAGCACGTGGCGATCTTTGACGAGGCGCAGCGCGCGTGGAACAAAGAGAAGACCTGTGACTTCATGAAGCGCCGCAAAGGGATCGCTGACTTTGATGAATCAGAGCCGGAGTTTCTGATCTCCTGTATGGATCGGCATCAGGATTGGGCAGTTATTGTGTGCCTGGTGGGCGGCGGTCAGGAGATCAATTCTGGTGAAGCCGGCATTGGCGCATGGATTGAGGCGATCCTGTCGCGTTTTCCTGAGTGGGAGATTGCAATATCAGACCGGCTGACTGACTCTGAGTATATGGCTGGTCGAGCCGTCGAACTGGCCCGCCGTGGCGGGCGCACTCAGATTGTCGCCGAGCTGCATCTGGCGGTCTCCATGCGCTCATTTCGGGCAGAAAACGTTTCAAACTTCGTGAAGGCGCTGCTTGATCTTGATGCTGATGCAGCCCGCGCTGAGTTGCGCGAGCTGGCTGAGAAGTATCCGATCCGGCTCACGCGCAATCTTGCTGCGGGCAAGGCGTGGATCCGGTCACAAGCGGCCGGTACTGAGCGCCCCGGTCTGCTCGCTTCTTCGAAGGCGATGCGGCTCAAGCCGTTTGCCATCGATATGAAGGGCGAGGT
>JGI20166J26741_11557363_pt1 | contig 12096 bp, 10 predicted proteins | sample TergutCu122P5_FD_26741 | JGI IMG/M metagenome (IMG submission 26741) | reverse complement strand
GTAATAGCTGCTTCTTTTGAAAACCATACAAGGCACATGAATGCAATCTGTGGGCAAATTGCACAGTTTCTTAATTTTAAGTCGAGTAGTTCTTATAGGAGCCATTGTACTTTAAAGGGTTGAAGGGTGAGTTAAATACTGTTAATTCTGACAAATTCAATCTTTTGTAATTAACTTCAATAAAATATTAATTTCTAATAATTAAACGCAAACCTTCTGCTAGAATACCTAAGGAAATGTTGGGTATGTATTCAAGTGACGGTTATTAACCTTTAGAAGATTCACTTACCCTCTAGTAGAAGCGAATTGATATTTACACTACACAACAAAGTGTTTATTAAACCCCACCTATACTTTTAGTTCTTCCAAGCACGTATGGGTGCATATATTTTTGGTGCAGTCAGTGGTTAGATTTGTGCCAGTGAGAATTTTTGTGCAGCCGATTTGACAGTGAATAGAGAACTAGTTTAAAGATGGGTGCAGCCAGGAGTTTGAACGTTAGGGAGTAGAGCAACAGGCCTATGGCGACTCTTCCTAATCTGTATTTATTGCGTCACTTGACCGACATACTGAAAAAGGAAAAAGAAAACTGACAGTAGAGAAGAACAGGTGTTCAGAACTGGGGACTAAAGATAAGAGAAAAAACTGAGGCTCGGCAAAGAAACCCAGGAAATTGAGTGTAACTCGCAATGTAATTTTCTGAGAAATACCTTACACAGGAGAGAAGTGTGAACAGATTTTGGAGTGCAACCCTAAATTCGGGGGGAAAAAACAGTTTATGGAGTTTGTACGGAAATGGAAGGGGAGAATTTCGGAAGGGAAAAAGATAAAACTGTCCCGTTAGAGGCCAAGCAGGAGCAGAAGAACGCTAAAGGTGGCAGGTGGTCAGTGCTAAGTCCCGGCATTTTACCCCTGCAAAAAGACGTAGTATGTACTTATGGGAGAGTGGATGGACCTTGGGGCCAGTGCGGAAGGTTTTGGAAAATCTCGCCACACTGGATTTTCAGCACCGGACACAGCAGGCCGTAGCGAGTAGCTATACCGACTAGACTATCCCGACCAATGGGAAGATAATTTTATAAAACTCACGGGTACATTTTACAAATAAGTTTTCGTAACTTTTTTTCACTACTTTCTGGGCTTATGGATTGACAGTTGCGATATCGCCGCAAAGTTTGTGACTTAAATTATAGAAATTTTAATTTAGTTTGGAATACTGAGAGTTTCTTTCTTACATCATCATTCCAAACAACTTCATGATCTACTTCCAGCCTAACTGAATGAGGCCTGAAAGAGGTAAGAGGGACCGGAGCTTAATGCTGATGGCACATTTACTGTATGCCGAGGTCAAAACATCGGACAATCCTTACATACCATTTGTTTTAAACTGTCAGTTTAGTTCAAGTTTTAATGTTTCTGAGTGTCGGAACACTTGCAATTCTGACTGAAGTTTCTTATGTTTTTATTCAGTAGGTCCAAGGAAATTTTTGAATGGCATTTCAAAGGGGCAATGACTGCCTTCTTCTACATTCTGTCCAATTTGTCACCAATCGTCCTTCTATGCGACGCTATATAATTTGAGTTACAGACAGTCTATTTAAATAAACAAGATTTAAATTTTTTTTGTAATAATAACAACAATAATAATAATATGCAATAAATCATGATTTCTTTGCAGTGTTAATGAATAAAATATTTAATATGGCGGTAATCTTATTTAGGACTTACAATTTAGGTACTCGTGTTACTACCAACATTCTGGGGGAACACACTGACTATACGTGTATTTCCCTCCGCAGATGATGGTAGTTGGTGATAACTTATCATGACCCAGAACAGCATGGTTTTAAACTTCGCCCCTTTTAGAATCTCAAAACACAAAATTTAGAAACACCTTTTAACGTCTTCTAAAATAAAATTTCTTTTGAAACTGGATTTACGTATTAATTATGCTGGACATAAATAACATCATTTTTGCATTTGTTAGGGTCACAGAATAACTACTTAATGCATGCTGTAAACTAAAAGACGCATTGTTTCTTTTCCATAATATTTAATGTTCTTGATTTTAGCTGCAACATTTGTATCAAATCAGAAAGTCTGAATCTTTCAAAGTATTTGGATAAACTCTAACGGCTTCCTGAGATTGGTATGATGAACCATTGCTAGAACATTATACAATTAAATTGCCCACAAAATAGTGGTATTTTTCATATTCCTGATTTTAATGCATGAAGATTTAAAAGAGAAATTCTGTTATTTGTATTCCACATATTTTTGCTCTTCCTGAGAAACTACTAAGGACACAGAGAAATATTCAACATATCACAAATGGTTTAAAGAGTACAAACTGATCACTCCTAATAAACTGACCATTTCTGTTAATATTATCTAAGAATATGTTACAGCGCCGTGAAATCTACCAATAAATTAAGATTAGTATCCGATGTTAGACTAGTACAGACGCGGATTACAGTTGTTTTGAAGGGGATATAACATAACCTGCTGTAAATCATATCCACCCCACCACAAAAGAAACACGACGTGCCAAATGTGAAATACGTTAAGACCAAAAAAAAACACTTCTTGGTTATAGTGGACAAATGTAAAAATCTGAAAATCAGTATGGAATAACATTAGAATAAAGTGAAAAACATTTCTTCCTCTGCACAAAAGTGTATTATGAAGATAAGCTTAACCCTTTAAGGACGAAACATATCTGTTTTATACAAGGCGTACTGCGTACCGCGCAGTAAACACTCTCCGCTTTAGTTATAAAAAACAATATCTTAATGATGTATAAGGCAAAGGCACCGTTTCTTCTGACAGCCACACAAAACACATAAATGCAATGTAATCAGCATGCAGAATTTTAGAATGTTAAACCTGGAGGTACTATAATAACCGGTAGGCTTTAAAATGTTAATAAAGAGGGAGCTACTTGGTATGTCTTTTTCCTGTGGCGCTGCGACCCAACGCGGGCCATGACCCACTAATTCTTGAGGTTCCTATATGACACACAGAGACACACCACAGTCGGCAGGATTCCTCTGGACGAGTGATCAGCTCGTTGCAGAGATCTCTACTTCACAAAAAAAAATCCATTCCCCCCGGCGGTTTTTTTAAAATGAAACGTTTATTTAACATTTTACAGGTACAGGTTTACAAAGTTTGTACGGTTCTTGTTACTGAGTGTTTGTGACTCTGAGACTCGGCGTTCGGGATGTCCGCTCATGTCCACGCAAATGTTGCTTGCATAGTTCCTTTAGTTGCTGGGGGAGGGGGTCCACCTTCCGTCCGTTCACGTGTGTGGGTGCATCCGTCCGTGTTGCAGTGTCGTATGAAGCACTAGCCGCAGAGGGGTACCTAGAGTATGTCCAGGTAATTTCCTACTGTGGAACCTCTGGGTGTTTGTTCGTATGCTTTCCAACTAGTTCGGCGCAAAATTTCCGTATAGTCGAGGAGAGAGAGGCGCATCTGATTGTGTAGTCGGTATGCCACCAGGTGTGCAATTAGACATGCTACTGCCGCCTGCTTCTGAGGGGGCCCGAAGTGGAAGGCCGATCGTCGTATCCAATCCGCCGGTATGAACGGTGGTCCATGCGGAACAGGGCCGCTATCCGTGCTCGTGTCCAGGTCCAAATTACGGAGCACCCTCCGCATTCCGTGATTCGGTGTTGTAGTGAGTCAGCTTTCCCGCAGTGGATGCAACGGTCTGTGTCTGCTAAACGGATGACCTCTAATCATTCATTGGTTGGTACTACCTCATGAATCACAGCGTACCACGTCGATTTTAGTGTTTCGGAAAACCATGCCTTGTGTAAGTTGGTCCATACAAGCGCCCATGAGATGCAAGTGTGTTTGCGGGTGATACGCCTGTCCGTGGTCTCGTTGCAAGCGATAGCCATTTTCTGTAGCACTCCGTATATTCGTTAATGAACTTTTTCAGTGATTCAGTGTTGCCAGTTGGGGTTACGTACGCCATATCTATTGCATACTGTCGGATGTAAGCTAACTTGTTTGGGATCCTGTTCCCGTGTGGCAGGTTTGCCAGGGTGCCGGTCAGATTCCACTTGTGCATCCACGCAGCCGTTACTGATCCTTCTCGTGCACGGAGCATCCATATGCGGCTGAGGAGGAGCGTCCTGCATTTCACCGCAATGTCCGTTAGTGCCCAGCAACCTTGTTCTTTCGGTCGTTGGAGTGTGGTAACAGGTACTCGGAAGGTGGCGCCCTGCTAGATGAACCAGGTGCGTACTGTTGTCAGTTGTTGCGTATGGAGTTTGATAGGTGGGAGGATCTGCGACACGTACCAGATTTTTGCCAATAGGCATAGCTGCACTTATTGCACTCTTTGCGCGAGACATAGGTTTCTGGCGTATGCCTTCCTCGCTTCTGCTCGCACTGCCCTTGTGACGCTAGACCAGCTTTCCTTCCTAGAGTTTTCGATGTTGGTTCCGAAGGTGAACCCGAGTATTTTGACCTGATTACAAAACTCTATACCCAATACCGTTGCCGGCGCCGTCCATCTTCCGATGGCGAGTGCATTAGATTTCTTCGCGTTGAGGCGAGCCTCCGTTGCTCGTTCATATAGCTGTATGGCGTTAAGTATGATGGAGAAGTCTGTAGGTTGAGTCACAAAAACAGTTACATCATCTGCATACGCTACCACAGTGACGATCCGAGCTCGTTGTCCTATTGTGATTCCTGGCAGTTTGTCTTCCAACGTGCGGAGGAGGGGGTGGAGACAGTGCGTATACTACCATACTCAGCGGGCAACCCTGCCGGGCGGTGTTCTGGGTTGGTATGGGCCCTGCCATGTACGGAGGCCGTTGTACTCTCGTAGAGGGATTGTACACGTTCTATGAACCAGGGGCTTATCATATAGCTCTGGAGTACTTGAAATAGGTATTGGTGTGAGACCTCTATGAAAGGCGTTCTGAAAATCCAAAGTGAATACACAAAAGGCGGTATCTGTTGTCTCAGAGTGTGCGATTGCTTCACGTACTATGGAAACTTGTTCCAGGATAGAGTTTCACGGAACGCAGAAATGCTGGCTGGTTTGAAGATGATCCTCTAATACCTGGCGCAGAAGGTGGACTTAGAATCCGGCCTAGGAGTTTATAGTCTGTGTTAAGTAGTGTAATTGGACGGAATCCTTCTGGTGTCTGTTCACGGTTGGGCTTTGGAAGGCAGACTATAGCACCGTGTTTCTGTTGTGGGTTAATGTTCTTTTGCAGAAACATCTGATTCAGGAGTTCGTTTAGGTCCGTTCGTATGGTTCCCCAATGTACACTGTAGAAGTCTAGGCCGATGCCGTCGCTACCCGGCGCTTTGTTGCGGCCTCCTGTCCGTAGTGCTGTGAGGATTTCCTCGGGGGTTATGGGCCGATCTAGAGAGTCCGCGTATGTTGTTGGGCAGGTAGTTCTTATGGCATCCATTATTGTGGCTACACATCTACTGTCGACAGCTATGGGTCCATATTTCTTTCGAAGGTGTGTCACAAAGGTTGAATCATATCTTTGGGCTTGTCGATGATGTTGCCGAGCGGGTTCTGCACCTGGTTGATCTCCGTGCCTCACGCCGCTTGAGCATTTGGATAATATGAAAGTGTTGTTTCCTCACCTTCTATCTTGTCTTGCGCATTATTTTCGAACATCACTTTTTCCACCCGAAGAGCATGCAGACGCACTAGTTTTGCTCTGTAACGTTTAAGAGCAAGCAGTTTATCTGCCTGGGGTTGTTGCTACGTAGGATGTCATAAATGCACTCGTAAAGGTGATTTTCCATCTGCCTGTGGTCTTTGTAGCGTTCGGCTTCTTCCTGGCGCATGAAGTATCGAAGTTGTTTTTTTACATAGCGTTCCCACAACAAGGTCTCGTCCGGGTAGTATCGTTTTTGGTTCTTCCATATCGTCCATTTGTTACGTATCTTTTCTTTGATTATTTCGTCCTGTATCATCGCGGGGTTCATTTTCCGCCGGCCTCTGCCCCCCTCACGGCGGGTGTTTCCACTGCGAGGCGTAGTATTACTGCGTGATGGTCCGTGAAGCCTGCTGGTAGCATTTCGATGCCTAGATTTTTTCCCATCAGTTCTTGTGACACGTATAGGCGATCGATTCTGGTGGCGCCGGAAGGCGAATGATGTGTGTACGCGGGTCGTGCAGGATTCTGTTTCCAGGTGTTTTTCAGATCTAATCCGTGAACCATCTCTCCTCGGGCTCGACAGTTTTGGAAGTGGCCAGTCGTGTCAGCGGGGTCAAGTATGCAGTTGAAAACACCCGTCGGATCATTGTCCCAGCATCGGCTCGCAGCAGATAGGGAAGTTCTGCGTTGTAATATCTTTCCCTCTCATTCCTTCTCGCGGTACCGGATGGAGCTTATACATTTTTCAGTCTTATTCCTCTGTATTCCGCTGCAAGGGCGCGTCCTGATGGCAAGGTGGTAATGTTGGTTAGTTGAATCTCACTTCTCGCTACGATTGCTGTTCCACGCATGGTTGTGCCGATGTTGAGATGTGTCTCTTATTGTCTCATGTTCATGAAATCCTTACTGGTTACTTCTTGAACGAATAGAATATCGAATTCGTGTCACCGAATGAAGTCTTTGAACATCCCCATTCTCGTCCGTGTTGTTATTCCATTGATGTTAATTGTGGCTATTTTCACTACTTCCATCCTTTAACGCTGGTGGAGGAATGGGGGGGGGGGCAGGGGGGTTGCAAGTTACGATTTTCCATTCTTGTGCGCCGCACGTCGCGTCATGTTGCGTGTCAGCTCATGCGGCTGCTCTGCTTGCTTCTCGACTCGAATCCTTTCTGGTCGTTTCGGGCTAAGCCTTTTCTCCTCTCGTGTTTCTTCCACATCTTGTGTCTTTCCTGTGTCTATAACGTCCATGGTCATATCTTCCCTATCCCTGCCCATACTCAGGTTCGCTATTTGATGCGCTATGCTTTGGATTCCTGTGTCTTTCTTCTGACCGTGCATGTCTCCGGTCTCCTGTGCGGGCGTGTTGTTGTGTGTCGTGTCCTCTACCGCCGTTGCGGTTCTCTGGCTCAATTTTTTTTATTTTGCTGCTGTTTGGTTGCGGCATCGCTGCATTTGTCGGAGGGTGTCATTTGTTTTTCCAGTTCACTGTTTGCGGGGAAGCTGTTTCCACCGGGCGTTGACTATTCTCTTGGTCAGGCTCGTTCATTCCAAGTATCATGTGTGCTGTATGACACACCTCGCCGGTATACGACGCTCCTTTGTCCGTGTCCTCCAGGGGCTCCACCGGCGGTGGGGTGCTGCGATGGTTGCATATGTGGATGTTTGTTCTGTGGATGTCCAAGTTCCTCTTCTCCGCCTCTTGGGACATGCCTGGTACATGTGGCCAATGTCGCCACAACCATAACATGTGGAGGGCTGGCCTTCGTATGCAGTAACACCCTGTGCCCTGCGATTGTCAAATGGGATGGGATATGTTGGGTGCGCATCATTGTTACTTGACGAATGCCGCTTGCCACAGTGTACCTGTATGCTCGTTACCACATTTCTTCCTGTAGTGCCATGACTTTGCCAAATGGGGCGAGAGTTGCCCTCACTGATACATCGGGCGCCTCAGGCGGTACGTTTGCTATGCGTATTTTTTGGTGCCCATACCAACCACAGCAATACTCATGATCGAAATTCCCCCAGTGCTGTGTTTGTATTCCGCCTGTCCGGGAGGATCCCGAAGTAAGACTCGCACACGCCTTATCCGCCAGTTTTATGTATACCTGCCTCTTCGGGCCGTCCATTTGGATCATGTTCACTGTCTGTTCAGAGACCCGTCGTGTGTCATGGATCCATTCATGGATGTCATAGGTTGTGATCCTTGGACTAGCGGGGTCAAAAGTGTACACTATCGTGTTTTGTCGTTCAGCCATATTTACTTACACTACTCTTCTCCTTGCCACTACACATTCGCACAGATTATTTGCAATCCGCACTCGCTCGCTTGGCTGCCTTTCACTTTCTTTCAGGAGGGTCACTAACTCCGCACCACAACCTTCCTATTTGAAAGCTCTCAACAGACTGGATTCGAACTCACAATCTCAGCAAGCGAGCGGCCGCAGATCTACGTCGTAGACCGCCCTGTCACTGGGACCTGCCTATTTGATATAGCTTATTTCAGATCAAAACGCAGCTGTCATTTAAATTTATATAACTTACCAACATTGGTTTCGTAACGAGCCACAGCCGTGCGTTAGATCACCCAATTAATAGTTCACTGCTGCCCTAAGCAATATTGTCATGGCTTTCATGCGCTGAACCTCTTCCCTCTTGAAAGTTAAGGTGCATCTTCACATACATGGGTGTGGTGGAAATTTGGCTCAAAGTGTGGTCCTTCCCCCCAGACTTAGAACCTACCACGTGTCATTCCAATTAAAGGTAAACCTGAAATATAGTTGTTTACCATCTGAATTAAACCACGCCCTCACATGTACTGGTAACTCTGGAGTCATAAAAAGGAGAAGGGTGGACTCGGATTTGCGTTATGTTCTTCCTCATGCATTTTACAGGTGAGAAGTGTGGGTTGGGGGAACAGAGATTATCCCTTTACAAAACAGTGTCATCTGCTTAACATAAAAAGCCCACACATTAACTCAGAGGTTACTTATAAATTCTGTACGATTTTTTAGAATAACCAGTGAATGTTTTCGTAAGCAACGTTGACAAAATCTCATTCCATAATGTAAAATCAATTTATTTTTTGTGCGGATGGAAATGAAATTTTGTACAGGGTGCTCCAGCAGAATGTGACGATTTTTATATAACTTGTGTGACAAGTCAGGTAGAAACGTAAGAACAAATCAGGAGAAGTAGCAGTGAAAATGACATTCAATATGTTCTTGTTAGTTTCTAAAAATTACCTCTCCTGAGTGGTCTCCCTGGCACGCAAACAGGCAAATGCAAGATAAGCCTAACTTCAACATGGTATCGAACGACGCTGGAGACGTTAGATTTAGATGCTGACGACTTGGAGGAGGCCGTCTGTTTTCAGCAAGACAGTTCTACAAAATACAAAGACAGTAAACCAATAGACTGTTGGAGGACTGTGTTTCCAGGACGCGTCGTTTTACGTTTTGTTGACACTGTCTGGCCAGCCAGGTCTCCTGAACTCCGTGTGCCCTGCTGCTCTCTCCGGGGACACTTGAAATCCAACGTTTAGGTGTAAACCCCTCGCACGCTTGGACAGTTACAAGAGAATATCGGGGTGAAATTAGACACATTCAAGTAGCGAACAAATATAGTATATTACCAGTCATGGTTACAGAATTGTGGCTCATGCCAGGAGACTACATACGTAACGCGATTTTAAAAAATAAAGAACATATATTAATCTGTATTTCACTACGGATGGTCCATCATTTTTGCTTATCTTAGATTCAACCAGATTCATCATATGATAGATCTGAAAAATGTGACTTTGTTTTCGCGAACTATGTACTTTATGTGGATAAATTTTATCCTTCAAAAGACTCAAATATGTTCTTAACACACTAAAGAATGTCACTATCAATGGACGGAAGTAAACGTTTCTTAAAACAGTGCATAATAATTAAATACAATCAATAATTTGCTTATAAGACGTTTTGTCATCCTAATACTGAAGTGTCATGAACTGAAAAGAATTAAATTCTTATGCGGAAGGAACTGGAACTGGTGATTGCAAGTAGCTAATTTACACTTACAATATTTGGAATCTGTCGATCTCCTGATATTCGGAAACACAGGTTTTGACACTAAATCTCTCATTCCTTTCAGATGAAAATTTGGGTAAGTCCCTGTTCATAGGACTTACTGACTAGCAGACTGACTTAAGCGTATTGGATAGGTTCTTGAATATATGACAACAGATCTTCCTAACCAAAGAAATGTATATTGTGCCTCCCAAAATTTTTATTTGAGGGTGGAGACAGATTCCGTTTCCGAAAGTGGAGTTGTATTGAAATCCTCCCACACATATTTAGAACTAATTAATACATCACAAACCCTGACCAGTGGAAAAGGAATCAGATGCGAAAGAAAGACCATAGAATTATGTAATGCGAATTGTCACAGCTCTAAAATAAAAGTATACCGCTGAAATAATCCTTGCAGCAGTTTAGTGTAGCTCACACGCAGTCTATTTTCAAAGTTGTATTTTAAAATTATTTGCATTTTTATCCCGCGAAAGGTAAATCACTGTAAACACAATCAGCTCTTTCGTAATCGAAAAATAGTGTAGTGTATCCACGATGGCAAATTTAGGACGGGAAATTGAGACTTCTGTGATTGGCACCGGGATAGTGAACCTTAGTATGAGAATCATAATATTTAACTGAAATACTCGTATGTGCATTCAGATGGCTGCATAGGAAGTTCATTTTTATATTATTGTTTCTCGCACGAATGATTATGTTTCCTAGGTGCAGTTCATGCTTAACTGAAGAAGGACTGCTTTATCGGACTATGTATGACTTATTCCGATCAGCCGAGTTAGACACATAAACAACTCTCCATAACATTCCCGGTTCAGAGCAGCCAATATTTTTATTCGTGTTTAGGAATTAATGTGTAAAATAGAGATTTTCTATTACAACGCAAGTGTTTGGTCGTGAATAAAAAATACAGTGTAATGCAGAAGGTTCTTACTACGTGTAACTATGTATGGATGAAATCTTATACAAAGTGTCGTAGCAAATTCGAAAGTCTTTTTCCCGGTTTCAGAATAAATGTGCGCGAAGTTATTTGTTACAACAGTACGATTTTGTAACAGGTATTGTGAACCACTTTATAAAGGTGAATTAGACCGTTTTATCACTTAGTCTGCAGATGAAATTAATGAAACGGACCCGTAAAACTCAAAATAATAAATAATAGTCAACAGACATTCCGACCCTAGTATGCGATGTGCCGGGACTTGACATTCAGCGTGGAGCATGTTGGACTTTTAGTGCGACAAAAATAATGAGATCCAGCTCTTATTCCTGATGCAATAAATTTAGAAGAATAATTTTAAAAATTATTATTCCATTTCCTTAAATTTATGCGAAGAATATTAATATGCCGATTCCAGTGTCCGCGCCGTATAAAGCGTGGGCTTCCAGCCGCTCGCTTCCTGGGATTGCGGGTTCGAATCCCGCCAAGGGTATGGATGTCTGTCTCTTATAAGAGTTGTGTGTAGTGAAGTAGAGGTCTCGGCGACTTGCCGATTCCTAGGCCAGAAGTGTCGTACTGAGTGTGTGTACCATTAAGTGTTATTAAGTGCAACAATTACTCTCTACACCTACAGTGAATATGTAGAAATATTTCAGATTAAGAAAAGAAAGAAAGAAAATTATCCCGGTTCTTTCAGCAAGACAGAACAACTGTCCATACAGTCAATAAATAAATTTTCGCCTCACGTGACTCTTTTGGAGACTAAATAATTTATTTTTTTTTTTTTGCCCTGCTGTTTTCTCCGATCCGACTCCATCTGACTGTCATCTGTGGGACTGTGTCGGAGAAACATTTATAGAAAAACACACACTCACATCTACAAGAAGGAGAACGACCTCACCGAATTTATCGAGCGCAGAATCGGCAATTTCAGACAAGATATTCAGACGGGTTTTAATAATATATTCACCAGCTGTCAAGCATGCTTGAGAGTTGGTCATTTCTAACATCTGCTTTAGGATGCGGTTATTTATGGTATACGATACATATAGTTAACATACGTTCTGAGCCGATTACGCTGTAAACTGGATGCCTCTTTGTCATTAATTGGCCCGACATGTGATTTGTTAATATTATTTATACTCACTTTCAGGTAAGATAACCTTTTCTTAACAATGTTAAATTCATCAATTTGAGAAAACCTTTTCTAGCAAACCCACATCACACAGAGTTGTAAAATCTGTCAAAATTAGGTGGATATTTTAAACAAAGTAACCCTTCAGACAAACTTGTTTAAAATGTACCTAACAGTAAATCGCTGTCAAATAGCAGCAACCTCCACTATTAATTTGTCTTTCATGTAAATCCAAAGCTTGAGTTTTTTGAGAAAAATTTATATATATATATATATATATATATATATATGTGTGTGT
>JGI20166J26741_11557252_pt1 | contig 12099 bp, 7 predicted proteins | sample TergutCu122P5_FD_26741 | JGI IMG/M metagenome (IMG submission 26741) | reverse complement strand
TCATCACTCTAGCAACTCCCAGACAGGACTGAACAGGTTCTAACCCGAGCAGGAGGGAGGGTGGAGGTTGTGACTTCACTCTCTCAAGGTCGCACAGCTGATGCGCAGTGCGGCTTGTTTACATACAAATCAGTCCCGGTTATATTTGAACCACCTTGTACCACATAAGATCGGGAAAGGACGTACTGGTCGTGCAAAACATTGTTCGGGAAATACAACAGTATTAACAAAAGTAGCTACAACAATTGCAGAGAATGGAAACAAACGGGAAACCCAAGCCGGCACTGCAGTATAAAACAAAAGGAGGAGAAACATGGGACGCCCGAGGAAAAGACGGAAAGACCAGCTTCACCCTGAGGGTTACGGAACAGACACGACGCCTAACCCTTCAGAGTTCATGCTGATGTTGTTGTTGTTGTTGTTGTTGTTGTTGTTGTTGTTGTTGTCGTTGTTGTTGTTGTTGTTGTCGTTGTTGTTGTTGTCGTTGTTGTTGTTGATGATGATTATGATTATGACTACAAGAACGTTGTGTTCTGAAGTCACTAATTTTTTCTTGCAAGTTATCCCAAACTGGTTATGAAAGGCATATGGCAAGTATTCCTTAAGCATCATTTCATTATCACAGCAATTTTTTACCACGCATCATGGAAAGAACGCTAAACCCTGCAGTCGCTGTGTGCAGCAGTGCAGCTTGTATTTAGAGAAATAGCTGAACTGTACTGTAAGACGTACAAAATTGGGGCACTTCGCAGTTCTGCCCTGCCTAAGACAATTTTTTTGTTTGTTTCAGACGTCAAAGAGTATTACGCTCGAGCGAGGTAAAACGGTATTCTTTTAAACACTGGTGGGTCGAACAGGAGCTTAGCGAACACACCGATAGGGCGACTCAAGTGAAATTACTGACCTGTCCACAGACTGCTCGGTTCGGTCAAGCAGTGCTGTATCCATTCGCGTTCCGGTGAACTGTTGTGCAAGGTAAGTAAATTCCGATTTGACGTAGTACGTTGTTGCCTAAAGTTCAGTGTTGCAGATGGAAGACACTCATCTTGGTCTGTACCAACCACTTCAGTCCTACCACTCGTAACATCAACCTGATATTCCAAAATTCGCGTGGTTGCTTAGCTTTCAGTAAATAAAGTCGCGAATTTGACTTGCATCACGTCTAATCGTGATCAGTTTTGTTCCATTTTATTCGTGCCAAGAGGCCAGCATTAACAGCAGATGTCTAGCATAAGAACGAGTTACAGTTTCCTTTTTTAGTCCTAAAACTAATAACAATGTCATTAGCTTAACAAAAGACTTAAGTTATGTCGGTGAACTTTATATTGTACATTCTGTGCATTGCCGATAAACAGTTGAATGCACTCAACCAATAAAATGCATAACATTTTTCCTTATACATTTATATTACAATATCACACTGAATTTTCCTACATGTTTCGATCCACAAGGGATTGTTATCATCAGGGAACCAAACCAAAGCAACACCACACTTGCTCAATTTTCGTAAGTGCGTAGGCTTGCTCCCGAGATGCCGTTACGAAATGCATCGGTTGTGGCAACTACCGATCTACGTTTCGAGTTTCACGTATATTTTGTGCATTTATATATTTTAAGTACACCATCTAGGACGATGTACAGTGTTATCTAGTGGGACAGAGTGTGAGCGATACTGGGAGGCCAGGACAAAAATGGTGGAGAACAGACTTTTTCCCTTTTATTTCTGTGACTACTCCTTATTATTAGGAGCCCTATGTTTATTTTGAATGTTGTTAATGTTTTTTTTTCTTGTTGAGTGTAGTATTTATAATGGAACTTTTAATATTTTGTTTTTATTGGTCGCATAGGTCAATGATAAGTAATCAATGTACCTGCCATTAGAAACAACAAATATTTTAAGTATTTGTTCATGTTTTATTTTAATTATTTTAATGTTTTAACATTAATTTCCATTATATCAAGCTCCAGCACACTTATACATCTCTTCTACAAAGAATGTCTACATTTTAACTATTTGACTCCTCTTTCACCACGTCAGCCGTGTATGAGAGTGGCTAATTTGGTTTTATGTGTTATTGCTATGGTTGTGTTCCCTGAAGATAACTCCTCGTGGATCGAAACATGCAGGAATATTCGATGCGATATTATGGTGTAAATATGTAAGGAATAATAATGTGCCTTTCTTCAGCTGAGTACAGACAAATTGCCCAGCTGCTTCATCAAGTGCCACGGCGAGAGTGCGTAGCTACGAGTGGCGGTAAAGTTCCTTGCATCAATAACCTTGGCGCTAAACGGAGGCGAGATTACAACATCACGCTTCGGCCCCTTTACACCGTTAAAATAAGACGTTATATACAGTCAGTCTGGTGGTTTTAGAAAAGAGAACTGTCTTGCCGTTGCCGCGAACAAGGGCTGATTCTCGACCATGCAATGTCCAAGTCACCTTACCGAGGTATCCGAACACCGACACAGTACTCGTAATAATATTAAGCAGTATGAAACCTTATATAGTATTTAATACAACAGTTTGCACCTGTAACCACAAATAGCCGTTTGTTATTCTGTGATACTCTTCCCACATGTTTGGCCTCTGCAGGCCATCCTGAGAGAGGTGACTTCAAACGTTTGTAGTCGTGACACAATTTGAGGTAGACCTCCCATGCAGGTATTTTCCTGGAAGGAAGAGAAGTAATATGAATAAAAAACAAAATCAGTATTTGAAAATTTCATTTAACACAACACCAAAAGTTAATGTAGTTTACTAATTCCACAATAATTGCTATAGAAACCAAAGATAAAGAAAACGTTTCAATAAAACATGGGATAAAAGATAAACAAGAGAACAAATAAAATTTTAACGTAATAAAATTGAAAAATATTAGAAAATCCACAATATTAAATAAAACAAAAAAATTACAAGAATAAAATATTGAGCTAATCTCCGCTGCTAATCTTAACGTTACAAATGCGGTATCGAAACTGCTTGTATCGAATCGTTGGATTATTACGAAATCATTAATCGAAAAAGACTGTGAAATAAGTGGTCGTGGAATATTGTAATATTTTTTCATTTCTTGGGATCTAGTGAAACTACGTCCATTGGCACTGTGGTCGCTAGTGGGCTTATTGCACCAAAACATGAAAGATTAGTGAATGTGGAGCACTGGTAAAATGGTTATTGACACTGGAAGACCGAAGTACTCTGACAAGAATTTGGTCCAATTTCACTTTGTCCATAACGAATGTTATATGGACTCTCCTGGGATCGAGCCCATGCCTTCGCGGTAACAAACCGCCTACTAATAGCCTGCTTGCCTATATTTAACTACAACTTCCATTATTTTGTTTGCCGTACTGAGAAACAGCGTGAGATATTTCTCTTGATAGGCGGTTTTGTTTTTATATTCGAACACGCGACTTCCCGATAACGAAGCAAAAGTGCCAATAATTCGACTAAAGCTATTACGTATAATGAGACTATTGTCATTCTGCAGTTGTCACTCGGCTCTAGCAGTGAAGAGCAGCTGTTTCATTAGGACAGAGTTGAGTTTGATTGGAGCCAAGAGTGCTGCAGTTCCTGGTGCCTGCTGCTATGCATTATTCATTAAATCTGTAGGATGCGGCAAAACGGCTCGTGCTGTATCTGCACTGTCCGTGTTTCTTCCGCTAAATTCACTTCCTTCGTCGTCAATTTTTGGCTACTTTTTCATTTAAGATGCGTATAGATACATGATCGTCATTTGTCACTGTGACCATATGGACGTGTCAACACCAGACTGTATACATGATTAACCCTTTGAAGCATGAAATTAATTTAAATAATGAACATAAACACAGTTTCTAACTCGCGGTAGGCGCATTTCTGCAGTATGTAGACTAGGTGAATTAAGATTCTTTTGTTCTTTTCTGTTTTGCCATTATCTCTGTTTTGGAAGTGGGCACATTTTGATTGTGTCTACAGGCAGCCTGCTCTATTCCTCACTCATTATATATAATGAGAAGAGGAATTTATTCTCACACTTTCATCCGTTGCTAACCTTTACTTATGCAAAGTTAGGAAACTGACTCATACGTCACGCCACGCTGTAGGTTCGATGCATCGCTTAACAACCGAACCCCTGTCAAATCTCTGTACAAAATGTCTCGGAAACCCGAAAGTCTAATGGAACTGAATGGTATATGAAATTTGTGTTTAGTTGTAGTTAGGAATTTTGCTGTTCCTTGACACGTAAATAAGGGGTACCAGTTGTTACCGAAAATACCCAGGGGGAAAAAAAATACCGAAAATTTGTATGTATGTATGTATATATGTATGTACGTACGTACGTATGTATGTATGTATGTATGTATGTATGTATGTATGTATGTATGTATGAATGAATGAATGTATGTATGAATGTATGTATGTATGTATGTATGTATGTATGTACGTAAGTAAGTGTATACGTATGTATGTATGTATGTATGTATGTATGAATGAATGAATGTATGTATGTATGTATGCGTGTATGTATGTATGTATGTATGTATGTATGTATGTATGTATGAATGTATGTATGTATATATGTACGTAAGTAAGTGTATACGTATGTATGTATGTATGTATGTATGTATGAATGAATGTATGTATGTATGCGTGTATGTATGTATGTATGTATGTATGTATGTATGTATGAATGAATGTATGAATGTATGAATGTATGTATGTATGTATGTATGTATGTATGAATGTATGTATGTATATATGTACGTAAGTAAGTGTATACGTATGTATGTATGTATGTATGTATGTATGTATGTATGTATGTATGTATGAATGAATGTATGTATGTATGCGTGTATGTATGTATGTATGTACGTAAGTATGTACGTATTATGTACGTAGGTATGTATGTATGTATATATGAATGAATGTATGTTTGTATGCGTGTATGTATGTATGTATGCATGTATGTACGTACGTATGTATGTATGAATGAATGTATGTATGTATGCATGTATGTATGTATGTATGTATGTATGTGTGTACATAAACTAAACAGTCCTTAAGTGATGTGAGCATTTCACAGGGTTGCTGATGATGTTCAGCTTTCTGGGATATGAAACCGTGTAGGTTCGTAATTTGTTACATTTTGAGGGGAGGTTTCTGACTCCACATGAAGTCTCGTCCAAGGAGCCCAACGTTTGAGGCAATACGCTCATCCGAAACGTCGATATATAATTACCAATCAACACGGCATAATTTCTCCAAACACTTCAACCAAGGCCCACTTTATTCCTTACGTATTATAAAATGGTGAGCCACTTTTGATGTACTGCCAGAAACTTTCATATCGACTTGCTTATGAACTCACTGAGGAGCGCAACAACTTTATGCAGCACATTTCTTCGCGGGAAATTAATATTTCTTATCTGAGCTAGTCCAGTTTCCCGTCTTTTGTGGAACCCAAACTTCATTACCGTGTTGACAACAACCATCAATTGAATACTGTTTTAACCGAGAAAAATGAAATCCAAATCCTCATTATCCCCTTCTCCAGGATATATTTCAATATTAAACTTCCAACTACTTATAATTCTTGCAGATTTTCCAATTACAGTTTTAGGTTTTTTATGTTTCCCCTCCGATGTGCATGCCCCCCCCCCCTATCATCTTTTTTCGTTTGATCATCGTAACAGTATTTGATTCATAACCTAAGAAGACTTGAAGCTCTTGATTACCTACTCTATACAATTTTCTCCAGCCTCCATTAATTTACCTTTTTGTATATGCAAATATTCTCCTCAGCATCCTTTCAAAGACTCTCAAAGAGATTTAGACGAAATACAAAGGACGAATTTCCTCTGTGTGTTTATCCTAACGTGCATCGTGAAAGTTAATATTGTTTGTTTTCATTTACTCCTATCTAAACGAAATCCTTGCTAAACTAAAACAAGTGATGTGGTTCCATTAAAAAAAATCCCTAAACTGGTTCTGGAGCCCATCCAGCCACCTAATCAAAGTATACCATGATTTCCTTCCCCAGAGTAGATCGACGGGATCGTGAGGCTGAACACTCATATATTGACCAGGACAATGCGTGGAGATACACCTGCTGTGCCCCACACGATGTTTAATTAAGCACACGTGATCAGTAAGCAGGAGTTGCCCTCCAAATCGCGTGCAGCACCATGGTCGCTCTCTCGGTAAATTTTCGTGCCATTCATTCGGCAACCCACGCAGCTCCTCTGCCGGATAAGTAGCCAATTGGTTACTGCTAATGTGAGTTCAGCCCTTACAAATTTCAGGACGTATTTCACCACACCTTTAGTGTAATCACTCCCTACGGGTTTGTGACAATGGGAGTTCGTTAAACTAACATTATGTCAGACATTTCCCATTGTTTCCTATCCATCTGATGCACAGAACTTTAGGAACGACCTTCTCCTCTCTTCAGGTTGGTGTTATTGTTCTAATACTAGGAGCTCTAATGCATAACAGACCAGCCTGGTATAAAAAATACTGGGTTTGATCCCAACCTCCGCTAATAATCTTAAATTTCCGCCTTTACAATGACTATCCAAAAACGATAAAACAATTTTGGAATATGAAACATAAACTGTATATACTTCCTTACTTACTCCATGGAGCAGAGTCGTCCTTGAGGAGCTACGCGGCTGGCAGCTAGTCAAAAAATTTCCCGCATTTTATGGAATATAAACTGTGTGTTTGTATATATGTATGTATGTATATGTATGTATGTGTATATATATATATATACTTCACACAGTCTACACAACATACGAGGAGGTACTGATAAGTCCTTAGCCCGACCAGGAAGGAAACAAGCTACAGCGACCAAACTCGGCATTTATTCAACATACTACCCACGAAGCTCAATACACTTCTTAGCCCGTTGCTCTAACTTTCGCAAGCTACTCAAAAAAAAAAAAATCAGAAAATTGTCCATCCAACCAGGTCTCCGCGGCAGCAATGACCTCCACGTCGGACGAAAAATGGCGACCTTTCAATTGCTTTTTCAGTCCAGGGAACAGGTGGTGGTCCGACGGGGCCAGATCCGGAGAACAGAGTGGGTGATCAAGGAATTGGAAGCCCAGATAGGCCAGTTTCTTCTGGGTTGCAAGTGCCCGGTGAGCCGGGGTATTGTCGTGCAAGAAAATTACCCCTTTCGTGACCTTCCCGCGGCGTTTTTCCTTCAAAATGTCCTTCGATTGCACCAGCAGAGATGAGTAATACTCCGCGTTGATAGTTCGGCCCTTCGGAAGATAATCAATGAGGAGGATTCCGTCTTGATCTCAAAAAATCGACGCTAGAAATTTTCCCGCGGATTTTTACACTCGGAATTATTTGGGGCGGGGTGAGCTGCTATGCCGCCACTCCATTGATTGTTGCTTTGTCTCCGGGTCAAAGTGATATAACCAGGTTTCGTCCATGGTCACCAATCGCGACATGAAATCATTTGGATCGCTCCGAAAAAAATTCCAGAAGTTGCTCAGACGACTGGCACCGTTGACGTTTACGTATGATCCGCTTTCAGGCATTTCGGGACCCACTTCGCGGAGAGCTTCCGCATGTCCAAATCTTCATGAATGATAAACCAAACCCGCTCACGTGAGATGCCCAGTTGCTCAGCTAATGATTTTGCCTAAATCCGGCGGTCTTCCAAGATTAACTCGTGAATTTGTTAAATAATCTCCGGGGTGGTCACTGTTTTGGGTCGTCCTGGACGAGGCACATCACAGGCGGAAAAATCACTACGTTTAAACTGGGCCACCCAGTTTCTGAAGGCGGAATACGATGATGCATGTTCCCCTAATGTTTCTGTCAGAATGGCGTGAATTTCCTTCGGCGCCTTGCCTTGCAGGAAAAAGAAAATTTTTGGCAGCTCGCGTCTCGATGTTGTTGAAATCGCGCACGTCGCCTGACATGCTTCCTTTCAGCCTCTGTAACAAGAAAAAACTGGCAATTCGACACATGAACAGACCCCTCTTTCCAATGACACTATCGATTCCGTCCTACGACACCAGGAAGCAGGTCGGGCTGAGGACTTATCAGTTCCCCCTCGTACGAAGCAAGATAAAAGAGGCTACTGTTTAGGTTTATAATTTTCTCAATACGGGACTGATGACGGCTTAATAAGCTCGAAAAACAGCCTGTTTTATCCTGCTTTGTATGTTGTGTATGATTGTTTTAAATATAAAGAGTATCTGTGATTAAAATCCTGTCGCTATTTTGCCTAAAAACAACAATGCTATTCTTGTAATTATAGTGATTCAGTGATAGCCCAAAAAATATTGTTATGAGAGGTATCTATGATGCGGTTGGTACTGCACCTTCGGCCTTTGCAGATAAAATAATCTGTACTGGGAGGCTTGCTCTGTCAAGCCGTGTTTCAAGATTTCCTGAAGTTCAAGGCCTGTACGCTCTCTTCGGGTTTATGGATAATTTTTTCCGCTTTTTACTATGTTTATACCTCCGGTGATAGAGCCCTCGAGGCCTATTGGATAGGCCGTTGGGCGGAATTCGGAGTCGGTATGGATGCTGTGGAAAAGAGGAAGTCTCTTGTTCTTCTTCGGGATATCGAACCCCCTTTCATCGATTACCCATCATGTATCTTAGCCACTATTTTTGTGAGCTATACCAGTATTTTGAAAATAACACAGAATGTAAATATATAAGTAGCATCCATTTTTCCTAGATAGAAATAAATACCACAACAGATTTGCCAACTCTCTTCAGAACTGTCCAACATTGAGAAGGACAGATCTTTCAGTGTTTAATTTTACCTCACCAATGTTTTATATTCTTTTAAATGCTTCTTCTTCCGATTTATCCCTGGTACCAGTTACAGAAACAGTCTGGATGTGGTAATAAAAATAATCAGAAACACTGGCTGCAGCAGTAAAGATTTGTCTGGAAAAGAACCTCGGACTGCGAGTTTTTAGATTTCGTTTCATTGTGTACCGGAAACTCTTTCCCAGAGGTTAAAGCGGCCGTGACGTGGAACTCACAACTATTGTATTCAGTGCCAAGTCTAAGAATTAGTGCCTATACGACTTCATGGCATGTGAAGGGAAAACGTTTACCATATCCTCGATTCTTCCATTCATTTACAAGTGTATTTCCTCAAATTACGCAGCGAATGCTTACTTCAAAGTTCTTTACAATTTTAAGTACTCTGTAATCGACTGATTGGTAAGATTACCGCCAAACGCAACTGCATTTATTGTATAACAATATTCCGTATGTCGTTCGTAGCAGAATATTTCTATACTTTAATGTAGCTTTATTTAAGAGTCCTATTAATTTGTCAGTTATTAAAGCACAACTGTGTGTCCTACGTTAAAATAAAAATGTACCATGATTCGGTGCTGTACACTCAAAGTTGCAAGTATGTAAACCGTACAATAAAACCCAAAGCCAGTATTCCAGCCAACCGGGGGATGGCTTCGACCTCAGTACACTTTACTTGCGAATCCATATTAGTATTTAAACTCTATTTTACAAATAATGGCGTCACATGCAAGTAGTTTAATTTTTAGGGGAGTCCCGAAATTTCTACCGTTAGAACTGGTACGACAGAAGGATCAGGGCAGGACACTTGATTGCCCCTTTAACTGCTATTACACGTTAGGTTATACAATGACATGTTTTCAGCACCGTACAGTAAACCATCGGTTATCCGAATTAATGGTGGAGGAGGGGAGGAGGCTTGGTTAGAAAAGCCGATACGTCAGTCACTGGGGGTCCGCTTCCAAGCCTAGAGATGTGAATGTGGGAAGCAAAACAGCAGAACATCGGCAATGTTTAAGCACCTAAGAGCATATATAAAGTAAATTTTTATACATAGAAAGTGAAACCTAAAACATAAATTAACGCCTACGTATGTTGTCGGGAGCTTCCGCTGATTAACGAAACTGTACGTCTGTCGTGTAGGCCTAATTAGGCTTAGGCTAATTCATGTGTCGTCGCTTTGTAAATGTATTCCTCTAGGCTACATGAGTGGCTATCACAAAAGTAGGGTGTAATGCAGGAGTATATAGATCTCAGGCGCCAGGTCGCTATGGCAACTAAGTAGCCTCATTTTTTGTGGGTCCTCAGTTTGGAACTTGCTTTGTGTCACCCTCCTAGCGCCTAGAATTTTGAGGTGGAAAGCTTGTGCAGCTCTGGCGCAATGTGTCACATAAATTCTAAATTCATCTTTTTCACACATGATTTGTAATCACTCTTTTTTCGATTAGTCAGACAGGCGGATATTTTAATGCATGGGTCAGTGGATCGTGAGTCGGATGACTGAGAGTCTACTGTGCTGTCGAATGGAAGGATCGGAAAGAGAGAGGTCGTTGGCCTGTTTTAAAGCACTTTACAATCTATATGATCCCCTATCCGTGCATTGTTCGATAATATTTTCATCCTTTATATTGTACCTCCCTGAAGATGGCCGCCTGTATGCCCAAAACATGTAGAAGGTCTTATATTTTGTTGACCGTGCATCTCGTTACAAATTTTTGCTAATAACCAACTTGACGCACTTTTTCGTGTATTTATTTATTTTATCTCTCTACATGTTTCGAGCATCACAGTGCTCATCATCAGGAGATCGAATTGTATTAATACATCATCCGGTATGATTAGTCTGTGTAAGTGACTGCTGGGTATGCCGGTCAGGAGGGAAACCGGCATACCAAGCAGTCACACAGACTAATCATACCAGATGATGTATTAATACAATTCGATCTCCTGATGATGAGCACTGTGATTCTTGAAACATGTAGATAGATGAAATAAATCAATACACGAAAAAGTGCGTCAAGTTGGTTATTAGCAAGAATATGTAGAAGGTCATTGTGTATATAAATTAAGTTCAGTAATACTCATCCTTTGTATTTTATCTTCCTGAAGATGGTAACGTGTTTGACCGAAACATGTAGGAGGTCGTTGTGTATATAAATTAATTTCAATAAACTTGTGTGCATTTTGTTGTTATTACTGCTAGACACTCTCATATTATGTGTCGAGAGACTGGGGAAGACCGCGGAACACTAGGTCAGGTAATGTTACAGTCTTTTTGGAGGTAATTCCTTGTAGTATGGTAGATGGCTGCCAATGTTTCGCAGCATCCTGCTGCCGCAATCTTCAGGATAGTATTGAACCTTAGTATCGTGGTAACAGTTTTCACCGACGCAGCTGCGGAGTTCACTTGCCACCACACCGCCATCTGAATACTCACTTCCATGAGAACACCTCGCTCAAGCAGCAGGCATCGAAGCCAAAACCGAAACCGGACCATTTATAACATTCATCGAGAATTCCATCTGCTTCAACCGCCTTTCTTCGTGATATTCCTACAAAAACCCACGTTCTCTCCAGGGACTAGGGTTTATGAATAGAAGTGCCATGAAAATGCATTTGAATCAAATTACATAGCATGTTACTTGATGACCTAATAGGAAATCCCCTGCTCATTAGTTCAGGAACAACGACATCGAAGTGACGTCATTCTGATGGGGATGATTACACAATCGATTACATTTATTCGGCTCATGCGCTTACTAGAGTGCAAGTGCTTGCCAATTCTTCCACCTTCCGCAGCTAGGCGCTTAAGTTAGATGACGTCATCAGCTGGAAGAGCAGCACGGGCCGTCTAAGTGTTGTGCACCTCCCCAACACCCTCTGCAACTTTCAGTCAGGGGTCCATTGAACATTTCCGGATAGAGATCACTGAAAATGTTTGGGCTTTCGGTCTACAAACATTTTCCGTTTTGTTTTCAGCACGAAGTGTGTGTCATTATTGTGAAACATATCTAATAGATGTAGCTATCATCATCGTCATCATCATTATCATCATCATCATCATCATTATCTGCTAAGTTTCTTACATGGCTTCGCATCTAACTTCCGGCAGACAGGGTTTCTGGCGTTTTGTCCCCATTGTTACGCCATAAAGTCTGGTGTTCCTCAGGGCTATATCTTAGGAACCTTACTCTTTACTGTTTTCATTAACCCTTAGGCTACTAATGTCGTATACATATGGAGCTCCTAGTAAAGCCAGAAATGCTAACGTCGTATATATATGGACCTACGTTTGGCAACGCTGA
>JGI20166J26741_11557141_pt1 | contig 12102 bp, 2 predicted proteins | sample TergutCu122P5_FD_26741 | JGI IMG/M metagenome (IMG submission 26741) | reverse complement strand
CAGGAAACCTCTCTGCATTGATTCAGTGTTGAAACATTGTGCAGCAAATAGAAAGAGACTGTTTCAGCGTTGCCAAACGTAGGTCCATATATATGACGTTCGCATTTCTGGCTTTTCTAGGAGCTCCATATATATACGACATTAGTAGCCTAAGGGTTAAGCTGGCAATGCAGTGTTCGTCTTTGCCGAAAAAAATCTGTGATTTATCCCTAGATAGCAGCACCACTTTTACTTTTGAATACTTTTAGTATCTCATTAGAAATGTATCTCTTTGTACACATTTTAAAGTGCATAATGAGCATATTCGATGATGCAGTTTCAAAGAGCCCCTCCAGGGCTTTTATTTCGTATAAGGGTGGGTCACCCTTAAATGAGTACAACGTGGAAAAAATGCGATGCTGGTTTGTTTGTTTGTTAGTGTGGCAAATACTAAATATAGAGAAATGGAGTTTGGTCAAATAATACGATTCTGATTTTCGCATCTTGCGGGATAATAAATTTTTCTGACGTTTCGGAAAGAACGTACTACTTCCATTTTCAGGGTGACTGCAGAATAACAGCTGCAAAATAGATTGTTCTTTTTCAGTACACTTTCCTGCCATTTCTTATTAACAGATACATGTTAACTCTACTGGTTACACGTCATCACACTACTGTCACGTAGTATTATTGCAGCACATGATTCAGTAAACTCAGAACATTAGTCAGAAAACTCAGAAGTATTACCAGAAATTTTCATTTTGGTCGCCCATTTTGTCAACTGGCATTCGTCAGAAGATGGCGGTGTTCTGTTACGTTGTGCCTTGTTGGCAGATTCTTGCTTATTCGCGCAATATGACATCTCGGAAGATTTGAATTTTCATCAGCGGATATGTGAGAACCTTAAACCTCATGATTTTTTCTCTTAATTGGGTTATTTAACGACTTTTCTCAACTCGACAGTTAACAGTCTTATTACGCAGTGATTCTTTGTGTGTGGAAAACAGTCGTGGAAAATTTGGTTGCAATTTACATTTAAAATTAGAACAAAGATGATGAGAAAAACCATAAACGACAGATCGAAATTACAATTAACAGAATTTTTTTATTTTCTGAACCCTTCAATGACGCTAGGGTTTAAACACCGACTGCTGTCCTGGACAGAGGGGATATCAATTTACAGCACCATTAGATACATTGACAACCGTACGTTGCAGTGAGGCCTGCATTGATAGGTTAATCACAGTTCATTCATTCATTCATTCATTCCGTATTCTGTAACACTTCTTCATTTTTCACGCGATCGGTCCATCTGATCTCCATCCTTCTCCAGCACCAAATTTAAAAAATCTTCAAGGTATTTCTGATGCACTTTCCGAAGTTTTCAAGTTTCAACGTGTTCCAAATGTAGCAACTTAATATATTCTTATATTAAATTTAAGTCTAAATTACTGGTGAAGAGATTCTTAAGCATAGGTATGGGAGGTAAATACAGTGGTGACTGAATGATTTGTGTCAAAATGTGGGGCCTACTTGAAGCCATTTTGTCCGTGTTTGTGGGGCCGGGATAGGAGCTTTCACCCGGAAGATCCGGTATCTGAGCCGGGAGCTAAGCCTAGTATCTTCAGACTAGGACATGCCATAGGGTACGCGTATAGTGCAGGCAGATTCAGGTTCCGACTCCGATTCCGAGAGTTGGCGCCAGTAGGCGCAAAGAATGTCCTTTGTCGGCGGGGCGTTCCAGACAGTCTGAGTCAGACGGTTTACCGGAATGATTTCCTCGTTCTTGCTTCGTATTCAGTCGAACATCGGCACGCAAAGTGACTATATCGTCTTTTATGTATTTGCTTTTTAAACTTACTTGTATTTACGAATTTCAATGTTTCACCGTGCATTTTTCAATTCAATAATTGATAAACACCAACACATGCACTTTTCATTCAACACTATATTAGTCTAGAATATTGATTTCATTAAAATACATAAAAATACTTAAAGGTACTCCGACATGTTTCGATCTTAATAAATCATCATCAGGGAGTATGTCTGTACCTCGCTACAGGTACTGAATATTTAAAAATTTTAAAAAAATTTTAAAAATTTAAAACCACTGAATTTAAAATCCCGACGATCAATTCCGGTGTTTTGGCAGCAATACACGTAGCAGGTGTACGTGGTGACCCTTGTGGTGCACTGCACCACAAGGGTCACCATACTGTCCTCTTAACTGATTAATTTCATGAACCCTGTTTCCCTCGCTTTTCAATTTTAAGTGAACATTTTCTGAAACAATAAGAAGAAGAGCAGCGTCTTCACTTGTCAGTTCCATTATTGCGACTGTCTGCAGTCAGCGCCGATAATCGGCCTTCACCCTACTATCCCAACCTGCCGGCAAGCGGCGGGAAGATCGGCGCCGACTCTAGAAATCGAAATCTGAACCTGAATCTGCCTGCACTATACGCGTACCCTTATACATGACAGTGGCTTTGGAGCAGGTTTATCTGTAATTATCATGTTTACCTTTTCCAGTCATTACTACGTTACAGCTGCATACTTATCATTACTTTTCCTTTAGTGTGAAAGGGCCAACAAACCAGCAAGCTATCGCAGCTTTGGTTTCCTGCCGGGGCTCTGCCTCTGACCCATTCCTTGTTTTGCATTAGGCATACGTATATTCTGAGCAGAATCATAGCGGGGGGAAGTGGTGCCGCCGCCACGGAAGGCAAAATGAGTTAAAAATGCGATTTTTTTTAGGATTTTTGAAATTTTAAAGTTTTGAGACAAAATGAAAGGAAATTCAATAAGCGACTGAGATTTTTGGAGTGATTTTTAAGTGATTGTTATTTATTTATTTTTTTTAAAATCTTAAATAATTGAGATAACATAAATGGAAATTCAGTAAGTTACTGAGACATTTTAAGTTTATAATTCTTGTTAGCGTCGGCCATTTTGATTACTCACCTCGGGCGCCCAAAGACCTAATGACGCCACTGTTTCTGAGTAGTAAGTCAAATAAAACATAGAGGCTGAAACAGTTTGTGCAGCTGTATTTTGGGCGGCACCCATTTGGAGGTGGTCTGGCGTGCTGACTCTTCTAACTAATGTTTTTGTGGTTTAATATACTGTAACCAGAATCCATTACAGCATGACTGCTGCCTCCAGACAAATACTTACACACTTAATATGAAAGGTAATCTTTCCGTACAATTTGATATTTTATAACTTCATCAGCTGAAACACACTGTGATAAATGTGTTAGAAATAAATACATCAGCTACATATGAATGTATTTATTGCCAACGAATTGCACAGCTGTTACATAACACAAATGTTATTACCCTTTCGATAGGAGTACAGAGTGGTCTTTGTTCAAGCATGCATTGTTTGTACTCTGCTGGATTTATTATCCAACTAGGAACAAGCAGGACTATTTGCTTTTTGATCTTTGGGTGCAAAAAACGTAAATTGACATTAACACAAATATTGTATATTTCTAACCTAATTTTAGTAACTGTTTAATATCAATAATTAATATTTTATCCACTTAATTTTATAATATTTCACTAACTACAATTGATGACTATGTGTTTTAGCATCAAAAGCTCCTTCTTGTCAGCAGTCTCTCTGAGGATGGCTACTATTACTAGATTAAACATGTTAGAGAGTAATAATATAAATGTTAACTGACAAAAGTACAATGTTTTGGAAATAAATACATTCTTACATATGTCTGTTTCACAGAAGGTGTATAACATGGAATTAACACTACATCAGTGATGTCGATGTATGTGTGGTACCCAAACATCACTGAGGCTCTTTTCCTCCAAGTAATTTGGTATTTATTTGCCATGAAAATGGTTTCATTTAAGGCCACTTACCAGGCTTAAAAAGATGCAACTTTATGTCAAGTGTACATTTTCTTTTTTGTTAATACAGGTTTTCCACATTTGTGCTGATGGTAGGAAGATCTCTTTCCTGTGTCCAAATGGAACCATCTTCCGGCAGTCACATTTGATTTGTGACTGGTGGTGGACAGTGGACTGCGCCAACTCCAAGGAACACTATGAAGAAAGTGCAGAACTTCTGGCTAATGACAGGAAAATTTACCAAGCAAGGTCTGATGCTATATCCAAGTCAAGAGCCAGACAGCAAGTAAACAGGAAACCAGGAATAATCCGAGAGTCTGAGGGAGAAAGTGCTAGTGAAAAGTCTTATATCACAGAACCAGTTCCACGCAATGCAAGAGTACAGACACACAGCAGGGTGATTAGCCCACGCAAGCAGTTGCCCAACTCCACTCCAAATCCTGGGCTCTCACGTTCATCAGAAGAATTTCAGACTGTAAGCAGGATGGAGCAAGCAGGACAGAGACAAATACATGCCTTCAATCCATCATACACAGAATCTAACCAAAAGCGTCCCCAGTATCAGGAAAACCGACAAAGCAAACTGTTTGATAAAACTGATCAGCATCACAAAGACATAAACTCACAAAATACCCCTCCAGTACCCAGAGGCCCTGAACAGGGGCGGATATTACAGTCTAATCAGTTCCCAGAATTTCAGCCTCCCTTGGAAAGTCCTCCTAGGCCACAACAAACACCTGTCACAACTCACCGACCCAAAACTGGCCAGTTCAAGCACAGCAGACAGTTCGAGCAGAGTCTTTCAGATAGACATGTACCAGTGAATAGGGTGTCACAAAGTCGCCAACAACCACAACAATCAGTCATATTACAAGGTCAACAACAACCACAGTTTCGTCCAGAACCACAGACATTTTCAGAAAACAAAGTAGTAAATAATGACTCCAGGTCGTACAACCATGTCAGATTCTTACCAGCTACAGAAATAGAGGGTCAACTGCCAGCAGAGACAGGGTCATTTGTTAACAGCAGAGGAAGTAAACTGAATGGCATTAACCAAGCAAGAGATAGACAGAGAATTTTACAAAACAGGGTCCAGCAGACAACTTCTACAACATATGTAGATTTTGACAGATCACGGAACATTACATTGGAAATATCATCACAAGTGAAATCAGCTGGAGTTCAAGTTACAGAGAGAGGGATCACAGATCTGCCAAACAAACAGTCTTCTCCAGAACCGATGACAGAGGAAGTTCATTTTGATGATGTTGGATTGAAAAAGCCATCAAGCGAGGAACAATTCAAGGATGAAGATTTGTTTTACCTCCGTGGCACTTCAACAGAAAATGATTTGATTGATGGTATTGCTTTTACAGAATCACCAGTAAAACACAGTAACACGTATACTTCTGTGTTTGAAGAGGACTTTAAGAATGGGTCAGTTGCATTGGGTCCCACTGGAAATGTGGCGCTCTTTAACCCACCAAGTGATACCAGGTTTGGTAATGAATATGTACGTGGTGGATATGAAAATGAAGATGTAAGAGGTTACACTGAATCCACAGAATCAGTACACATTCTAGACACATTGGCATCAACTACATTGTTACCAGATGTGGACTATGGTAGTGGTTCTACTTCTCCTGATTTGCCTTCAAGCTTTCCAACAAGAAAGTCGCATAGATTCTATTCCCCTACAACAACACAGACTCCCAACTTTCCTGAACCCAGCACTGTACAGAATACAGAGAACAGTACTGAAGAACCACCTGAAGAAGATGTATTTACTAGAAAGAATACATCAAACCCACACACAGTAATATCATACAGGAATGATAAAGATCATCCCACTGAATCTCCCCCAGAATTATTAAGAAATATTGACATCAGCACAGTACATCCAATGAGATCTCAGCCAACAAGTACGCCAGCCTCATTACTAACTGTGCCAAATAAACTCTTCTCTGCAGTTGAAGAATCTGTACCCAAGAAATTGGAGCCAATATTTGTGGAAATTATTGACCAAGGCTCATCAGAACGTCCTGTTTTGAGAGCCTACACTGTTGAAGAATTGGAAAACAGAAGGGAAAATACCGGATCTGTTAAATTCACAGACAAAAATAAGTTGTTGACTAGCAACCCTGAAGCAATAGCCAGTAGATCCAATACACTGCAAGCAGGTGAAAGGTCATCTACTGTGACGGAATCACCATCACCTTTTGCGTTATCAAGAATGCTGAGACCGCCCAATGAACTAACTTACCTGACTGCGTTTCCTGACCACAAATACTCTGAACTGCCTACAACTGAATTACCCCCCAATCCCTATTATACTTTGTCTACAATTCTGCTGCCTCCTGAGCATGTGGCTGTTTCTTCAGATTTACATGATAAGAATAAAGTAAGTAATGGTGGCTCCCATCAAGATTCATCAACATTTAGGACAACGATTAAGTCCGCACATATTGATCACACAACACCTAGAAACCACGTGACATTGTCAAGAAGACTGCAACCACCATTTGAATCACTGGTCCAGTTTAATAGTGGCCTGTCTGTACCAAATATTTCCTCTACTGTGCAACAAGGCAAGCAACAACATACCATAATCCCAGTAAATCAGGACACTTTCACGGGGTTTGAGACCTTTGAAGCTGGTGGGGGTCAGAATATTGGAACATATCAACTTCGACAAGAAGCAGACCTCGCACAAGGCATCTTTGTCACAAGTGAATTGTCATCTTCAGCAACTAGCACTTCTGAGCCCACTGGACCTTCCTCAGTACATGTAGACGTACAGCATCTAACAAGTGAACCCAGTCCTGTGACACCATTTCCATTTAAGAAGCATAAGACAGTATCAGAATCTATTCAGTCTACCACACCCTTCTTAAACATATCTTTGGAAGAACCAGCTACTGAGCCAGACATTCCTATATCACATCTGAAGCAAGAACCAAGTTCTTTTCCATGGTACAAAAGCAGAGATGGTTTTGTAATCCCCGCATCTTCAGGTCCATCTACTCTACACTCGCTTGCAGTTTATTTTTCTATAAGAGATAGGACCCAGGAGACTACAGTTGATACCTTAAATGGTTTTAGTTTTGAGAAGCTTAAATTAGATGGTGAAAAGCCCACAACTGAAAGTGTACCCACGGTATTATCCACAGCTAATGATATCACACCAGATGTGAATGAAACAGATGTTCCTGTACTGGCACCAAGTTTATTAACAAAACCAATAAGGGATTCATATTCATTGTTATTTCCCAATAATAAAGAAGTTCATAGTTCTGTGGCAGAACAGATGAGAAATGTAACAAGTACAGCAGAGATACCTGATGCCATAACTAAGGGAAAAAAAACATCCTCTTTACATAATGCTATCATGAATGAACTTTTAGATAAGTTGGCTGAAATATCTGAAATGGAAGCAAAACCACTAAGTGACAGAAAAATTGCTTCCTCTCAGAGACAGGTGTTACATTCAGATACTGAAGATTTGCTGCAGGGTACTGACTCACAAGATTTGCGAGAATTGGCTCAAATTTTCAGTCGTGCCCTTTCTGCATATTTGGAAAATCCAGAGGGGTTCAAGAAAGTGCTTAGTGAGGTTAGACCAAAGGTCCCTTCATATGTTGACAGAGATGGTGCAAAAGAATTTGAATCCAAGGAATTTTTGGATACCACAAGGAGCACAGTGATTTCTAGCACTCCTGTACCACTGACGACATCAAGCACAGAATACTCTTCAGTCACTCAAGAGGATGAGGAGGTTCTAGATTTCTCTGATATGTCCAAAGTTTCTAGAAGGAAGTCAAAACCAACAACTCTGTTGCCTCCACATTCAAAGTCCATTAAAACAGAAAAATGGAAAAATTCAGTCTCAACATCTTATGTAAACCCAGCTGTAGTAACTTCATCTGGGAGGAACAGGGTAACACATACTACATCAAAGCCTTCTTCTAGTGACACAGTTGAAGATGTTTATCTTAAGCCACCAGAGGAAGGCCTTCAGAATGCACAGTCTACATACTACACATTGTCCCAGCAACAAGTTCCAGAAAACACAGCCACTGTGTCTCCAAATATGTTTGAAAGTCTTCAGGTGACTGAGGGACTTGGAGAAGATTACACTTTACCATTTGGGACAAAGCAATATGATGGACCTGGATATGGTCCACAAGCAGGTGAAGTGAAATTTGGTCCAACTGCTGGAGGAGTTAATGATCCAAGTCGTCCACGTTATGGGGGTTTCCAGAACAATTCAGGAGTAACACTGAAAGAAGCACCAGTTACAATCATTGACACACAAGCAAGAGTTGATGCTACCACATTGGTTCCTGAAGGTAAACTGAAGGCAAGATCCACAGTAAAACCTATTTCAGTAACACTGGCTGTTGAAACAACTTCAACAGAGGAAGTTCCTGCAGAAATTGGAAGTATTTTTAACACTTTCATACCACAAGAGCTAAATAACCTAGCTGTTGCTGGTACTCCTGAGACCCCAGCTGCACTAATATCTGATGAAAATATCCTTAAACAACGCGATAACCCTCAGAATTTAGTGCCCAGTTCAAATGAAGCTGTCCTTGGAGTCAATATAGGTAGTTACGCATCTTTACCATCTAATCGACCTTCAAATTCTCACAATGTAGAAGAAAAATGGAGCTCTTTGGGAAGTACCGTGGATGCTTTAACAATAAATCATGAACTAAGTGAATCAGATATAAAACAAAGGGCTTCATCAGCTGCTGCACAGCAATTTATTTCATCTATCACAACGACACAAGAACTGACTCCCACTACACATCCAGTGTTTAGAGTTAGAAATAGAATCACTTCAAAATCTGACACCTCTGAGCTGGCTGTTCCTATTGAGTACAGTGAAAATAAAACACGTAGCTTGCCTTATAACTGTGGCACATTTACCAGTGGTAGATCTTCAGTTTCTCCTCAGACAGAAACAAACAAACATTCTCAATTGGCACATGAATCAGTGTTTACAAGTACTAGTGAGAGTTCAAGTGAACACTCAGATACTGTGCGAGAAATTAAGCCATTTAATATTTCAGACAGAACGTTTTATTCGGAGGAAATAAAGTCACCACCTCCACCTTCAGCCTCCTTAGTTCGTGTATCAGCATCTAGAAAAAGCAAGGTTGAGACTTCAAACAGCTCTTCAAAAGTTCCAGAGAGCTCAGAGACAAAATCAATAATAACCTCTGATAAAAGCACTCCATTTATTGTTCAGCAAACGACAACAACACAAACTTATTATCCTACACATGAATCAGAAAACATTTCATTTCAGCGTAAGTCTGGCACAGACAGGTATTCACAACATGTAAGAAAGTTCCAAGAGCCAGATGAATTGAGACAAGGATTAAGAGGAGCATCAGAAATATCAGTGCCATCTGAACGATTTGTGCCTGCACCCTTTACAGAAACATCACCCACAGCTGATACCGTCATTACTTCATGGAAAAAAGAAAATAATCATTCTGAACAAGAAGTTTCTAATGTAGACTTGTTACCTGTTCAGAGTTTTACATCAGTGCCTGTTTCTGCTTCCATTTCGCCATTAATACGGAACATTCCTACAAGAAGAACTAAATATACCACAACAAATACACATCCTAATAATGAAAGATTTATTATAAAGGTCCTCGAAGAAGATCACTTTGTTGTGCCAAACACATCGGCATCAGCACGTGCTTTGTTAGATGGTAGTAGCTCAGTAATTGCAACTTCAGGCAGCAATACTTTATCCAGGAAAAAAGAGCCTTCTGAAAAACTTAAACCATTAAATAAGGAACTGATAACAGGCGAACCAAACAATGCATCAAACTCTCAGCGTTTTGTTAGGATAAATACCGTAGTTAATTCTACAAGCAGTCAAACTTCACCCAATACTTCCACTGATCCAGCAGTCAGAAAAACATTTTTGTCTAACCAGTCCCCCACATCCATACTTAGAACAAGATCAGGGACAGATGTGAGAATTGATGATGTAACTTCTAACCAATTACAAGCCTTAGAAGACTTACAATCAATGTTATTCTCTGCTAATACTACTGCAACTAAAGATGGGACTATGTTTGCTAATCTGAATGAATCTAGTACACTTACTCTGATCAGTACAATGAAACAAGCTGTGATGAATTCGACAGTTCGACGCCTGGTGCTGTTATTAGTAAACAGTTTGAAAGAAAATACTCCCCAAGAAACACGAACACAGCTTATAGAAGCACTGTTAAGAATGCCAATCAATCACAAGTTGTCAGATACACAACAGGATTCAGTATCAACATTGCTGGAAAAAAGAGTAGAACACGTATCAGAAAAGCTGAATGGGGAAAGTACTTTGGTCACTGTTACTCCTCTGAGTATTTTACCTGAAACATCTCCGATTTCCACGATTACACAACCTGACCTTCATGACAAGCATTTGAGTATCACTCAGGTTTCTGCCACAAACTTACAGTCTCGAGCGGGGAAGAATTCTCAGACTGCCACTTCTGAGGCACCTCAAGTAAGAACAGCTGCTCGAAGTAAAGGCAGGAGACTAGTGAGGGTCAAAATCACAACTGAGAGACCTTTGGTAATGCCTAGAACGACATCATCTTCGGACAAACATTCTCAGCCTAAAGATTTCACTAAAGAAGGTGACTCATTGCCACAGTCTGATACAAGAGCTGTAGAACTCCTCCAGTCCCTTTACTCTTTGGCTTCAAGGTGGGGTTAAATCTGGTACTAGAAGTGAGGTGTTAAAGCACTGAATTGTACAGTCCTGGTCATAGAAACGGCAAAAAATTAATGTTAATGCATGAAAGCAAATAAATTTGTAATAGTTTTACTGGTGGGTTATGTTTCCTTGATCATGATTGTACACTCAGACTGTATGCTGTGAGCAGTGTGGGTTGCTGATGACAGTAGTTCATGTGATACAAGTTGCAGCAGCTTCCATTGTGGCTTGGGTCGGACTGATATTTGGGTTTCAGTGTTTTGTACTCTTCATGGGATCAGTCTGATTAAATGTTATGCTCCAGGAGCATGTGCACTTACAGATTTGATGGACAAACAGACTAATGGGGAGAATGTAAGTGGCATATGAAAAAAAAAAATAATAGTTTCTTGTTGGTTACTTCAGATCCTATAGCTGATTGGAAACAACAGCATCAGAAGAGGTTAACCGAAGGAATTAGCCTGTAGTTAATTGGAAACAACAGCAGAAGAAGAGGTTAACTGAAGGAATTTGCCTATAGCTAATCAGAAAACAGCAAAAGAGGAAGAGGATAACTGAAAGAGTTTGCCTGTAGCTGATTGGAAACAACAGCAGAAGAAGAGGTTAACTGAAGGAGTTTGCCTGTAGCTAACTGGAAACAACAAAAGAAGAAGAGGTTAACTGAAGGAGTTCGTATCATTAAGAAATGTGGAAGTCACCAAACTCAGAAAATTTTCAGACCTTTGATTTGAACTGTTTCCTATGACATTTGAAGCATTAAATACTGTAAGCTCATCTGCACAGCTTCTGCATGGATTTTTCTTTCCCCCCTGATGTTTGCTGTATGTTAGGTAGACAGGTAAAATTTCTGGCAAAATGTTTCCACTACTGCAGCCATAGTTCCTTCACTGATTATATTTTCGTAATCTGACATGGTTCCTTTTATTAAATTGGAGATGCAATTCCTGTGACATGCAGTGCTTTTATAATGAACAGTGATGTTCCTTCTTATAGTTGTGAACTCCAGTTTTGTTATGATGCATCCAGCATTAAGCATAGAGGTTATGGTTTTGGTTCCATTAGATTCAACACCATGTAATGCGGTAGACTGACACCTTACTACCACAGTATTTGGCATTGCATTCCAGAGGACCATTATCTATTAAATTCAAATCTTATCCTCAAAATGCAAACCAATGGCATTGGTATGATACAGGGAAAACCCATGCTGGAAAAAACTTTTGCTCAGGGAAGTCCCAAAATAGTGCCATGCTAGACAACAGGAAAGACCCACCCAGGAGAAATCCACATTATTTCTCTTACTAAGGTATGGAGAAATACAGACTGTGTTTCTTCAAATTGCAATTCAGGGTTTTCTGCAAGGGAACACCAATGTAGTTGTTACTGATCTGTGGAATGGTATTGAAACAATTCACATATGAAGTATTCAAACAATTAATTCAGTCTTTAACAATCAAATCAATCAACAAAGAAAGATATAGAGAAAGAAAGAAAGAAAGAAAGAAA
>JGI20166J26741_11557030_pt1 | contig 12102 bp, 10 predicted proteins | sample TergutCu122P5_FD_26741 | JGI IMG/M metagenome (IMG submission 26741) | reverse complement strand
AATAATGTTTGTATCTTATTGCTCTGTAACTATAGTCTTGAGTGGCTTTCTTTATGCTGCACAATCCTTGTGGTGTCTGCTACGGGGCTGGTGTGTTTAGATTTCCTCTAGATATGCTCCACTGTGTGAGCGCATGTTAACTCCTCCTGTTTCTGGCGGTGTCTGCAGGTGTGTGTAAGTGGCGGATTTATTGGTAAGTTTGTTGGGGCTCCTGTGCTTGCAGTAGGTCTATTCCTTCTGCGTAATTGTACACTTTATGTTTTTCTGTCCTGTTTTATGTGGCGAGGTACTATAATCACTAATGTGTCCATTTAGTCTGTAAACTGACTTACACTGTTTTCGTAGTTCGTGTTTTATGCACTTTGTTGTAATAATTATATATGTATGGAGACTTGCACTGTAAGAATTTGTTTCACTGTCATAGACCTTACGTTGATTGCTTCCAAGTTTGCTTCTTCAGAAGATCCATCTGCCAATGTATCACTTGGCCACAGTTTTTTGTATCTTCTGAGATTTACAGAGTTTACTTCTTTCCAAACAAGAGCAACTGAAAAAACAGTGTCCTTGATACAGATGTAGCATAGAAATGCTGAAACATAACTGTCTTGATGGGCTTTTTCATACATTCTGCCCTGTAATGACACTTGAGATATTGAATTTTACTGTTATACATAGATTGAACAGGAGAGGTTACATTTGGTCATATGTAATATACAAATTCAACTCTATACGGCTCTGATGATGGCACACACCTTAGTGAAACAATCCTTTTCTTTAGGACTTTGTTGATCATCTCAGCTCTTAACAGAGAATTACATATAGGAAGCCAGTTCTGCTTCCGTCTTTGGGAGAAATGGGAAGAAGCACCTAATCTGGTGGACCCCTTAACAGGAGCTCTCTCAGTCACTGGGCGGGAGAGAGAGAGTAACTCTTTCAAAGGGGTCCTTCAAATTAGGTGCATCTTCCTGTTCCACCTGAAGACAGAAGCAGAGCTGGCTACCAAAATGTCATACCCATTAAGAATTGAGATGATGGACAAAATCCAAATGAAGAGAATTGATTAACAAAACAGACATTCTCTGCAGTGTGAGATACCAATTTGATATGAGGTGGGTGTGATCCATGATTATCTAACTGGGGAATGCATTTAGAGAGTGGTGGCTTGCCTAAATTTTTAAATTTTACTTAACTTTTGGAACAAACATAGAAATAAACCAATCTAGAAGACATGCTTCATTCACCCTAGAGCTTTCTGAGCTGCATATTGAACAAGTAAATGAGAAACTCCTTCCAGTGCTGTAGGTCAGTTATGTTCCCCAATAACTAACAGCCTGTAGCATTTGGACATTTGAGAATAGTTGGTCTGTCCTTATTTTGCTTAAAGCTGCGTGCTGAAATCTTATCTTCACCAGCCAGTATTAGGGTTGACAAACATGCTCAGAAAAGTCCTGTCTCCTCTGTATTATAAATTCTGTTGTGCTACAGATTGTTGTATTGGCTGTTAAACATGTAAGAACAATGTGTGTGTTACAGGGGAAACTCGTGATTGGGCATAACATGCTGCTTGACATATGTCATGTAATCAATCAGTGCTACTTCCCACTGCCTGAAGTCTATTCAGAGTTCAAAGAACTGGTAAACTGTGTGTTTCCTAAGCTGCTGGATACAAAATACATGTCAACCTTACCTCCTTTCAAAGATCATATTTGTTCAAATATACTGGACCATCTGTACAAGACATTGTCTGAAGAACCTTTTAAGATGTGCATAGCAGGTAACTAGTAGCTTTCATCAGTTCATGTTAATTGTGTTGAATATGTTGTTCAGTCTGTTTTTTGCAGAAAATATAACTCCCTCCACTTCATGTTGTGCATAAGAGAGTTAGTGTGTATAATATGGTATGACATTTAACCATACAAGTTGTATCAAAGAATCAGGATTGATGCCGGTTTCTGTCACTGATGTTGATAATGGCAGTAAAAACATTTGTCATCACAGTGATGATGACTAGAGAGGGGCAAACTGCAGAAACTTTGTGCAGTGGACAGTGTTATCATAAGCACTTTGTCAATGATTTTGTGCAGTGGATGGTGTTATCATGCACAGTGTGTAAAGAATTATTTTCTTTACACATTAGTTGAACGTAGTAACTGTGAAGAATTTGATGATGTGAAGACACTTCATAGTGGAGGGTTATGCAAAATAGTTGTGCACACTCCTACAGTGTTTTTTTCAGTAATTACTTTGGTAGTAAAATTATAATACAGTACAAACAGAACTGATGTTTTTCATTATATATCATGGAGTAGAATTGTTTATTACATAGCTGTTTAATTTGGTTATATAAAATCTTTGAAGTAAATTGAGGATTAATTTGAATTTGGTAATAGGAATTGTAATACACAGTGTTTCATCATGTTGATTTTTGCAGAGTGTGAGGAAGAAGGACATGGATATACCACCTCGAGTGAGAAATATCATGAAGCAGCTTATGATGCTTATGTTACGGGTCTTTGTTTTATTTCCATGGCAAATTACTTAGGTAATTATTTCACAGTTCATTCCATATTATGGTGTTAGTACAGGTATGAATCATAATAAATTTGTTTCATAAGATCTACTTAAAAAGAAAGGAAATTGAATAATGTCTGTTGTAAAAAGGGAATGAAAGTTATGGTTGCTCTTCTCCTTCGCATATTTTTGTCCAGTTGACAACAAATTAACCCTCAAGCAGGTGTGCCCTGAAGTGGTGCTGAAATAAGTGCAAATAATGTTTGGTTTGTTTCAGGTTAAAACCGTGTTTTTTCTGTCATTTGACATAATATAGTGATTATTTTATGATTAGTGTTATGGTCTGGGCTAACACTTGAAATAATGAAGAAAATGTTGTGGTTCATGTTTGTCTTAAGGTTAATGGTTTATTGATTATAAGCATCAAAGCAGTGTATTATTCATACATATTGCGTGCATGCACACGGCAGTTTGTACTTGTGCCCACAATTGTTCTCATGAGTTATGTACATTTATTTTCATCTTAAGTGGGTTCTAGGCATTGTTGTTACATCAGCTGGAAGTGACATTCTTTTGCCTACTTTATGAGTGCTAGTGATAAATTCTGGATTTTTTAAAAATTTTTTTCAGCATCACCTTTTCTTTGGCCAATTATATCAGAGCCCTGTCACTAACGAACCGAACCGTTTTTTTTCCCAAGGCAGTTCATATGTGCTAAAAATAGTCAGCAGTTCAGAGAATATTTTGTCACCATCCATTTTCTTTTTCAAGAACCAGTTTACAAAAGCTCCATTACAGACTGGAAGTCCTCATTGACATCTCAAAATAAAAGCAGCAAGCTGCACAATATGTGTAATGTCTGTACTATTAATAGTTGCAATTAAATATGATGCAAAATCTGTTGACTTTTCTTTGTGCTGATACTATATATTTGCTGCCTAGGCATTTACACGATCAGCTACTGTGTTTACAGGAAGACTGATACTTTTAAATAGCTGCTGTTTGTTGTGGCAAGTATTTCTGCTGCATGTATTATACATCCTTTCACATACCCTTTGTAAATGGTTTTGCTTTCTTTGCAGTAATTGGCATCATGTGAGTTACTGTTGCTTCATTTGATTTAGTAACAGCACTGATATTTGTCTTCTCATAGCTTCCCTTCAAGAACTCTAAACTGATTTTTGTGCAAAGTTTTTTAATGATGGCTGATGATGTATTCTTTTGGCACTTCTACCCCTTACTGGAAATGAGGCAAACAGTTTTATAAAAAAACATTTACAGTTTTTCTTGAAATACACAATGACTTTCTGTTATTAAGTTTGGACACAATAAAAAAATAAAATAAATTATTCAGCACTGAGGCAGTACACATTTTGTAACTGTTTGAGAGCCCTGGTCCAGTGGGTAATTTATATACCATATCTGACTGGTAAGCTTCTTCCTGTTTCTTCTTGTGTTATCACAAATCTTTCTCATCCAAATTAATTCTGGTGTACTGATACTGGATATGTTAAATCTTATTTCCCACAGTAAAGTTAAAGCTCACTCCCTGACATTCCTATGCAGACACAGAGGGGAGGCAGTTATAGCTCCAACCCATTTGCTACCATGGCACTAGAAGGGTATGGGTGGTCAGGACCATGCCTCACCCATCTTATGCCAGGGAAAGACCTGGTGTTTATTATCCAGGAGATTGATAATCTGAAAAGTGTTGGTACTGACTTGTTCGTTCCATTCCTTCCTTGTAAGTGCAAAGCAGACTTTCATATTATGGTAAATTAAGTTACTGGTCATGTATTTTGCATGTATCATGTACTTCAGATAAGTGGGACTGCAGTGTGGCAGAGCATAACTTACAATTTAATTAATAGGAAGGTTGGGTACAATATTCTTGAGTTTGGTATTCTCATGAAACTAGTTAGGTTAATTAAAATGTGTTTAAATTAACCTATAGAAAAGTCCACATTGGATGAAATTGAATGATAAACAGGAGCTGCAGATTTATGCTGTTGCTGTTAATTTAATGGGTGAAAACACATACTGTAAATGTAAACACTGAAGCTTTGTTGGTCACCAGCAAGGAATAAATACTGAGGAAACTAAGTATGTGTTAGGTGGTATCAAAAGAATGTAGGACAAAATCACAACCTGAAGCCAACCAACAAATCCCATGAAGGTATGGCAGGCTTCAGATACAATAGTCCCTTAGTCATCCAGACTATATGGGGTGAGGGGTGGTTCTGGAATTCCAGAGAATCCAGACCACTGATGGGAGACTGTGGTATAGATAACATACAACAGTCATCACTCAAAGCTCGTTTTCAGTCGTCACATTGCCGGTTTATTGCATTGTCAGATGTTAAATTCCTCTGCTTTCTAACCCTCTCAACTTCCTTTTCCCACTTTACTGTGGATCATCCTTGTTTTCTTCATCCCTGTGACTAGGTCACTATTTGCTTAGGCCATGTGTTATCCTCCATGCATGGATACAACAACAACAACATAGTTGGCCTAAAACTGTCTGGACTACCTGGAGATCTGGATTATTGAGGGACCACTGGATATGAGAACTGCACTAATTGCATGCATAAATAAAGGAACAGCTGAAGTTCAGTGAATGCTTGCTGCCATTTGGTTCAGAATCCTGTGTCTCCCATTTCCTGTCTGAGAACTTAAAGATTAAAATAAATTTTGCCTCTTGTTTCATAATGATATAAAACTTTGTCCGTTGTATGAAGGAGGGCCGATGGTGTTTGTGAACAGGGTGCTGAAGCATATATTTGGAACTAAGTGAGAGGAATACTAAAATAATAAAACAGTTTTCGTCAAGCACATCATATTTTATTGTGTGTGAGGCTACATGTTTTGGTCCTTACATGACCATCATCAGGCCTTCTTATGAATCAAGTCAGTAGATGCTGGCTACATGTTGGGATCCCAACTATGTTTACAATTAATACAGGTATATTTTGTCTAGCTGATGAATGTATAAAATTAAAAGGGTAAAATAATAACAATTGCTTGTTTTCAAAAGTCTGTGTTTATATACGAAAGGTCACATCTATGGTAAAATAATTCACTGAGGTTAGGAAAACTTCTGAGGACGTCGAAGTATGTCCCTTATTGACGTGAAGTTGGTGGTGTTAAAGCATCTGGTGTTCTCGGCGAATCGTAGCTTGTAGGACTACTATAAGTTTATTGAGTGTGGCATCGTTTTGTATCAGATCTATGGGAGGCTCTGGTTCTGTGTTTCTTATCGTTTTCTACAGCATAACAAGTAGATATCCGGAGTTATATTAGTTGATATGGGAAAGGCGTCTAAATTGATTAAGTAACTTGTATTGCAGACACTTACGTTTAACATTCCATGCTGGGTTGTTGTTCAGTCGTGGAAAGATTCAGTGTTGGCTGTTTAGTTTTGGTATCCGTAGGTGTTTATTGTTCAATAAATTGTTTCCATTTTGCTATAATTATACACGAAAACTTGTCGATGTTGTGGCAGTCTCCCAGGTAGGTTTGGTTACAGGACAGTTCCTTCCACGCCCTGCATGCTTGAATGGGTTTGTCTTTATTGTGCTTGGAGTTAATGCCCTCTGTGGGGATTGTTTTGAATTAGTGCCTCGAAGATAGGGTTGGATTGTACCGTTAACTTGTCACTGATTTGGGTTCCGAGTTTTGTTTCCCTGTATATGTCAAACCTCTCAAGGGCATCCAGCATTCTACCCTTGCAGTGTGTACTACATCCATTATATCATTAATGGACCAAAGGTGTGATCTTCTATGACGTGTTGGGCAAACTTAGATTTATTGTTTGCATATTTATAGTCCCTGTAATGCTCTCAGAACCTCACGTGGAATGGTCACCAGTCTGTCCAACACACTTTTTGTGGCATGTCGGGCGCGTCAATTGATATACTCCATTCTTGTCAAATTTGTGAGAGGAAGTAACAGTAGGTTGGAGAACATTGTATAATCAAGAGCCTTGTGTTTTTCACTCCTCACATGTTACTAGGGTGATAAGATCAAAGAGAATGAGATGGGTGTGTCGTGTATGGCATACAGGGGAGAGCAGAGATACAGGGCTGTGGTTATAAAATCTGAAGGAAAGAGACTGCTTGGAAGATATATGCACATATGGTGGGATAAAGTTAAGATGGATAGTAAAGGAGTAGGTGGGATGGCAGGGCTGGATTCATCTGACTTAGGATAGAGAAAGGAGGTTTGCTGTTATGAACAGTTGCTGTAAAGGAAAAAAAAAAAATTGTACCTTAGGTGTTTAATTAGAAACTTTTTTTCTCTTTCAGGCTCCCTGCAGAACCCTAGCGTGCATCCAATACTCCCTTCATCATCACTACTTGATCCCTTTTTGAACAGGCAAGATACTTTCATGTATATAACATAATGCTTATAAGGAATTGTATACCACTGTCAGTATGTATACCACATTATAATTTGTTTTGTATCCTTATGGAACTCCCATTAAATTTGTTCTGTTCAGCCATCTGTACTGTGCTAAGCATGTATGGGCAATTTTAGTCACTGTGAGTATCATGCTGCCTAACTGTAGTGTATGGTTTGACATGCATGTTTGTGCACAAGTGACTAATTGTGACAATTAGAAATGTGCATCATGTCCCATTTCAAGTGCGACATGATTATTGCTTGATGGCTGCTTTTATAAATGAAACCCATAAAACATATGGGTGTGTACACACTGATGTCTATCGTTTCATTCTGTACATGAAAACAATGTAATTTGCTTGTGGTAGTTAGGACTTCTGCAAATATACTGTATGTACAGTGGTTTGATAAAGTGTTGTTGCTCCTACCAACAATACGTGATTGCACAACCTGTTCATACTCTGTATGAATGAAGAAGCACAATAGAAAGGAACAAGATTCTGATGATAGAAATGAGGGTGGAGAAGATACAATCAGCAGTGCATGTGTCAATGCTTCCAGGCTTCAAACCCAGCAGTGCAAAAACAGTCCTTCATAAATAGAAAATTGTGAATGAGAGTTGCTGGACATCTTGTAGGAAAATAACAACAATGTCAGTTTTTCTTTGCTGTCACTCATACCAGCTTTAGAAAAACTGAATGATGACCAGAAGTATTGGGAAAAGATGGTAATTCCACACGTTATGATGAGAGCAAAAAATTTGCTGTTCAACCTCAATGTGTGGTGTTCTCTGAATCTGCATCTTTTCTCAATGCCCCGTCCACTTATGAGTATCATTTTCAGTCAAACTGACAAGTCCAGCAACATAATCTAGACACACTTCGGCAAATTTCAAATAACAACTGTCAGTTGCAGAGTCTCTTACAATATTTCATCTCATAAATCATCTGAATTTTTTATCTTCGTTGAATATAAAGTTGCTGTTAATAAAATGTTTGATCAGAGTTAAGAAGGATGTTTTTATGTCTTAGCATTACTGCTAAACTTTTTTCTGGTGGCACAGACCTTCTAAAACTGGTATAAAACATGAAACTTGGACCAGACAGATCAGTAGTTGATCAATGTTTCCCTCAATGTTCTGAAATATCTAAAATATTTTGATATGTCCTCACATTTTCCTAGAGGGAGTAGATTTTCTTTTTATAATCTATGGCTTGTTATTGGATGTACCTGAAACTGTTGTATTTTTTAATTCTTTGAGTACTAAGTAACAAAACACACATCAGTGCTATGTCTTTGCTATCTGTGATATAACTGAATTAATGCAAGGATAATTTTGCTTTTGCATGCAGTCTCACATAAAAAATTTCCAGCGGCTTAAATCACTACTACTGTTACAGTGACTAAAATTGTTCATACATGCCTAGTCGTGACATATTTTGAGAACTGCTGAATGGATTTTCATGGCCTTAATGTTGGAGAACTGTATAAAAAGTTGAACCATTTCAAATCATCAGTTGGTTCTGTTGTAAGAGGGCATCAGAAGTTAATATTTACAACCAAGTGAATGTGCCACAACTGTTACACTGTGTGTTTACTGTATATACTTGACTACAAGGGGATTTTTTTCCCTTATTGATCATCTGGAAAATAGTTGTCACCTTTTAACCATGCTTAAAGTTAAACATGTTCTGTGTATGTGTTTTCCTGAAAATTGAAGACTGTGAAGAAGGGCTATTTTATATTTGGATATGTATTTCCTAACATATTTAGGTCTGAGATCAGTATCAATAAAAAGGTAGGATTTACCAGTGTAAGAACACGAGGGAGTCATTGTATTAAACAAAAACATTTGTGTTTATGGCTGTTTCTGTTTATCCAAATCTTAGTACTCTACCAGGGGCTTTATTTTTGGCTTTTTCCTTAAGAGTGAACAGATAGACTTATGAGAGTACCATGCAGTGTAGTTGTGTGTTCTTCTTAAGCTTTTATACCAGTTGAATGTTTTTTATGAAACCTGTTATGACCATCCCACTGTTTAGAGCACATCCAAATGCTGCATTTCAGATAGAAATTTGTTAATGTTTTTGCTTCAGTTATTTTAGGCACTCTTTGCTCCTGTTCTTTTAGGGGGAAAACTCCCTTTAAAGTATATGGACATGGTTTTTGTAAGGGGTGCACAAATCCTATATGGAACTTCGTGAGCAGCCTTCTGGTATCTGGAAATTTGAGGTGGCTCATAGATTTTTAGAAAATTTATGGACCTCTGGTTTTCATGCTTACATATTTCTTTGGTTGTAGATTGTTCCTTGTAAGAGTCCAGGACTTCCCTTACATGAATCTCGTGGGTGAAGATCGTAAGTATGTAATCATGTTAACTCATCTTTGCTGTGCTGCTGAAAGAACAGCATTAATATTTAATGCATATGTATCTTCATTTTTACAGCTGCAGTGCCTCGTGATCATGTTTTCTTTGTCAGCTTTCCAAAAGAGTGGAAGGCATATGACATCACCCAACTTTTCAGTCCCTTTGGTAAGTAGGTTTGATTTCATGGTAAAATAATAATGTTCTCTCTTGCAATTTAAAATCCATCTAAAAATGTTGGTAACTAACAATGAGACAGAGTGCAACATTTACATAATGAGAAGAAATTTCTAAAAGTGCTCGTTGTGAAGGGCAGGCAGTCTTAATATCCAACTAGATAGGCAGTGTATATATAACATAACATTGTGACACAGTTGCATAACCACTGTTGCAGTGCAAATGTAACAGTACATTCCGAGTGTAGTGTTGCGCTACATGTCACTGTTAGCAATATAAAAACATTGATTTTTACACAAACTTGCTATTATGGTGATTTTATATCACAGTCAACTATATGACATAGTTTGGTCTTAATGTGATGTGCACAATATTTTTGTCTGATTTTAACCAAATATTTTTTTTTTTGACAGTTTGTCATAAAATTACCCAAAATCAAATGTCATGGTTATCTGTCCAGTGGGAACCATGCTGATACATGTGGACAAACAGACTTGATGAATTGATTATACGAGCATACCTAAAATGGTTGCAATACATGCTCTTCATGTCCATATCATAAAATTTAATTATATGATGCTAGTACAATTGAAACTCATTTGGGACACTGTTGTGACTGTGTGGTTGGCACAACTGTGTGTTTGACTTGGTAAGCACAGTAGCAGACACTCATATAGAAAAGTATAGTTGACTGGGTGTGTAGCTAGCATGGACAAAATTACAGTGCAGCTTAAAGGTGGCATACCAGGTGGTGATTTTGTTGAAACAGGGGCAGATGGTACTGATTTCATTGCTGGGAGTGGAAGGATGTCAGCCTGCTGAAATTTGTAGGCAGATGTATGCCATGTATGGTGCTGCATGCATGTTAAAGGTAATGGTGGTGAATTAACTACATATGTTTTGAATGGACATGCAATGCCATGTCAAGACCAGAACATGCTTACATGGTCACTAATCCAGAGAGCAGTATTCAGAATGCTGTTCGCAAGAATGGATGTCAGATTGTTCTTTCCCTGTAAGTTGAATTGGAGTAGCAGCACTGTGCACACAATTGTACAGGGTCTTGGAAATCACAGTGTGTTTGTGTTGGGTCCCATGGTTGCTGACACACACAAGGAACATCACTTCGCTGGAGCATATGCAGTGGTGCCATACTGAGGGTGATGCATTGCTGCAGCAGATTGTGTTGGGGTAGGTGGTGTGTTCTGTTTTGGACTCACAGGAAAACATGCAGTCATATTTTGGACATATCACATTTCTCCACTAACTAAAGAAATTCAGGTCACACAGAAATCCACTGGTAGATTAGTGCTGTATTCTTTGACACTGAGGGTCCTTACTTCTGGACTGCAAATCATGTAACAGTGCAAACTGCTACTTTCAAATGCTTCAAATCTGCATATGAAGATCAAGAATAAATATTGGTAAATTTACTGATGGTATGGTATCATCCTGGTGTGAGAGAACACCTCTCTGCATGTGGCCCATATAGTTCAGGACAAGCTGAACACAATGTGATAGAACTTCTCAAACATCTTGCATGCAGCCATGCAATTGCCACATCTTTGGATTTTTAGAAAGACCTAGGCTTAGTAAAAGTCCAAGGAATTGTTTGCAGTTGGGATACTTTCACTTGTGCATCAATGGGACTCTTGTCTAAATGTCTGTAGTGCTTTTTGTAATTGTTGCATTACCTTCACTTGTGAGCATCTCTGAACATTTCGGTTATGTGTTGTGAAACGTTCTGTATAGCCACACCCTATACAGGGTGTTTCATGACATGTGGACATTACTGCAGGAGGTGATTTCCTAGGTCTTTATGATCAAAAAAGTTCACATAAACACGCGTCCGATTTTGGACGGTTATGGAGTTATGACCACTTGAAACTTAGAATAGAAGGTAACGATTATTGACAATAAACAGAACAAAATAATAAACCAGCATAATACATGATACATTTTAAGTATAAATGTAAAGTTAATTTTGTGATATTACCTTTAATTTGAATTGATCTGTGCTTAAAGCTGGTTTTTGAAAATGCCACCACCAGCCGCAACACGGGCTGCCGCTCGGTTGTGAACTGCACGAGCTGCTCGTTGCAGCTTCTGCTGACTCTTTCTGATGCTGTCTGCAGCATCCAAAATGCGACCAAGCAATGCATCTCGCGTTCCCACCTTCACACTGTAAACCAGTTCTTTCATCTATCCCCATACACAATAATCCAGTGGGCTTAAGTCTGGAGACCTGGCTGGCCAATTGTGGGGACCGCCACATCCGATCCTTCGCCCAGGGAAACAATAGTTCAGGAAATTTCTAACTTCACATGAAAAATGAGGAGGAGCTCCGTCATGTTGGAAATACATACGACCTCGTTTATTCAAAGGCACATCCTCCAAAAGTTGGGGCAATTCCTCCTGCAGAAATCGGAGGTACGCCTCTCCTGTAAGACAACCTTCCAAGATGACTGGACCAATCAGCTGATCGTCCAGAACTGCACACCACACATTGACACTAAAACGTAGTTGAAAGTTGCTTTCCGCAGTGGCGTGGGGATTCTCATCTGCTCACACATGAGAGTTGTGTGTATTATTGACACCGTTGTGATTGAATTGTGCTTTGTCAGTAAACAGGATGTAACAATGCAACT
>JGI20166J26741_11556919_pt1 | contig 12103 bp, 6 predicted proteins | sample TergutCu122P5_FD_26741 | JGI IMG/M metagenome (IMG submission 26741) | reverse complement strand
TTGTTATCTGTCCGGTTCCCGCTATTCCGCTGCTTATTGTCACTGTTCCGGCTCCGTTTATGTTTATCGTTCCGCCGGCGTTATATATGTCGTTGCCTTGTCCGGTTGCTTTGTTTCCGCTAAACAATATGCTCTGTCCGCTTCCGGCGGTAAGATTTAATGTTCCCGCGTTGTATATCGCGCCGCCGTTTCCCGTCGCGCTGTTTGCGCTGAGCGTTGCTGCGCCCGATATTGTTGCCTGCGATCCCGTTGCGCTGTTTATCGCGCCGCCGTTAGTACCCGTCGCAAAGTTTGTAAAATTTATATTACTGAACGTTGCGGACGAACCGTTCAATGCAAAGCCCAGTCCCGTTTTACCCGACGAATTTATCGTATTTCCCGCTCCTGCAATCGTTATATTGGTATATCCCGGAAGGCCGAAAGCGTCCTCATCGTTTGTCACCGCGGTTATGCTGCTTGCTAAATTTATTGTGTTCCCCGATGTCACGGCTTTGTACGCCGCTACAAATGTGTCCCACTGTCCTATGTTCGAGTACGCCAAAAGCCCCATGTAACTGTATCCGCCCGCATAAGTTCCGGGCTGCCACACTAAAGTATAACTGCCCGTGCTTCCGGTTCCCAAATCGTATATGCTGCTGTTGGCGAACGTTCCGCTGTTTACCGTTTTTGAATAAAAAATCGCCGCGGTTGATCCGTTCGCCGCGGACGCAGACAAGTTGTTGATGTAGAGCTTACTTCCGGCGTTTATCGTAACATTGTTAAAATACAGCACGCTTGTCAGCGAATTTATAAAGTCAACGTTCAAAGTGAGCGACGCAGCGGCGCCGATGCTGAGGCTGCTCATCGTCGAAGATGTGGTAAAACGTATGCTGCCGCCGTTTATGTTGTTTGTACCGCCGAAGAAAGCCGCGTTTGCCACGGTGTTTCCTGCGGTCTGCGTAAACGTTCCCGTATATCCGCTGTTGCTGCCGCTTATTGTCAGCGTTCCCGAGCCGCTTTTGTTGGTTGCTCCGGTTCCGCTTAAGAAGCTTGTGCCTAAAGTTAAATTATCCGTGCCGGTCAGCGATAATGTTCCGCCGGAGCCGAGCGCCACTTTTGTGTTTGCCGAGAGAGTGGTTCCTGTCCCGAATGTAAGCGTTCCGCCGTTGATATTGCTTTGACCGTTGAAGTAGCCGCTTGTCACCGTCGTGTTTCCTGCTGTCTGGGTAAATGTTCCCGCATATCCGCTGTTGCTGCCTGTTATGTATAATGTTCCGCTTCCGCTCTTGTTGGCTGCTCCGGTTCCGCTTAAGAGACCTGCGCCGAAATATAAACTGTCAGTGCCGGTTATCGACAATATTCCGCTTGTTCCTAACACTACCGTTGCGCTTGACGGAAGCCATGTTCCCGTCGCAAATTCCAGAGTTCCGCCGTTGATATTGCTTTGACCGTTAAAGTAGCCGGTTGTTATTACCGTGCGCCCGCCTGTCTGGGTAAACGTTCCCGTATAACCGCTGCTGTCGCCGTTTATGTTTAGCGTTCCGTTGCTCATCGCTATCTGCCCGTTTCCGACTATTCCGCCGCCGATTGTTACCGTTCCGGCTCCGTTTACATTTATTGTTGCGCTCATATAATCTGTGGAGTTAAATATGTCGTTTGCTTGCACGTTTGCGGTGTTTGCGCTGAATGTTATGCTCTGCCCGCTTCCTGCCGTAAGATATATTGTCCCATAATTGCATATTGCACCGCCGTTTTCGGTAGCGCTGTTTCCGATGAATGATATGTTGCGTCCATTGGCCGTAAGATTTAATGTTCCGTAATTGTATATTGCCCCGCCGTCTCCATTGGACGCTTTGTTGCCGCTGAATTCTGCTCCGCCCGTTATACTTAAAGTTGATTCCAGACAATTAAATATCGCGCCGCCGGCCTGCGCTTGATTTCCCGTAAACGTCACCATGTAATTTGTAAATGTCATAGTCGAGCTAGTGTTACCCATATAACTGTTGTATCCGTTTAATATTGCTCCGCCGACGCTATACGCCGTATTGTTGCTGAACGTTACCGTATTTCCGGATGACGTATTAAAATTCATCGTACCGGAATTGCTGCATATCGCGCCGCCGCCGGACATGCCGTAGTAACTGAAAGGCGCATAGTTTCCCGAAAACGTCACGTTGCAGTTTGTAAATGTAATATTTGAAGGGGGGCTGCTCCCCGTACCGGCACGGAGAGCGATTTGGCCGTTGGTAAAAGTTATATCATTATGGAATGTGATATTTACGTTTGTATTCCAAACATTAAGAATGATGTAAGAGCCTGCGCCGTCAAGCGTCGTAACGCCGTAAAAATCTATGGAGCCGGCATAAGTTATCGAGGGAAGAGTGGTCGTGAGGTTTATCGTGCCGGCGGTAAACGTTATATTTGAGGACTGGGCGTTTATGGCGGCTGCAAAATCGGAGTCGCTGGCTACGTAGACAGCGCGCAAATCAACAGCCGCAAAAACAAGCGCCGCTGATGCAAACAATAGAGATTTAAAAATCAGATTCTTAAACATTTTTCCCTTTCAATTTTCAGTCATTTTCTGCTTTTCTAGATTATACAGCAAATCACGTTTTTTGTAAGTGAATTTTTTGAAAAATCGTAAAAGGATTAAACTGCGGGTTAGAGGATTAGATGATTGGAGGGTTGGATGGTTGGCAGCGGCGAAATGCCGGACATGCGGACGGAGCATAGACGTTTGCCGTTATTGCCGTTGCCAAACTTCCAAGCTCTCCAAACTTCTAAACTTCGGCGCGCATTGCGCGCCCGCATTGTTTACATTTCTCCGAATAAATACTAGAATGTCGGCATGTTAAAACAAGGAAACGATTTTAAAGACCTGCTTTTAAGGCTTCTTCTGATTAACGCCGTATTTGTTGTCGCGCTCACCGCGGTATCTTTTTTATTTTTCATTTTCTACAACTTTGAACTGTGGAAAACAGTTGCGAAATCGGATATCTTGAAAGTTTTTTTCATGAATTTCCGCTTTAACCTGTCGGCTGCCGCGTATATGAGCTTCCCTGTATGCGCAGTTTTGATGATTTTTCCCGTCATCAATGCAAAATCCGTCTCAAAATATTTCGCCGTTTTTCTCAGGCTTTACTATATAGCCGTCTTTGTGATACTTTTCATGTTCAACCTGTACGCGCTTGTTTCGGGATATTTTGTCTCAGCCGAAAAGCTCGGCAGCTACGATTATCTGTCGCATTTTGCTTCGGCTTTTACCATGTTTAACTCTAAAGCAACGCTTACGCTGCTGGCCGCTTTGATTTTTATTACGGTTTGCTCGGTAATATTTTTCTCGCTTTTCGTAACCCTGTTTTTGGCCGCAAAAAATTACGGGATAACGGACAGAAAAAAGCCGCTCATCCGGCTTATTTGCGCGCTTATTTTCTGCGCAGTGTTTGCAAGAGGTAAAATTTTCGGAAATCTTTGGATGGAAGACGCATCCGTCACTTCAAACGCAAGAATAAACTGCTATGCGGTGGGCGGCGCGCACAAACTTTTGGCAGACATACGAAATTTTGACCCGAAAAACATAAAATATTTCGAACTTGGCGGCGTTATGACTCAGGGAACAATGCCCGGGCAAATGGCGGCAAGCTGCGGCATGCAAGAAGCAACCCCCGATATGCTGAAAACTGCCAAAGAAGACGCGTCCAAAACGCTTAGGCAGCTTAATGAAATCGACAAACAGGCATCCGGACAGTAATCAAACAATAACAGTCAGCTGTCTCTCTTCCGTTTTATCCCTTCTGTAAGAAAAAAACAAATCTTTTTCGTGGAAAGTGCAGTGCGAGCTTGCAAAAATATCGCGGACACCTTTGTGTCTCATTGATTTTTCCGCTATTTCGGCTAGGCTCAGCCGTCCGTTTTTAAGTTTGACGCCAAATACTTTTTCCATCTCCGGACCGACTTCGTAGCAGCACTCTTGTATGCACGGGCCTATGTACGCGGTAATATTTTCCGGCTTTATCCCGAATTTGTCTAAAAAAATGCCTGTGGCATTTCCGATTATCCCGGCCGCAAGCCCTTTCCAGCCGGCGTGAATCGCAGCTTTTACAGCGCCGTCTTTAGAAACCATCAAAACAGGCATACAGTCCGCCGTAAAAATCCCCAGGCTTATCGATGCGTCATCCGTAATAAGCCCGTCGCAGTTTTCGATAAACTTTCCGCAGTCGTTTTTAGTCGCCGTATGCACATGACTGCCGTGAACCTGCTTTGCCAAAACAAGTTTATCCGCGTCAAAACCCAAAGCGCGCAAAACCTCCGCTCTGATTTGCGCGTCTTTCATATTCCCGCAAGCTTTTGTCGTTGTAAAATGCCCGCGCTCAAGCGGCGCGTCTTTTATAATTTTGTTTTTCATGAACTCCGCTCACTTCGCTTTATCGTTAACTGATCTGTAAATCTGTCCGTAAAGCGCGGGCAGTATAACTAAAATTATCGGAGTGGAAACAATCAGCCCGCCGATAAGAACAACCGCCATCGGCTGCTGTATTTCCGCGCCGGCGCCTATGCCTATTGCCAGCGGCAAAACGCCTAGAGAAGCGGCAAGCGCGGTCATGAGCACCGGACGCATGCGTATTTTTCCGGCTTCAAGCAAAGCCTCATTCAAGGGCTTGCCTTCTTTGATTTGCTCATTAATATATTCCACCAGGATTACGCCTTTTTGCACGGTCAAGCCGAAGTGCGCAACCAAGCCTATAAGCGACGACACGTTAAACGTTTGAACCGTAAAAAACATAGCCCACACGCCTCCCATAAGCGCAAGAGGAACGGTAAATATTATCAGAACCGCCTGCCGCGCGGAGTTAAACGCAAGCATAAGCAGTATAAATACCGCAAAAAGCGACACAGCCAGCATAGACAATATCTTTCCGGTAAGTTCGTTTTGGCGCTCGTAGTTTCCGCCGAACGCAACTCTGTACCCTTGCGGCAAATTCAATTTTTCAATCTCCGATTTTATTTCGTTTACCGCTTTGTTTATATTTCCGCCGGAAATATTGCAGGTAAGCTGAACGCAGCGCTGCAGATTTTCGCGCCTTATCAAAATCGGGCCAGTGTCTTCCGTTATATCGGCAACCTGCGACAGCCGGACTTTTCCTCCGGACGAAGTATCAATAAGAATTGAACCGATTTTCTCAATATCGTTTCTAAACCGTTCCTCGAGCCTTACAAACACGCCGAACTCTTTGGCGCCTTTGAGCACGGTCGTTGCAATTTCGCCGTCCAGCGCCGTTTCCGCAGCCGACGCAATCTGCGCCGCAGTCAGGCCGTAGCGGCCTGCTGCATAATTGTCAACGCGTATATTTATCACAGGAAGACCCGACGTCTCTTCGTACAGCAAATCTTTTACCGACGGGATGCCTGACATAATATTTTTCAGCTCTTTTGCTTTTTGGGAAAGTATGTCGTAGTCGTCTCCGTATATTTTGACGGCAAGCTGCCCGGGCGTGCCGGAAAGACTTTCTTCTATGCGGTCGTTGAGAGGCGTTTCAAACGCGATTGCAGCGCCGGGGAAAAAAGAAATCTTTTCGCGCAGCTCCGCGATTATCTCATTCATGCTTTTTTTGCGCTTTTTTCTGTCAACCATCTGTACGAAATTCTCGGCAAATCCGGATACGCCCTCGGTTTCCTGCCCGCCTTCTGCGCGGCCCACGGTTGAGATAACTTCTTTAACGTCCGCAGATTCTTTGACTATGGGAACGATCTGCCGCACGACTCTGGCGGTCTCCTCAAGGCTTGTCCCTGCCGGCATCCTTAGTTTAAGCAAAACAGCGTTCTCGTCAAACGCGGGAAGAAGTTCGGAACCGATAAAAGGAATCATAATCAGCGTCGCCAGCAGCATCGCCGAAACGGTTATAACCGCTTTTTTAGGAAAAGCTAAAGCTTTTTCCAAGAGAGGCCGGTAAACGCTTAAAATCCTGTCGGAAATAAGAGTTTTTCGCGGCTCCTTAGCGGCATTCTTTCCGAGAAGCCAATGGCAAAGAACGGGAGTAAGCGTAAGCGACTGGACAAAACCGGCAAGCATTGAAACGATAATCGCAAACGCAAACGGCATAAACAGTTTCCCTTCAAACCCGGGCAGAAACATGAGCGGCGCAAAAACGGCTATGATTATCGACGTGGAAAATATGACGGGGCGGCGTATCTCAAGCGTTCCTTGCAGCGCAGCTTCAAAAGTATTGCGGGGATTAATGCGCATACGGCGGTATATATTTTCGGTATCGACAATTGCCGCGTCAACCATTATCCCAAGCCCTACCGCGATTCCGCCAAGAGACATTACGTTGAGCGTGATATTGAACATCTTCATAAAAATAAAAGTGATTAAAACCGAAACCGGAAGAACTGCGGCGATAATAAAAGCAATGCGCAGCTGCGCAAGCAAAAGTATGACTGCGAGCAAAACCGCGGCTGCGCCGATAAGCAGCGCTTCTTTTAGATTTCGCGTCGATACGGTGATGAGCTCCGACTGATTAAAATACGGCTCGATGTTTATAGAATGCGGCAGAATGCCATCATTCAATTCCTTGATTCCTTTTATGACGTTTTCGGTTACCGGACGGGTGTCGGCCTTCGGCTGTTTTGCTACGGTTGCGGCAACCGCTTCTTTGCCTCCGACGTACAATATTCCTCTTCTAAACTGTCCGCCTTCCCGGACGTCTGCGACGTCTTTAATGTAAACGGGCACGCCATTGCGCGAAGCAACGGCAACCCGCTCAATATCTTTAACGCCGTACAGGCGCGCTACTCCCCTGACGGCAAATTCGACCGGCCCCTGCTGCAAAATTCCGCCGGAAAAATTGAGGTTACTTTGCGCTAAAGCGTCCGCAACTTGATTTAAAGATACGTTAAAGTAGCGCATCTTGTCGGGATTAACAAGAACCTGAAACTGTCGGACTTCTCCGCCGATATTGTTTATTTTTGCCACGCCCGGCACGCTTTGCAGCCGCAGGCGTATATCGTAATCCGCAATCTCGCGCAAATCCATCGGCGTCAGGCTTTCGCCTGTTACATAATACTGAAGCGTCTCGTTGAGCCTTGAAGCCGCGTTCACAAAATACGGCGCGTTTGTTCCGGCAGGAAGTTTTGCTATGACGTCGGATAAGCTTTGAGAAATCCACTGCTGTGCAAGGTAGTAGTCCGTTCCCCATCGGAAAGTTACGGTCACAATGGATGTGCCGCTTCTGGATTCAGAACGGATGTTGACGGCATTGGGAAGGCTTTGAAGGCTGTTTTCTATGGGGCGGCTTATAAGATTTTCAACTTCCTGCGGGGCAAGCCCGGGATTTTCCGTTAAAACCGACACTATGGGAGAACTTAAATCCGGAAGAAACTCCTTTGACGATGTAAACAGCGAATGTATGCCGGCAATAACAAAAACGGCTGTTACAGCCAGCACAAAAAACTTACGCTTTAAAGAAAATTCAATAATTTTTTTTAACACTTAAAGTCGCCTTTAACATATTTCCAAGTCGTGTCATTCCGGCGAAAGCCGGAATCCATTTTTACTAAATATTTCTTTATTCCTCATGTCTTTTAACGACAAACATGGATACCGGCTTTCGCCGGTATGACAAACAATACTTATCCTCAATCGTCGTCATCCGCCGGCTGCGCCGTTGAAAACTGCGCGTTTTTAAGCTGGTACGCGCCTTTTGTAACGACAATATCGCCTTCGCTTAGTCCGCTTGTTATCTCGGCAAGCCCGTTGTATTTTATCCCGACTTCCACTGTCCGCTTTTCAAACGAATCGCCTTTATTTACGTACGCCGCATAACTTCCGTCTTCGCCAAGCAGCGCGGATTGCGGCGCAACTAGCGCCTCTTTGCTCCCGATAACGATTTGCGCCGTTGCATAGGCATTTGCCTTAAGCTTGGCGTTCGGCGTCGAAATCTTAGCGCGGACTTCAATTGTTCTCGTAGCCGGATCTATAACCGGAGAAATAAAGTTTATTTTTGCGCGCGCCTGCACGCCGGAACTTTCCACATAAACATCCTGGCCGGCTGCAATCTTTTCATCTTCTCCGGGATAAACTTTTATAATAACGACAAACGCCGAAGGATCGACTATTTGTGCAATTTCTTTTCCGCTTTCCGTCCATTGAAAAAGGCTTGCCGGCCTCTGTGAGACTACTCCTTTAATAGGCGCTCTTGCCGTAAATTTTTGCCCTAAACTCCGGGGATCTTCGATAACGGCAAGAACTTCATCCTTCTCGACGCGGCTGCCGATATTTACGTAAACCGACGTTATCTGCCCGCTTACGGGCGCGATTACGGAAACGGCTTTATCCGGATCGGCAATAATCTCAGCCGGAAATTCCGCCGTATCCTTTATCTGCTCTTTCTTGACGCTGACAGTTTCTATGCCTATCAGTTTTTGCTTTTCTGCGTCAAAAGCAAGCTTATCTGCATTTATCTGCGCGCTCTGCTTGCTTTTTTCGCCGCCGTCCTTGTCAAACCGTTTCTTCCACCCTTCGCGCTGGTTGTCTGTGCAGCCTGTTGCGACGGCAGCCAGCACAAGAGCCGTTAAAATTATTTTTTTCATTGGTTATCTCCGGTTAAAGACTGCCCGACGGCAGTCATCAGTTCGATCTCCGCGCTGCGCAGCGAAAACAAAGTGTCCAGATACTCCAGGGAAACCTCCGTATATGTCCTCTGCGCGTCAATTAAATCAAGGAATCGAAGATTGCCCGCCTTGTACGCGCCGGCGGCGGCTTGCGAAGCATTTTTAACTTCGTCAATTAATGCCGTCTCAAACAATTTGGCGTCTTCCGACGATCTCTGATATTCTCTCAAAGCCGCGGCAACGTTATCGGCAATTTCGCGGCGCATACTGTCCAGAGCGTTCTCCTGAGCCGCATGCGAATAATACGCTTCGCGCGCCGCGCCGCGTTTCATATCCCAAAGCGGAACACAAACAGCCGCGCCGATTTCGTCTCTCTGCTCGTTCATATCTTTTCCCGTCGTATAGCTTAAACTCAAATCCGGTATGACGGACATCCGCACCTGGCTAAGCCTCTTTTCCGAAGCTTTAAGTTTAAACTCTTCTATCTGCAAAGAAGGATTATTTTTATACGCTGACTCCCGAGCCGCTTCGAGCGTCGGAACATCTTTAATGAGCGCAAGAGATATGTCGCCGTTTATTTCAGGCTTCTCGCCGCGGTTTAAATTTAACATGCTGCCGAGCTTTTCAAGGCCTGCGTTCAGCTCTTTTTGCGCGGCGCTCAGCATCCTCTTAGCGCGCACAAGTTCTGCTTCCCCTTTTACAACGTCGAGCTTATTGCCAAATCCTCGGCTGAATTTGTATGAGGCGGATTCGGAAAACTCATTTGCAAGCCTTAGATTTTCATCCAGCAGCTCGACTTTTTTACGAGACAGCAGGACGGCATAAATAAGCTTGCCGGCCTCTCTCTCCAGCTCAAGCTTAGCCAAACGAAGTTCGCAGTTTGCCGCGTCAGCCTCGTACGAAGCCGCGTTTGAACGCGAAAAATATTTTCCGGGATACTCTATTTCCTGGCCGATTTCAAGCAGTCTGGTATCTTTGCCGACTGTAATTGCGATTGTCGGATTTGACAGAGATCCCGCCTGTTTTGCCGCGCCTTCTCTTGCCTTGGCGCTGTTTTGCAGGCTTTGGATTTTCGGGCTGGATTTCAGTATTTTGGAAATGATTTGAGATATTGAGGAGGTATTGTCTTCCTGTCCCCATGAAGACAGCGCGGCTGCGGCAATAAAAAGAAGTGCGAAAAACGGTTTTAAATATTTCATAATCGGGTCTCTCTAAAAACCCCCTATTCACTTACGGGTTCGCGGCAATCCGGACTTTCACGGCAGATCCCGGACTACTGCCTTCCGGGATGACAAGCATAGGTGATTAGAGACACCTGATTCATATTCGGCAACCATGCTGCCGCCTCAGGACGAAAAAGCTGAAATGACAAATTTTATTTGTCATTTCAGTTTTTTCGTTTTCCAATAGGTATATGCGGGTTTTGAAAAGTCCATCTGTTCGGGCTGGCTGATATCGGCGTTGTCAAAAAGCGTGGCCTGGCCAAGCTCTTTTTTTACGGGATTATCGGCTTTAAAGCCGGTGGCTATTATGGTTATCTTTATTTTATCGTCGAGCCTGTTGTCTATGGCGTGTCCGTAGTATATGTGTCCGCGTATGTTGTAGCTTTTTACTACCTCGCTTATCTCTTTTATTTTGAGCGCGGAAACGGTGGAGTTGGTGGTAACGTTTATGAGCATTTTTTCGGCCTGGGAGATGTCGTAGCTGTCAAGCAGCGGGCTTGAAATCGCTTTTGCTATGGCTTCTTTCAGGTTTCCGGAACTCGAACTCTCGCCTATGCCTATAAGAGCGGTGCCTGAATTTGCTATTATCGTTCTTACGTCGGCAAAATCCCTGTTTATCTCTCCGGGCACGGTTATTATATCCGTTATGGCCTGAACGCTCTGCCTTAAAACGTCGTCAATGATTTCGTAAAGCGCCTTTGCCGACATTCTCGCATCAATGACGTTAAAAACTCTTTCGTTGGGTATTATTATGAGCGTGTCCGTATAGTTTTGCAGATTTTTTATTCCCTCTTCGGCCTGCTTCATCCTGACGTCGCCTTCAAAACCGAACGGCTTTGTCACGACGGCAACCGTAAGTATTCCTTCGGACTTTGCAATCTGCGCCACTATCGGCGCGGCGCCCGTGCCGGTTCCGCCGCCCATTCCGGCAGTTATAAAAACCATGTCCGCGCCTTTAATGGTCTCGCGTATTATGTCCATGCTCTCTTCGGCGGCTTTCTGGCCGATTGAAGGATTTCCGCCGACGCCTAGGCCTTTTGAAATCCTCTCGCCTATCTGCACGCGCACGGGAGCTGCGGACTCTCTTAAAACCTGCACGTCGGTGTTGATTGCGACAAACTCCACTCCGGAAAGATTGGCCGCGATCATTCTGTTGACGGCGTTTGAACCGCCGCCGCCGACGCCTATGACTTTTATTATTGCGGGCTGACCGCCGTTGGCTTGTTCCGACGGAAGAATTATTTTCATTAGAACGTTTCCTCAAACCATCTGCCTACTTTGGAAAAAAATCCCGGCCCCGAAGTTTTCGGGGAGTACACCGCGTAAGAATTTGAAAGTATCGAAGCTATCGCGCCTATCGCGGAAGTATAAACGGGACTAGAGACTATTTCGTTTGGGCCCACGACTTTTTCGGAATTTGGCACGCCGATTCTCACCGAGCAGCCGAAATATTTTTCAAAAGCTTCCGGCATCCCCTCAAGCATGCTGCCGCCGCCGGTCAAAATTATCCCGCCGGACAAAAACTGGCCGCCGTACGGGCTTTTTTTCATCATATCTTCAACCACAAACAGTATCTGCTCTATTCTGGGCTGTATTATCTCAACAAGCTGCTGCCTGTCGTACTTTCTCGTGCTTCTGCCGTCTGCGGCGCGGTATTCGAACTCCGTGTTTTTCAGTTCCGGCGAAGAAAAAGCTGCGCCGTACATCTCTTTGACTTCTTTTGACACGGCAAAAGATGCTCTGAGCTTATGCATTATGTCTCTGGTTATATAATCCGAACCCACTTGAATTTCGTTGGTATATCTTATGATTCCGTCGGCATAGTGCACTATTCCGGTGGTGAGCCCGCCGAAATCAACGACTAGGCATCCCAGCTCTTTTTCCTCTTTTGTAACAAGTATGTCGCTTGCCGCAAGATAGCCGTAAACTTTGTCGTCGCACGGCACGTCAACGGAGTTCATGGCTTTTAAAATATTGCCGATATTGCTGGTTGACGCCACAAGAGCGTGCACATCGACTTCTATAAACGTCCCTTCCATGCCGACAGGGTTTTGTATTCCTTTCTGCTGGTTGAGTATAAACTCGCGCGGAACTATCTGAAGTATCTCGTGCTCCGAATCTATCTTAATCATTTTTCTGGCGCTGTCTAAAGCGTTTGCGACGGTATCTTCGGTTATCTCTCTGTTGGAATGGTTTATGTTTGCCACGCCTTTAGAGTTTCTGGCTTCAACAAAACTGCCTCTTACGGCAACGATTACGTCGCTTATTTTGCTTCCGGCCGCTTTTACCGT
>JGI20166J26741_11556808_pt1 | contig 12105 bp, 8 predicted proteins | sample TergutCu122P5_FD_26741 | JGI IMG/M metagenome (IMG submission 26741) | reverse complement strand
CAACGTCTCCTGTCCATTCTTAAACCGGGAAAACCAGTCGTAAACTGCGGATTTCTGTAGTGCAGTATCGCCGTAAACTTGCTGCAGGGCCGATAGCGTCCCTGAAGCAGATTTTCCCAATCTGCACATGAACTTGATGTTCGCACGTTGTTCGAAATGCGACATTGCGCCGAATGACTAACTCACGTCTAACTAAAACGACACAGTAACAACACTGCACGCCGAGACCTGTTGCAACTGCGAGCAGACAAGCTAAGCTCACCACCACATCACTGCATGTGCTATCTTATCTCTCATTCTCCGTCAGCAGAGGATTTCCGAGAACTTTTTGACTGCCCCTCGTATTAAAAGCAGCATCTCTAGGCAGTTAGTTGTATTCATCTGTGTAGTGCACAAGACAATGCTTGTGAAGTCGGTACTAACATGCCGAAATCACAGTTTTGGAGCGTTTTTCTTGTGATTGTTAGCCTCGCTAATTCAATGCAGCCTCCTAAATTTCTTCAGTTGGCCTGTCGCAGCGGATATGCAGTGAATGTGACGTTCCCTATCAAGTCATCATCCTTTGATTCATTTCTATCTTGAATGGGACTGGAAGTAGTAGGGTTAAGAATTTGTTCGGTACAGTATGGTGTTGGAACGATGTTTTGGGTCCAGCAATTAAAAATCATTGCAAGCAAATGGAATCATAGGGAAAAACAAAGGGATCCTAGGATACTGGATGCACAAAGAACTGTGACGATAATAAGGTGCCAGTCACTTCTGGCGAATACTGCAGTACGAGATGTCCAAGCACCGTTCATCCAACAGCGCAGTGACATGTTGTTGCTCCGAGAAACGATACACCCACACAGAACCGTGTTTCTGTAGGGTAGGAGTTCTGTAGCGCAGAATCAATTTTCTCTGGCACAAATTGTAGTTGTCTGCTGTCTGAAAAAAAAAACAGACTGGATTCGCACATTACTATTTGCATACTATATATTGCCTTATTAGCAGGACACACAGTAATACTGCTTTTACTACAGTAACTTAAATCTGCTTCTGTAAAAAGATACAGCTGCGCTGAATGTTATCTAGGCCGAAATATGGGAAGTCAAATAAATATTGAGCAAATTTATTATCAAAAAACCGCTCTGGTAAGGCAATTATTTTGTGTAATACATAATAATGATTGGCCATCTTTAATGGCACATTCAGAATCAGTTTAATACAGCATGCATCTCCTATTACCGCTACCTTCACTAATTCGTAATACAAGTGAACATTCTCAGCTCTAGTTCCAGCAATCAATTCATAACCTTCAGGTATGTGCAGTGATATGTTCCTTAATGTTATACAAAGTAGTTGGGTTGAGTAGGTTTACCGATAACTTCCCCAAAATTATACGTTGTATGACATTCATCAGTTCACTTAGTTGCTGAGTCAACTGCAGCAGAGCGAATTCTAACTGCCGAATTATCGTGGATAGCTCACCTTGAATATGAATGGTAATATTTAAACACAGCATGTTCCTGGTAACTTGAATATAATTGTCGTGAGAATGAATTATAACGTCCTTGACAATGCTAGATAAGTTAGCTACCGCATTAGAATTCACGCCTGTCACAGCATCCAACTTTTTTTTATACAAGTTACCTGTTTCGAAATAGAATGAACAATTTTTTGACTTAATTTTAATTCATTAAATATTTCATGAAACTCACTGATGTCAGAAAATATGGCTGTATCAAACAAGGTTATTAAAACAGCACCACCGAAATCGATTAAGGCACGACGGCGAACTAACTTCGGCAAAACATGCTGAAAATTATGAAGTCTCAACTCCCCGGTTGCCAACAGTAAACCTATCTGTTGTAGCTCAGAAGTAGACATAAAATCCCCCCTTTGCCCTTCGGCAGTAAGTAAATCTTCCTTAATTGTCGAAATAACTCTTCATACGGACCCATATCAAAATCTACTGCAATGCGCCAAAGGTCATTTGTCAAAATAACATTTTTTTTCCCTTCAAAAATACCACACTGTGATTCAACGGTTGAATAAGTAAATCAGCCGCCATTAAGCTCAGCAAGTACCCTGCAACACAAGAAAATTACATGATGTAAACTCTCTTCTCCCTAAATATGAACGTAACGTAGCGTATAACTATTTACTTCAGTATTAGTTTACTAGGCCATATGTTTACGTGAATCAGCTGATCGCGTGTCCGCCTTCATTGTGGTGGGAGCTTTATTACGGAAAAGTATGTCATCTGTCCACTATGTGTGTATTAAACTTTTCTGGTTGGAGATCTCTGTCACGCATAAATCACATCCCAGTTGTCTTTGTGTATAAATGAAGCGCAATTTCCTACCCTTATATTTCAATTATCCTTTCGTAGTGTCTGAATTCTCGCCCGCGACCCCATAACCGACGGTTATGGCCTTGTGATCCGCAGTTCGCGCCTTGACCACGGTGAATCAGGTGGTTCATAACTGGGGTCTATATACTCGGAACTAGGGGTATCCAATAGTTGTATTGGTTCAGGTATGTCTAAGACTGGATCTGGAGGAGCTGTGTTTCTCGAGTTTCCGGTCGACTCGCTTTCAATAGCGGAATGGGACCGATCTTAATCTTTTTAAGCGGAATTATACAAATATACTAGATCTCCCGGTTCAAAACCTCTCAGCTTTGCCTTGCGATCATACAGCCTCTTAGTGTTTAGATGTGATTTCCTGTTTGCTTTCCTGACTGACATGTAGGTTAATTTTAGACTACATTTCAAACTATCTGGTTGGCGAGTGTGATCAGAATTTTCCCTTTCGTTTGAAAGTTTGGCCTTCAGTTCATCGCAGCCGGGTAATGTAATTTCCCTTCCACGCAGCAGATAAAAAAGGGCTGTAGCCTTTGGTCGTATTAGGTGTAGCACGGTAAGCCGTAAGATAAAATGTACCAGTATGTGCCAATTAGTGTTGGCGAAGTCGACATAATGTGAAGCCTGTGTGTAAGAATAGGTTCCAACGCTCGATAATTCCGTTAGGATTGTAGCTAGAAGTGTTGACTCGGCGAATTCCTAATATCCTGCTTGTCTCTTTGAAAAATTAAGAAACAAACGACCGGCCTTGATCGGTTATTAATGTGGACCCTGTGCCATGTGGAGTGATAATTTTGGTTGCATACCCTCTGGCACATTTTTCTGCAATTTGGTCAGGGATGGCGAAAGCCTCAACATAACAGTGAAGTGGTCTATAAAAGTTAGGTATTTATTCCTAGCCGGGTCATCAAATATGGGCCTGTTATATCCATGGATATGATCTGGAAAGGGGCTGTTGGTTTCTCCACTTCTAGTGGGGAACCGAATTCTCTGTTCTCCTTTCGCCTCTGACATGGGTCGCATCTTCTGATATAATCTTCTATTAACTTCTGCATACCGTGCCACCAATAGCCAAGATAAATTAAGTCAAAAGTCCTTTTCATCCCTGGGTGTGCAATGTAAACTGGGTCGTGATTCCCCATATAAATTAAAAACTTGGGTACGACCATTTGGTGTTCATTGGATTGGCGCCTATACGTAACACCATCATCGTCCAAAAAATCGCCTCTGCTTCAATAGATTCTAGGTTTTAGTTCGTTAAAAATCCTCTTTCCCTTGCTCCCGAAAGATTCCTTGTTCAGAATTCCCTATTCCACAATAGCACTAACGTGTCGACTCAGGGCATCAACGTACCTATTTTGGATAGTGCCGTGTGCTCGACAACAAAGTCAAATTCTGACAGAATGAGATTGTTCCGTCCTCCATTTACAATATAATCGTCCTCCGACGTCACTCGGGACGGTTCGTTTGCCTCGACCCGAATCGTAGAAGCCCGCGGGCAGAGAGTACTTCCTCAATGGGTATATGAGCGGGCTACACACAAACCAGCGGAGGGAGGTTCTCAGACTCCAACCTTTCTAATACTATTTGCCGACACCTGGGTGCTACGGTAACGTTCTCGGTAGCCCTGACAAGACAAGACATTCTTCTGCATAGTTATCTCAGGGCGGAGACTGGGTGGGACCATGCCTCCCATTTCCTGAGTTGAGGGCTGCGACCTGCTTTACCCTCGGAGAATGAGTGCCATGTGCCCTGTGGGTGGAACGATATACACTTTGGGCACTTTGCGGTTGCCAGTTAGTAACGGCTTACCGCACTGAAAACCCATCACGGTACCTAGGCTTGCCATAAAACCAGTGTCTACCAGACCCGCTGCGTCAGTGCGAAGTGAGCATACTAGGAATGCGTGTTTGAACTCATCCGTTCAGCATGAAAGAAACGGACTGCTGTCCCTTAATTCAACGGACGTCTCCAGTCACTCCGTAGGGTTCCACTGTGGTGACTTACGTCAACTCACAATATGCCAGGCTGTAGTTTCGATACGTTGGAGCTAGTGTCCAAAATCAGACTTCTCGACACTCCCTCTACCTCCACCGAGATAGTGGGTGTGCCGTGCTCCAACAAAACGGACACCGTAGACTTTGCGACACCATTATCAGGGGCGTCGAGGTAGTAGGAGCTGTCATTCACGCCTCTTTCTCGTTTCCCTGATTGTTTCCTTTCTTACTCCCCTTTTTATTCCGTGTGGGGCTTATCACCTGGGGAAAGTGAAAGTCGCCAATGTTTGCTTGGGTTCCTCCTTCCCGGCGAGTTAATGGAGTTAACCTCCATGTTTAGCCTTTTAGGGCATACTCTAAGTGTCCTACTCCTTTCCACTCGTAACACCTGACGGCAGCTTTGGTCTGCCATTACTAGTACGTAGGGTCGTTGGCTTTCCAGGTGTACGTAGTACCTTTTAGTGCTGCCCAGGCGTGTGACTGACGGGGCGCGTTGCGTCAGCTGAGCGACGTGGTTTGCAGTCTTTGTGGCGTGTTCGAATGGCAGAATGTGATTGCAACCTAACCGAATTGTCAAACCTGATGTAAAAACTTTCGTTAAACTTTTTTTTCAGCCTCTTGCACTGAAAGAACAATTTTGAAAGCTTGCTCCATTGTTTGAGGGTTAGCGTACCTAACTTGTCTGCCGGGTACTCCGATCAACCCTGCTACAAAACTAGCCTGGAGCATCCGTTCAGAATTTTAGCGTTGTATGACCTGCGCCAAAGGGTTATTCACTTTACAAATTATTTTATGTAACAGAGCCCTGCACCTGTCTACAAATTCTTGGGGTTTTTCATTCATCCCTTGCCTGACTGTCTGTAGTTTCATAAAACGGTACTGCTCAGTATGAATGTTTCAGAACCTGTGCCTAAACACTTTTAAATTTATGCCAGGTTACATCTGCTGAAGTTCTGAACATCCATTGTAAAATTGTTTTGTTGCATCTGTCATTTGGGCACTGCCACTTGGACTTTATCTTATGTCCTCCCAATTTCCTACTAGAGCTGAGCCCTCAATACTGAAAAAGAATTCCTCTAGAGGTACGGCTGTTTCCGAACCTGACCTCTTAGGAACTGGGGATATTAAGGACAAATCTTTATGAACGGTAGGCATCCCTATGCAGACCCACTCTCTCAGCCACTGTAATTCAGATTTGGTCTCCGCTAGTTCAGCTTGTAAGTGCTTCAGGCTTATTAAAAACTATGTTAGTGTGCTGCGTAAAATTTCAAATTTTCCAGCTCTGGCGCCCTGTTACTATGCCCTCATTACAACCTGCAGTAGAATAATTCTGTGCACAGTCTAATTTGGAGGCCAGTGTGGTGGAATTTTGAATCCCGTGTGGTTAAATTTCGGATCACACCGCTGCCAACAATTTGTAGTGTCTCCAGGGTGATAGTTCTGACCCAAGGAAACACTAAAGATTGTGCAACTTCGAAGATTTTACTGTCATCATTGAAGTCCTCACAGTTCTTATAGCGCTGCCACCATTCAGTTTTGAGTTTAATAGTAGATTACTGACAACTACTAGTACTAATATTGTTACGTCCTTTGGAAAAGAATTGGTGCCTGCGAGCGACTTAAGTCTGCACTCAATCCCATCGATACGGTTTGCTAGCTGGGGAGTCAAGGATGTTGTGATGCAGGTGTTATATTCTGGTTAAGGAGTAAAATATATAACTCTACTGCTAATAGTATAGTCTAGTTGTACTGAAGTTGTCTAGTTACAGGGTTAAGCTAGGGCAATTATACAATTTTTCAATTGATACACAAGTTTACAAATGTAACCAAACCTTAAAACGGTCAAATAAAAGAACTGCCTTGCCTCACTTTCAGTATAACCCAGTGCAGCGTTGGAAATTTAGAACTGGAACAACAAACAAAAATAACCAGTGAACTTTAACCAAAGGTGCTCAACTTGACGTGGAGTTAACCAAAGAAAGTACAATCTTCCAAATACATTCAATTCGACTTACCTTGTATAATATGAAGCCAAATAAATCTCGAACACAACATAACAACTTCTTAATATCAAGCCCAGAGCCGTCTCCACATATGTAACAATCTTTGATATTACAGGCATGAAAATCGTGAGTGAGGCCAGTTACCTTGCAGCACTGGGTTATAGAGTTGAGGTACACAAACTGTTTGTTCAGACATTCTCTAAAATGTAATGAACTGCCGAGCAAAAGGCCACTTCACTGCCAACATACTGTGGCTACATGACGTGTTACTTCAAGTACCCCAAAATGCAACTTAAGTTTTCAAAATTTAACATCCATTACACAGTAAAACCTCATTACAATTTAAAAGGAATTACCTATAATAAACACAAAACTGAGTCAATAAAGTCAAAATTCCTTAACATAAAGAAAAATGTGGTTTGGTAAATATCACCACCACCTTAGAGTGAAACAAGCAGTTGTGATGCACAATTAAGCAGATATATAAACATACCAAGTCACAAATATATTTGTAGTATATAAATACAATCTGAATATAGTTGAAACTCTCTCTATTCACCATACCATAACCAATTCGCCATCAATTCTAGTATGTGCATTAGCTTGCATTATAATAATCACTTCATCACTTATTGTGCTATCTGTCTTCCTGTATTATCCAATTTTGGGACAAAAAAAATAAATGCATCACCATGTTATTTTCCAGCTTCATCCAGCAACAGATGGCTGAAGATACAACATAAGAGCCAACATAATCAGCATAAAAATAAGGTGGTCTGCAACTGGCTTAGCTCTCTCATAAGTTAAGTTCAAAACCTTTCACTCTACAAAGATATGCCTACTTTACTTGGATAAACAGCAAACTTGAGCAGAATGATGCTGTTTCTTGGCATTTTTGCAAATAGAAAGGTGTAAATGTAAAATAAATTACCATTGTCAGGACTCGGAAAATAAAGCACAAATTTACGGAAACTTCAGAGTGCAATGATCGTAAAATTGGTCAGAATTCAACACTGTTGTTATGGGTGTCTGGCTGGAACCAGACAAGATGTGTTTAGATTCTGAACAACTGCAGAGAATGTAAGTTTCACTGTACATCTAAATGGGTGTTTGGTGTTACTGATCACTCTGCTCTAAGAGTAATGCTCCAAGACGTAACAAGTCCAGCTTGAATCTTCACTGGGACACCACCTACCCTTAAGTTTTTGTGACTTTCCTCAATCCCTCCAAGAAAAGCTTGAATTGTACTTCAATTACAGCACAAATACTTCCTTCCAAATCCTTGGCAATTCATCATCCAACCATCATCCTACTATGTCAGGCCGTAAGCCTAAGATACATACATCATAAAATAAATTGTTTTTAGCCTTAACATTTTTCAGCATTCTGTCCCTTGAAAATGTATAAGAGAATTAATCACAATACAAACAATAAAAATTACAACAGATTGTACAATACTACATATAACAGCAAGGTTCCTTTCAGATACTGGCTATACAGTCGTAGAGTTCTCTTAAGATATTAGTTCAATAAAGGAGATCTTAAACTAAGAAAGAAGGACCCCATAATTATAAACTGGAAACAGAAACTAAAGTTGGAGACAGCTAATGCTTTAAGTAATAATATGGATAAGAATGGCGTCAGATAGTTCATGAAGAGCAAGTAAAGAAGGATCAAGATCAAAATGAAGACAAATTACCCTTGCAGACCTGGCATTGTGTTTAATACAAATGAAATAGCATACTGTTCAGAATTAAAATATTTTAGGACTACTTATTACAGACAATTTAGCTTTGCATGTTCAGATCCATTCCTTATGTGCATATTTGAGTGAAGTCTATTATATTATTGAATCTACGGGACATCATGAGTACCCATATGTTATGGAGTACTAACTGTGCATGTTTCCAATCATGATTAAAGTATGGTATTATATTCTGGGACAGAGATGGGGAAATTAAAACATTATTTTGGCTACAGTAAAAGGTAATTTGACTAAATACTGGTGTACATAATTGTGAATCTTTGTAGGCATATTTGCAGGAAATTCAGAATCCTAACACTGACCTCACTGTATATTTTAGAGGTGTTGTGCTTTATAAAAAAGTATCAAGGGAATTTAAAACAAAATTTTGGAATACATGGTCATAATACTAAATAATAATAATAAATCTGATTTACACACACACTACTGTAATACCGTTTTGTATCACAGAGGTGTGACAAATATGGGCATTAAATTATTTTAATAATTTACTAGCTCAAATCAAACAACTGGACAATTATAAAGATTTTAAGAGAGAATTGAAAATATTTCTTTTAATCAGTTCATTTTGTAGGATTGAAGAATTCTTTGTACTTTGAGGGAATAAAGTATTTCACAATAACTGGTTCAATATAATAACAAATTGCACTTGTTCACCTATTTTACCTTAGTTCTGCAGAATTAGATAAGTGTATTGATTTTTTATATTAGTTCATTATATGTACTGCAATCTATTCTTAATTTATAATTTAATGTTATTCGACTAGTATAATTTGGGTAAGTCCTATGTTACTTTATGTGCAAAACAGATGAAAATAAATCAATATATATACAAGTTTATGTGGGCAAACAAGGAAATATATCTGGGGATACAGAAGGTCAGAATAACATCAAGATAGGATTTAGTGTGACCAGGTACTGTAGAAGATGTATACCCACATGTACAGCCTTCAGAAAAGTACAAACAGATGTAGTAACATGAGCAAACAAGATGGTATCATTATATGAAACAACGTAAGCCAAAAGCAGAATTAATTTAATAGTTCACTCAACTTTTCTATTTCATCTCACTCTGATATAATTCTTCCAAGCTGAAGCATGACTCATACAAACTTCCATTTCAGTGACTGAGATATTTGGCCTTGCTTCCCCTCAACATAGTAGAATATAGTAAAAAAAATCACTTTATATACTGTGTTTTGTGGTTGGGATAGCACAGTCAGTATAATAACAAGATAATGGCTGGATGGTCTGGGGTTTCAATTTCAGTAGAAGCAAGATATTTTCTCTTCCTCAAAACTGTCCAGACTAGCTCTGAGGCCCACCCAGCCTCCTACTGAATGGATACTGGTGTTCCTTCCTGCAGGTAAAGCAGATGGGGTATGAGCTCACCACTCACATTCATCTAGTGCTGAGATGAAGAATAAGTGGAGCTACACCTATACACCCCCTACATGTGTGGACGGGATACCTCAACCTTGTCCACACTGTGTTGTATGAAATCAGTCCAAGGCCTTTTTGAACAGAACTCATATGAATTTTTTCCATAAGTTAACAACATCAGTGAAGAGCAGAAGCTGGTTGGTTTCATTCAATTCAAAGCTGAAATGCAATGATGACAGATTATCTTCTTGGTTCAGATCATTCTAAATAGTAAATGTATCAGACAAATGTTTGTCTATCCAGACTTTACCATAAGTTTCATTTAAGCACATTTCAGTTAACCTATCTAGTTTCATGGGTATACCAAACTCAGTGAGAACAATGCACAAAACTCCCTCAGAACTGAATCATAGGTTTTATTTAGAGTTTATAAATACCTGATATACTGCCCCAGTATATTCCCATTTTTCTCAAGTATCTGAAGAATGCACACTATATAAAGTGTTCTGCGATGTAATGGCCAAACTTCAAGACTGTGTTCCTCAGGTCACTTGGAGAAAAAAATGTCTAACAAACTAAAGTTCATTTTGACATCATTATCAAGTTATGCGCTAGCTTAATGTAGCACTCGATAAAAATGTTCTTGTCAACTCGCCTTCATCACCATTTTAAAAGTTTCCAACACTGAAATACTCACTATCATACTGTATGCTTTCTGCCAAATGTTGTACCACTGAATGTCACCACAGCAGGCACACAATTTCATTTCTGACACTAGTGATGGCTTCATTTATGGCCTCCACTAACTGATGCTGTCCTTCTGCTTTACTGACTCAATACACTCTTTTTATGCAACCCCACAAAAAGAAATCTAATGGACTCATGTCAGGTGACTCAGCAGACCAAGCCACCATTCCATTTCTTCCAATCCATCTTCCTTCGTAATTTTCATTAAAAAATTCCATTACCTCTCTGCCAGAATGTGGAGAAAACCCACACCAGGTAACACAGTTCCATTTACAAGTGCAATTTTCAGTTAACATGTGGTTTGGAGTAATAGGCAATAACCTGACTGACGGCATATTTTTTAAGGACATTTAACAGCTCTGTATTAGAGAAATATTATGGAAAATGAATTACACCTGTATTTAGATGATGTTCCTCCTGCAGCATGAGGATGAATGTGGCTATAGCATGCTGAGTGATGTCCCTCGAACACATGTGGTCAATCACATTACTGCCTAATACTCCACACTACATATTAACTGAATATTGCTCTTTAAAATGAAAATGTGTTACTTGGTGCAGATTTTCCTGTATCCAAGAGTGCAAATTCCTTGTTGCTAATACCACCCTGGGTAAAGTTGTATTCATTAAAGGTGATATAAACAGCAACCATCACAGTGCAGAATTCTCCATACCTGTGTCTATGCTATACCAGTCATCTCAGAAATTCTGTGTATACTGGTACTGGGGCCTTGTTGCAATGTTGCCAGAACATCACCTTCACCACACAGTTGTTGTTCACACTCTGCATTTGCTCACAGAGAGGAACAACAGAATTCTGCATATGGCTTCAAATGTTCTGTGATGTGTGTACGGTGCCAGTATTCTGCAACAGCAGTCCTACCATTTCCATTGCAGAAACCATATACAAAAGCCATGGCAGAATATTCTTCATCTGTAAAACTGCTAGGCATTTTAACTACTCCACCATACTATGACAGAGCCACACAGCCACAGCCACTAGCCAAGACAGCGTACAAGCAGAAATTTGATACAGTTACAGCAATGCTGTTTCACTTCAATAGCTAATAACTTCAAAATAGTGCCAAAAAGAACTTTTTCTCCAAATGACCTGTAGAACACGCCCCTGAAGTTTGGCCATTATGTTGCAGAACACCCTGCACAATCTGTAGTTAAAACTGTATCATCGAATTCAATGCTGATGACCCCATTAATTTCACACACATATGGAGTTGATGTTCACAGAAGAATGTCAGATAAAATTCTGTATGTACTTGATAACAGTGCTATGCCCCAATAATTACAGTAATCAATTTAATCACGTCATTTAAATAGGTACAACAACAGATTCCTTCCAGTACTGAGGTAATACTTCCTTATTCCTACAAAAATTAATAAGATATGGATCTCAGAATGTACTGCTCCTCCTGCTGACTGGATCATCAATTCTGCTGGAATTTGATTAGTACCTGATAATTTATATCTTTTAAATTTCCAACAGCTATGTCAGACTCAAATACTTGAGTACTAGTGGCTCTGCTTATGTACTTCAGTCTATGTAACAAAATAACTCCACGCACATTCCACAACTGAGACAAATAATTCTTCAACTGATTCAAAATACTGTGGGTATCTGCATCAGATCACCCTCCTCACCCTGTAGTACATTAGTTCCAGGCACACACCCTCTCTTAAATTCATGAATGCCTCTATACAGGTCTCTAATATTTCTATTCTTACTGTTTGTCTCAAGCTCCTTAATTTGATATATGAGGGTTGGAACTTTAATAGTGGCAACTATTTATTTACAACTGATACAAAATAGATACATGTTTCGAAGTTTTACTGTCCTTCACTGTAGTC
>JGI20166J26741_11556697_pt1 | contig 12105 bp, 6 predicted proteins | sample TergutCu122P5_FD_26741 | JGI IMG/M metagenome (IMG submission 26741) | reverse complement strand
AAAATGAATGTCATTAAAACAAACCAAAGTTAACAAATAATAAATCAAATGAAACCCAAATTAACACAATAATTCAATAAATTTGTCCCCTGCATGAACACTGCATTAAAAAACAGTTGTGAAAATCTGTGAAACAAGCTGCTATCACTTGTCATTGTACATGCTGCTTGAAACAATGTTGAAGCAACTTCCCACAAAATATGATGGCCAATACAAATTCCTGGATAACCAGCAGGTTATTTGAAGGTTACCTTTGACCACTGGACAGGAAAGTGGGCACTAAAAGTTGAAAAATTCTGCTTTGCATTGATAGTATACTGCTCACTCAAAGAGCACAACATTTTTCAGGTACATAAAGAGCTAACAGTACCACCCAGCTACAGCTTTTAGATTTGGGAATCATTCGTACATTCCAGTGAAGTTAAAGGAGCAGTTTATTTGCTAGACTGTTGCCATGATAGATGGTGAACTCCTCAAAGGTACTTCAAATGTGAAGGTGGATGTATTGTATTGTATGCATTTCATAGCACAAGCCTGGAAGTTGGTAACTCTGACTGCTATCAAGAACTGTTGTACAATGTGATTTTCTGATTGATCTTGTCTGTGACATTGACGACAGTGCACTGAAACTTTCTGAAAATGACTGGCATAGTTTGCAGCCTCTTGGAGTGCAGAGTGAGGACTAAATGACATTTAATAGTGATGTTGAGGTTTGTAGGGCACAGAGTATTGATCAGATGTTGGGATGAGCATTTGGCCAGGTCAGAAGAAGGATCAGAAGGGGAGGAGTAGGAGTGGTGGTGGTTGTTGTAGTAGTAGCAGCAGTGGTGGTGGTGGTTGTTGTAGTAGTAGCAACAGTGGTGGTGGTGGTTGTAGTAGCAGCAGCGGTGGTGGTGGTGGTGGTAGTGGTAGTTGCAGATGGTAACTACTTCGGATGCACTGAAAAATCTGGAAGTGGCCAGAAACTAAATGTGCCAATTTTATATCTAGGACTATACTATAGTGTGCAGAAAACTTGAAAATGAACTGTACAAATTGAGAGCTAAAGAAAAGGAAAGGAGACTGCGCTTAAGTGACTGGTTAAAGGATTCATGCTGCATATCACTTCTGTTATTATCACAGTATATTGCTAGGTTATTATGCTTGCTTTGTGACTAGCAATACCCTCATCCCCTCTGTTGTGCTGTTTTCAGTTTAAAATGTGTGAGGATGTTTCATGTGGGTGTTCACCTATCATGGTGTTCTTGTGTGTGTCACATTGTGACAACACTGAGGATGATGTTTGCAATTTACATGTATGTATCATGTTGTATTTATATTGTAAAAGTGTTCAAAATTGCATATTGTAAATGGTTGCTGAAGTGCAGTGACATGGCAACCCACATTTTTATACAATGCATAATTTTCATTTCCTCGATCCTACACTTTCCTTGATTTTACACCATTTTTAGATGGTCTTGATGAAAGTGTAAAATTGGGGTTATGTACTGTATGTGATTTTTATAAAACTTGCACCAGTTAATGGTGTGTTTGTGTGTGATCACAGGACTGAGTCTTCTGAAGAAGATGAGTGGTCAGATATGCAGGGCTTGTCACAGATTCTTCATTAATGTGGAGGATGCTAAAACCCATTGCCGCACTTTAATGCACTACAACAATTTTGTTGCATTGGTCAAGGAGAAGGTAAATTACCCACGCATTTCTGCTGTTGCTGTATAGAAGGAGTCATCTGTGTTTATTGAATGTGTTGGCTGGTTAAAGTGTTTGTTTCATTGTTGATCCTTTGATGGAAAAGTACAGGGATGTTTTAAGTATCCCCATGCACTATTACACTTGGACCATTTGTGTTGTGGCTGCCAGGGTAATGATTACTGATATTTGTCATGAGTGAGTCTGCACACAATTTAGTTAAGTATATTGTAATTATGGTTGAGTTTGTAATCACCATATATGAAGAAGGTTCTGGAAATGGTGTGTGGTGTGAGATATTGCATTTTCTTACTGAAAAGAAGGCTGTGGTAGGTGGACAGATGTTCAAAAGTGGTGTCAGATAGTGAATTACAAATCGTTGTGCACTGATGTTCTCAGAAGTTAAATGGGCTGACTAATGCTAAGGTCACTCAGCATATCACATGTGAATATATAAATTCATCTAATGGCTTTCCATGGATTAAAATGTAATTGTGTGTAGTCCAGTAACTGTTAGTACAGTTGATGTATCCATTGAGATGAAACCAAGTTTTGTCATTTAACAGAATTCATGTGGGGGTCGATTGCTAGTTTTCTGGATTAATAAGGCCACTTGTAAGGCCTGTTTGCTGATGAGAGGATAATAATGAAATGGATATATAAGAGGAACGAACAAAATGCACACTTTTTTCCTTTAGTGATTTGATTTAATTATATTTGTCTTCGACATGTTTCAAACAACTAAGTGTTCATCATCAGGAAGACTGAACAAGCAGCTTTGTGGTATTTTATCATGCATCTATATAAGCACTCTAGTCACTGTCAGGGTATCAAACATATCCTAACAAGACTGCTTATATAGATGCATGATAAAATACCATAAAGCTGCTTGCACAGTCACCCTGATGATGAATATTTAGTTGTTTCAAACATGTTGAAGACAGTATAGTTGAATTAAGTCATTGATGGAAAAAAGTGTGCATTTTGTTGGTTCCTCTTGCACAGTATATCACGATGCACGGTTCAGAAAATGTAAAAAAAAAATGAAATGGATCTTCAAGAAATAATGAATTGGAGGACATGGACTGGACTCATCTGGCTGAGGATGGGGAAAGTGGTGGATTGGTGTGAATGTGGTAATGGAAGTTCAGGTTTTTGGAAAAGCAGAAAATTGATTAGCTGAGGTACTGGTAGTGTCCCTAGAGGGGCCGCTCCATAAAATTGTGATACATTCATTTTCTTTCTTTCTTTCTTTATTTGTGTGTGTGTGTGTGTGTGTGTGTGTGTGTGTGTGTGGGGGGGTTATGGTGAATCTTGACATTAAAGCCTCAGGAAAGTGGGTGATATTTAACATTGAAGTATTTGGACTGGAATCTTAGAGATTGTCCTTCACACTACTAGAGATCGTCCTTCACACTACCTACCACAAGTGCTACCTGCTTCCTCAGCAACGTGTGTCTTACATGTATTCTTACTGTGTCCACAGGCCAAGGCTGCTGAAGCTAAGGAGAGAAGAGAAGCTAAGGCTGAGGCTAAAAATAGGGAAGGAAGTGCAGAAAAGACTGAGAAGGTAACATTTTAAGAAGAGAGGAAAGTAAATTTTAAGATCTTTCACTCCAAGATAACAGTTCAACTAATGAAATAACTACACTATTTTATAATATTTTTCTGTTTCTTAGGTTTATAATATTGATTAGAAAGTGCACAGTTTTGAGACACCCATAGGGTTGTTTTCAAGCTTAAAATCTTATAGGATATGACACACTGTCTTAAGGTGAGTGGTTCCTGATGCCGTGAATTAACATAGTGATTTCATTTACAAGGGTCTAAGGCCCAAGACCAGAATCCTCATACATAGAGTTCCCCAGTAAGGAGGTTTAGAATATGACAGTTCTTGTAATCTTTTGTTCTGATAAGTACACTGCAACAGAGACAGGGATAATGAGTTGTACATATGTTTGGTGCTTTGTTTTAAAATAGTGGAATTTGACAGTCACTTGGGAATTACTCTGTAAGTCCATTGACTTTTGTTTAATAGGGAGTCAAACGTACAGAAGATACGAGCACAGTGGATGATGAAGGAAATTGGAAGCGTCGCAAAGTGGCAAACGCTGAAGAAGAAGATGAGGATGCCGATGCAGATGTATGTACGGCACCTGAAGAAGCTCGGGTAATTGACACAGTAGTTCCAAAACCAGTAGTGAAAGAAGAGACTTCACAGAAAGTACCAACCAATGGGAGTGAGAAATATGATCCATTGGAGGCAGATGCAGAGGAATCTAATCCAGAAGATGAGAGCAAAGATGCGCAGTCTGAAATGCCAGTGCAGGAGGAAGAGAAAGGGAAGATAAAGGATGATACTCTTGGAGATGACAATTTGTGGGCAGAGGTGGATCGTGACATTGGAAGTCTTCTAGAGACTGTTGATGGTGAAGCTGAGACAGAGAGTCTGAATGAAATGATGGAGGATGAGTTGCTAGCTGTAAAACAGGAACCAGACTCTGCTACAAGGGGCAGCCGCGGCAGCAATCGAAACAAAGCAACCCGAGGATCCCCAGCTGCCAAGACCCGTGGAAAGAAGAAGAAGTAATTCAAGGCATTCTTTTACCTGCTGACAAGAATAAGTAGTAAGGAAAGTATGTTTTATCTCATTACAGTATAAATCAAGACAGAATAAGACATAGATGTTTTCATCTTGATGTGACACATATATGACTAAGTCAAGTGCACACCCCTGTATACACAGTGCATGTGAAAAGTCAGGACAGCAATTCTGAAGAGATGTTTTTTAAAAAAAAAGCGAAACCCATTTAGAAGATTCACAGTGGAATTGTACACTTGGTACACCACACTTTTGTCAGAACATCTTATGATTGCTGCAAGGTTATCTCTTGGAGATGGGCATTAACTTGTCTTTGGATGTTACAAAATTTTTTTCCCATGCACCTTAATTTTAAACCACAGCAAGGAAAGCTTCACCTGGAGTCAAATCCATCAGTTGTTTGGGGGGGGGGCGTTAATCCCAGTAACTGCTTTTTGTGGAAGGAATTTTGAAGAATTGGTGTGAAATGTGCAGGTACCTTGTTAATGCAGCAACCATTCAGCTGTAAGTAAAATTATGCATATATTGTTTTCCCTTTTAGAACATTCTGTGAATGAGTCCTCTCCCCCCCCCCAAAAAAAAAAATCCATTTGCTTTCATTTTTGGAACTATTATTTTGAGCACCAATTAGAACTTCAGTGCATAGACTGTGGACCATATGCCAAGCAACACCACTATGATGCTTGCAACAATCCAGTCTGAAACAGGCAATTCTTACATGTTTCACTTTGGAATTTTTCACAAACATTAATATTGTAACACTGCTTTATTGTGACCTGCCATTTTGACATGCCTTCAAAAGTAAAGAATCATAGAGCTAACTGAATGTTGTTTCTTTTTCAAAGAGGGAGAATAGGTGCTTAGTTCCTGCATGGCTGATGTGTATTGGCTGTATTCATATGAAAGTAGGTAAATGTGTCTTGCTACCTATCACATGCAGTGTGTATCATATTCATTTGTATATCTGAGGTACAGTAAAACATCAGCATAGTTTATTGGGAAGTCTGGGGAATCCAGACTCTTGTAGTTTATTATGACTTATGAAATTAATTTACACATTGTACTCATGTATGCAGAGTGGGAAGTCCAGTTGTGAGAATGATAAATGAAGTTATACTGGTGGTTTCATGCTTTCTGCAAAACCCACACTTTCAACAGTATAATATTCCTGCAGTTCGGAACACAAGTACAAGAAATCGGAGGACTGAAGTCTAATTCAAGTACTTGTTCATTTATAATTTGTTGTCATTTTCCTGGTTTGATTTCAACAAGTATATTTTGGTAGCAATTCTGTACTTCAGATGTTCTCCCACTCGTGATTACCAGCATGATTATTCGGAAGCTGCACAGGATTGTGTGGTCTGTCAGGCAATCGGCGTGGATAGCACAGTCAGCCACTGGAATACTGATGTTTGTACTAGTGAGTGGTATTGAACAATTTTGTTACAGTCTTTTGGTAGATACAAAATGATAACATCTTAACAGGCTGATTAAGCATGGCACAGTTTGTGATGTGACTCAGATGGTATAGTTTCAGTTTCTTTGTCTTTGCTTTCCAAGCAATGTTTAAATATATCTTCCATGCACTTGTCAGTACATATTTACTGTTACTTGCTGTGTGCAACTGTACTGTAATTTTGATAAACGCATTGTACAGGACTGTCATACAACACACAACATGTGCCTGAGTGCTCCATTATTGGTATCTTTCTGAATCTTTGGTATTTCTTTCAGCTACAGAGGTAGAGTAAAACATTAACTTACCTGATAGTAGAAAATATCATTAAGTTTGATATCAGTGGCAGTCTGTATCCAAGTATGTACAATCTGCAATGCAAATGTTTGAAAATTTAGTTTGTGGGTAAAAATAACAATTGCCAGTGAATGGCAAATAGCAAAATTTGAATAAATCCCAGTCTTGATGTCCCACAAAAGTAGTAAACATTGTGTTAGAGTTGTTTTCACCCAGCAGATTAACCAGGATGAAGAAAACAAGTCAACCTTGAGCTAGCAAGAAGATAAAAGCTTCCTGGGTAGGGTGTTTATTCCTAGAAAGGGGCTGAGGGAAAATCCTATGCAGAACATCAGTGAAAGTTCTCTGTTGATGATCAGCTATGGATGTTTTGCTACAAAATGAAACAGGATGGGCTGTCATTTGCAGGAAATCTGAAAAATAACTTAGTGTACTGTGTGGTGATGCATAGTAGAGTAGTCAAGTCATCTAGGCTGTGAGGAGGGGTGGTCCAGATTACCCAGGAATTTGGATCGCCGAGAGGTAACTCTGTGGTATAGGGTAACATACAAAAATGTCATCACTCAGAGCTAAAGTATAACTACTTAGAGCCTAAGTACCCACTTCACAGTGCATAATAATAATAATAATAATAATAATAATATAAATTAAAAACAAGAAAGAAAACATGCATACTGATAGGCATGGCAGTAAATTTGTACAACATGGAAGAAATTTATGAGGGCCTCTTAACCAGAATTTTTCATGTGCCACTCCCAGGTATTTCTTTTTACAGTTCATAAAAATATATCATTTTTCTTTCATGATTAGTTGGTGCTGTGGGAGTATTGCACAGCAAGGAGTTGCAGAGAGGTCTCGGACAAAGTGTTACCTGCAGTCATTTATATACATCAGCATATGCACTCAGTAGTATTTTAAGTTATACATAAACTTCCATATTCCTACATGTTTCAGTGATAATTCTTCATGCTTGTGGAGCCATGGATACAAAGGAAATATTGCTACATCAATCTCACATGCACATTGACATCTCCTTTGGCATTGCATTTTTGTCATTGAAGAACATAGGAGGGTGAAGTTTATATATAACAGACAGTACTTTTGTATGCTTATATTGGTGTACGTACATAATTGCAAGCACAGTGCTTGGAGTGAATAATAATATGTGTTCAAATGTGTTACATGCTTAATGTTTAGTATGTCTGTTATGTTGGGTTTTCACTCTTCAAGTATAATCATGCTGATAAATCGGTGTATAAGATCAGTATTGAAAAGAGAGAGAACATTATGTGTTTGGCATTTTTAACAGTGGTATGAACATTGAATTGCAACTGAAGGGGGTATTTGGTTGCTCAGTCAGGCATATGTGGCTAGAACACAAAGTGCTTTCAAGTCCCAGTTTATTGTTAGTCATATTTGATTTTGCTTTTAAGTCAGTATATTGTATTTCTTCAGTGTTGTCTTAAATGGGGAAAAAGATGTCACAGTTGGGTGGATGGTAACAGTGATTTGTTTTCCCGAGATGTGGGTTTAAATCTGAGGCTGGAGACCAGCCATCTGATTGTATAATACCTGATATTAGTCTCAGCTGCTTCATTCTGCATTCTTTCCAAGTCTTAATTTATGAAAATGACCATTTGATAACATATGGCAGGGATCTAAAATTTGCCAAAAGGAACCTTTTTCACATTCTAGGTGCCAGAAGGGTGACATGAAGCGGGTTTCATATTGAGGACACTGAGGAAAAAAGTGCAGTAATTGTGTTGAAAATATTAGATGATGCCACACAAAATTTAGTGGCCCAGCACCCAGGTGCCACATGATTTCTACACCCATACCATTGGCCAGAATTATGGACTAAATTGGATATTAAAGACCTTCTAACCAGCTGATGTACAAACACGTCCACTGTTTAATTAGTGCACTTTTTCCCTCTCAAAAGTAATATTGTCTTCCTCAGGGGTAGTGTGTATTTAGAGGTTATTGACACTGTCATTAAGTCGAACTGTCATGGAATAACTGGATGATAATGAGCATTGAACATGAGGAAGTGGTTGCAGTATAATTTAAGTAACTGTTCTGACTTTATTTGGAGAAACTTATAAACATGATGAAAAACTGTATGAATAGTTGGTGTGTGACAAAGATTGAGCTGGGAACATCCTAAATACAGGTTGGTGCATGAGCCAACCTGGTCAATTCCTGGGTGTTCTTGGTCATGACCATGAGGTTTTTGCTGCTACTTCAGATCTCATTTGCCAGCCATTTTGACAGTTCATGAGCCAGGTTGAGTGGATAGACTTAGTATTATTGTAATGGATAGTTCTTGGAAGTTTGCAGTACATCAGAGGTTCAGATTTTCTCTGTACTGTGTTGTCAAAGAATAATGAAATATTTCTCCTCCAATAATGCTGTAAAAACCTGTATATGGAACATTGCTTTTTTCATTGTGGTGGGCCCCCAGAACCAGTCCAAATGAATCCCTGTTTACAATGAGTGAATGTGGTCATTTACAAAAGAACAAGATTTCCTGCCTTCCAAATTAATTGTCTGTAAATTTTATGAAGGCAGCAGTGGTATATGTAACAGTACAGTCTAAAATTGTGAAAGCAGTGAGGAATGTGGATTTTTGTGCATGATGTATTAGTTGCAGTCATGGAGTATTCTGCTTGTGTATGATTTTTCCAGTTCCAGTGTATTTTTTTTTTTAATTCATGGAATTTCAATATCAGTAAATGTAATTAGATGTGCTGGATTCAGTTTTTTTGCAGTGTAAATGTTATTAAAGTACAGATACATGTTGCTGACCTAAAACTTAAGCATTTTTCTTGTGAGTTCTCATCATTTAGTCCCCAGTTTCCTTGTTTTCTTGCCACATTGCCATATCTGTTAAATAATTTAATGTGCCATGTCACTGACATTTAAAATACGTGGTGCAATGTCGAATATAGAAAATGGTTTCATTTATTCTGCTGGTTAGTGTAGAAGTGTCCTTACTTTTGCTTTTAAATTTCAGTAAAGCTTAGTTATGTCCTTGATATTTGTGGCTCTCAGAAGATGGAGATCAGTTCCATGGTTAACATTCTGTGGCTCATCTTTATTCCGTGCAATTAAATAAGGAAATTGAAGTTGATATGCTGTATTTTGGTTCCTTTGTATTCACAATAAACTCACGAATTAACCTAAATTTATTTGTCTTGTAATGCACACATTTCATTCCTTTGGCCGAAGTTGGTAGCTGTTTATGTATTCAGTACTCATATTATCAGAAGTGACAGGTTCCACTTTTTAAGTATGGTTCTGAATCATGAAACTATTGGAACTTTGTCGGCTTTTAATGTGAAATGACACAGATGACCCAACCCACGTGCGTTATGAATTTTTAAATATAGTGACAGTACAGTGTTCAGAAGTTCATGTGGGGTGTCAATTTGACGCGGTTGTTGGTGAAATTGGGCAGACGCACATTGTGGCTTAATAGTACTGTGGTGTACTGGCCTCACAGTCTATCCATCCAGTAACAGGTGATATCAGTGTGCATTAAGTCTTGAGTAAAATGGTGACATTCATGCCGTTTAGGCTGGTGTTTTGAAACAACAAATTCACTGTTGTGGCCAGTCACATAAATACAGGCTACACGGTCTACAAACTTTTTCAATGCTGCCGTGCTCAATTAGAATATTGGACAATAGTTCTGCCTGGCTACCGTGTCTGGCGCTGGTATGTGTCTTCAAGCAGCTGCCTTTCCCTCTCCCCTTAGCCCATAACGAGTGTCAGTAGAGCACACCGGTGTGGACCCCTGGAAATGAGGACTGTGACGGAGTTACTTGTAGCCGGCATGGTTCAGTGGGTGTGTTTTGTATATGGTAGATGGCAGTAAAGTTCTCTTCTGTGTGGAAGAGAACACTTGGACATTTCAGTTCTAAAGTGTTCTGCACATTTTGTGTCTGGTCTGGGGTTTGCACAGTCTGTATAAGAAAGCACTGCATTATGCAGTCCTTGTCATAACTGTGAAACAGAATGATGTGTGGGTTTTTAAGTATTTGTTCTAAAATATTTTGATGAAGGCTGTGTATTGACTGTGAAACAGGTTTTTATGGGGGTAAATTTCAGTTGTGGTCTCTTACTGACTGACTGATGGAAAACTTAAATGACCATGAAACAGTATGTTTTGGAGTTTCCATTCTCGTGGTCTTTTGTACAGAGTTTCATGGATGATTTATAATGCCTGTGAAACAGAAGTTTTGTTAGTGTGAGTTATGGCCCCTTATAGATGGTTTGTGGGAATTTGTAAAGTGACTATGAAATGGAGGTTGTGGAGGTGTTTTTTGAGATGTGGCCCTTGTACTGGGTTTTAAGGAGAAGTTAAGTGATTGTTAAACAAGGTGTTATGGAGCTTTATTTTTTGTATCCTTGAATAGTTGATTTCGTGCAGGCTTTCTGCGAACAGTGAAGCCATCATTTGGAGGTTTATTGGAGATACATCCTCTTTTAGATTGTTTGATGGAGTCCCTTAATAATTGTGACACAAGATGTGGTGGTGAGCCGACAGCCTCGGGGCCGGCTCAAGGCGTACCGCAATGCGGTAACATTGACATTGAAAATCCACCTTTCTCCCCGTTTCCTTTTATGGTTATCGTCTGGTAATTGGCTGTTGTGTCCCGGTTAAAGTTGGGCGTGTCAGCTCGCTAAGTTCGCCTCGTGAGTTGAAGGACTGGGGTTGGGGACTCGTGTTTTGGTTTTCTTGTGGTGCAGTTGTCTGATTTGGCTTAGCAAGTCGCAGACGGGACCAACGCTTGTTTTGGAGCCGTCACTGGCGCCACACAGGCGTCAAGGGATGTTGGTAAGGTAAATTTGGTATGGTGTGGTGTTATTTGAAATATTCTGTTTGGCTCTTTTGTTACCATCCCCGTGCATCTGTCTGGCAGAGCTTGTATGTGCATTGGTGGGCCGACGCGTAAGTGTAGTGTAGTGACCATGATCATTACGATGTTAATTTATAATATTCGTCCAGATTATAGAATGTGTGTTCTATAAGGTAACTCCTTAGTGTTGATTTTTATCCCCATGATTTGTGTTCCATTTTTATATACTTTTCACTTCTTCTGGTACATATCAACATTTCGTTTCTGTAAAGAATGCCAGTTTGTAACATAAAATGAAGAATGTGGCCATTCGGAGACAATTGAGGGTACTATCATAATCGAAAATTAATAAAATAGAGAGACATATCATGTAATTTGGATCCACTTCAAGCTTTACTGTATAAACTGGCTGGAAAATGAGACTTCAGAATAGGTAAAGGGACCAAACATTTAAAGCCTTAGGAAAGACTGGAGAAGTGGGAAATGTCATCCCAATACTTGTAGAGGCATCTGAAGTGCTTTTAATTAGGATGACGAGTGCCTGTACCATATTTTGTATAAGAGATGTGCTGCAGGCTGGAGTTTGAATCTGGTTAGGGACAAGAGATTTTCTTTTCTCCAGTATGTCCATTCTGGCTCTGGTGCCCACCCAGCTTTATATTCAGTGGGTGCTGGGGTTCCTTTTGGGGGTAAAATGGCTGGGCCATCAAGTTAGCCACTCCATCCATTGTCAAGATTAAGAATGACTGGAGCTATACCTCCAGTCTCACCATATACCTTCATGGTGTGGACAGGGACAACTTTACTGCTGTATATTGAACTTGCGACCGTATCTGCCGTCATCTGACAGGTACAGTAACAGGTGAGGCTGCTCAAACGTGTACGTTGGTGAAGTAGGTGGGGTACCTAAATATGTGCTGGGCAGGTTGTGCCAACACCCCAAGATGTTCGGGAAAAAAGGCAGTAAAACTCAACTACCGCCGGTTCGCATTTGTTTTACATTAACAATGACAAATTTGTTGTCATCATAAATAGTCTAAAGTACCAAAAATTAAGAAAATTTTACTACATGAAATTAAATTTCTTGTACCAAATTACAGCTGCCTCCAGAACCCCTGACTAGGGGGCTACCTTCCCCAGATCCCCGTTCTCTGTCCTCAACTGAATTTGTTGAACTCCCCCCCCCCCCCCCCCCC
>JGI20166J26741_11556584_pt1 | contig 12106 bp, 4 predicted proteins | sample TergutCu122P5_FD_26741 | JGI IMG/M metagenome (IMG submission 26741) | reverse complement strand
GGGGGCACACTAGTGTTAGGCCGATGAGTTGACACTTCAGTGTGGTATATGGAATCCAGACAGGTCGTAAATTTTTATACGTTATTGACATGAATTTGGGACTTGACAATTCAAGCCTACCGGGATATTACAAAGTCTCGACTGGTGAATATCAACTGACGTTTCGTAGGAACTTAATTCCATATACAGAGTCAGTCTGCCTTCTTCGAGCGTTTGACTGGAGATGAAAGCCAAACGTTTCTACGAAACTCGATAGCTCACTTCTCAGAACCTCCAGAAAAATTTGCGATTGTGTTTGGATTAGGCTACCATCGCTTTTCGGGGACGTTTGCATGGTCGCTAAAAGCGCCTATTAACTTCGTCATGTCAGTCTGTCTGTCAATCCGTATATCCTCTATCGGCGAGGCAGCCGTTGGACGGATTTCCTTAAAGTTTGATGTTGGTGAGTTTTATGAGAATTTGTTGATGAATTCCAAATTGGGTTAAATTCGGGCAGAAGTATTGGGAACTTTATTTGGAGAACTAAGTGAGTTTTATTGTTACTAGCGGCATTAAATCGCCATGAGAGTTTTCTCTTCAAGTGCAGTGGTATCAGATTATTAGGAGAGCCGAGGAGGTGTAAATATTACGCACATGCGCCACGTCACATTACAGGTACTCTGCAGATGTTGTGTCTACATACTTTGTTATATATCACTTATCAGTCATTGTTAATTTCTGACGATACAAAGTCTGAGATGGCCTACTGACAGCGTCATAAACTGAACTGGAAAGTATCCTAAATTTTACACAGTGAAGGCCACTAGCACTGACCTAGACCTTAACTCATAGCCTAATTGCATCTCCTGGCTTTGAATATCTTTATTCAACTGGCACTCTTTAATATTTTTTACTCACAGCCTTCCATTCTGCACCATATGTCTACTGGCGTCATTATAAAGCTCTTCATGTCTAATTTACGTTATTCCTTTTTTATGATTTCAAAACTCCAGTATTCATACATGCTATCAAAAACGGCGATGTTTTCAGAATATTTCTACGTAAACCATGAAAAATATTTGCTTTATTTTCTTCTCCTACAACAGCCTGTTATTTCACCCAGCATTCATGCAATTTATATACTGAGAAAGAAAACCTGTCCTAACGACAGTTTTTACGACAAAAAAAAAAGCACTTGCTGTAAGCAGTCTTTACATTGCGACCTAATTCGCCGTGCCGTAAGAAGGGTATAAGTATACTTTTAGCGGATATGACCAGAACATTCACAAGATTCGAAAGGAAAATCTTAAATATGTATTGCTTTCGGAATGGATTGAGAAGCAATAATGAAATAACTACTCATTTCACCAAATGATTTAAATAATTTAAAACTATAGAAACTTCGTTAATTTACAGAATCACCCAACAAAACTTGGCCTAAACTGCAGGTTCTCTTTGTGTTTTTAAATACATGTGGATTTTCTTTATTAGCTGCAGCTGTCTTTGCACTGAGTCTCGTTCGTCCTATATAAATTATTTTATCAAATAACAGTAAAATTAACAAAGAAGCTGGTTTTAAAACACGTAAATTTTGACGGTTGTTTTAATGCAATTTTGCTTGTAACACAGCGGTTTGGGATTACATGTAAAGAAAAGGAAAAACGTTTTCTTCGAAACTGTGGTAAAATTGTACCAGACCTCATGACATAATAACTCATAAGACAGTATTCTTTGTCGTCAACGCACAAGAACCTCTAATTTTCATATAATAGAAAAAAACGCCCCCGCGTCTCGCCTTGCTTTTCTATCGCCCGCAAACTTTTTCGAACAAAATTTATTCTTGTTCACCAAAATGGCCATTTATTTGAGTTATTTTGTGAACTTCGCATGAAAACTTAAATTTAGTAAACAACATTAAAGTTCAAAGTATTGTATGGAAACATAGTCTTTTGGAACAATTAAATATTTGACAATTGAAAAAGTGAGAAATGTAAGAAGTGATATACGCCAAAATCTTCGTTGCTGTTTCAGTTTTATATATGCTTTAATAACAATTAACACAATTACATCTGAATCGTAATATTATACAATTCAAGTCTGTGTATTTCTTAAAACCTTATAAGTCACCAAGGAAAAAGTACAAGTTTCTCAGCTGTGTTCTTGCATTCTTAAAAATTACTATATGTCGAAAAGTTAAATTACAGTTGTTTGTTGGATTAACGGTTTATCGCAATAACAATAACAATTATTCAATAATAATTCTAGTTTTAAAAATATTTTTATATAAAAATAAAATTTTATTGATAAATGAATTACTCTTAACAATCGGTTTGAGACCATCGCAAGGTCTAAAAATTTTCAAATGGCCCTTTTGTTTCACAAAACTCCTGGACACGGAACTAGGGTTACTACAGATTGTAGGCTGAGGTTCGAAATACCTAAAAATGTCACAGTGATATTTTGGTCGTGATGAACCGAGGTGGGACAGTGAATGAACTTCAAGGTAACCAGACGGCAGATTGTGCAATCACAGTTTCCCATATGTGAAAAGTAAAGTCTTTTGACACAAGGCACGTTGATTGATAAATACTTAGCTAATGATTTACCAATGTGCACGGCGTTTCATTCAAAAGACTTACATCTTTAACAGTTTCGCTGTAAGAACCTCGGATATAGCATTCTAACGAGTACTGGCACTTATTCGGAACTCTGTATTTATAGGTTTTCTTCCAAGGTGGAAGACTTATTTAGGTAATAAATGCATTATTCTTACTGTATAATTCTTCCTCTATCCAAAATAGTGATTATGATTAATGTCTAAACTGATTTGCCTAAAGTAAGTTGCTTATTAAAAGCTGAAACATTTTGCAACATTTATGCTCAGTGATATTAAGGTGGAAAATCTTAGCAAGATATCTTTTGAGTTTTACTGTGAACGGGCGACTGCTTGTAAGCACTGAAGCAAAAAAATAAAAATGGGAGGGTTGGAGTGGGACATTCCATGTTTGTTACAGGCAAAAAAAAAAATCTACGAAAAATAGGACCTTTTAACCTGCAGATTCAACGTCACAAAAATACAGGATATCTACTATAAAATCCAAACGGTTAAAGATATTTCAAGAAATAATCACTGTTTGTTGTGAGAATCATAGGATACCCACTTAGATGTATTTGTGTGACTTCTAATTTCTAGGATTTATGTAGGGTTACAGTCCACGTTTCACTAACATTATAAAATGTTTTTGATGCGATTATAAGTATATCACTGTCAGACTGTAATATAAGGTCAGTTTGCCTTGTTAAATTGTGGTAACAGTGTCTAACTGAATCCTTGACCTGCCTTTGTATTCATAAACGTTGAAATATGAAGAGCTTTTCTCGCCTGGAGGTGAAAAGTTCCAACGGCATATGTATAAGTTATAACGTAACTACAATTCGGAACTTGGCTGTAAATCGATACTCTATAAGGGACGTGGCCTGAAACTACAGTAGCGGATTAATAATTTATATAAGCACCACAAAATTAATACTGCGTGTCAAGTTCCTAAAGTTTCGGTACGGAAGTTAGTGCACAATATTGCTCCAGGCAGCCTCGAGCCCATTTGCCATCCCATATGCGAACTGCCACATTAACTGGCGTGAATTATCCCGGAGGAGAAGCAGTGCATAGAACGTTTCGATGTGAGGAAATTATTTGCTTAGGGCAGCTGTCTATTGTCGAATTTTATAATCACAGCAGATCTTTCGGACAGTGTGTGATCATTTTTTTCCCATTCACAGATTTGAAAATTATGCTAATTGGTTTCGCCATGTCTGTCTGTCCGCCTGTCCGCCCTGAAGAACTCAAGAATCTCTGGAAGTACTTTCATAAAATTTTGTTGTTGAGGGGTTTTCAAAACTTTTCACAATTTCCGGTTTTTAGTTAAAATCAGCCAACAGCAACGAGTGCGTACGGCACAGGAAGAAGTAGAAGCTCTTGCGTCCTTTTTAACAAAAACTGTACAGAAGAATAAAAATGTACGTCCTTAATTTTACGTACAGCAGACATGTCCTTTATTTTTATTATTTTTTAAGTAGTAAAACAGAAGTAATGAAGCGCTCCATAATTATTACGCTGTACCTGCCTTTCCTAAAGTAAATAATGCCATTTTCTACGAGAGGACGCCCTGTAGTCTGCAGTACATTTACAAACAATTCTGAGAAGCCCTTGTCTCCGTTCCGACCTTATACACTGAAAATTGAATCATACGTTTCTCCGACAAGATGGTAAATCTCCCCCAGACTAAGCGGTGTCACACCTTGCAAGACAACATTCCTTTATAATCATCATCGTGAAGAGCCCAAATCTCACTTTACCTAACCTATAATTTTATTTCCTCCGAAGTCGTATTGTCGCTGTAAAGGTTTTGTCGAGTTTTAAAGGACGTCATATATTGCGTCTCGTGTTTTGGCTTGCAGCCGCTAAAAGACCGTATTCTAAGACAGCTGCATCTAATGTCTCTTAATGCCACTGAATTCAGGGATGTGGCGTTTGTTTCAGAAACATTTGAACTTACCATGTAAAACAAACCGCCAGACAACCGTGTGTATTCATGCAAATTGAAGGCTGCCAAATTATCGTGTCTGCATGCTATGCCACTGTATAGAAGTCAGACTATAGAGGGTGTTTCTGAAATAGGCGCCCTCACAAAAACAAGCGCCCTAGAAAGCTTGGCTTCTTCAATATGACCTTAAACATTAATACAAATGAAAACAATCCATATTTCAGACTACAGTACCAATGATCATAGGACGACACGACATTAATTGCCACTTCCAGATTCATACAGTATATACGTAAATTTTGAACAACAGGTTCTAGAAGTTTCCGCCTAGTACTGCTGAACATGTTGCTGCAGTTCTTATTTTCTGATATTTAAAGTGGTCATACCGCGAAATCAAAGCGCCCTATGATACTTGTTTTTATGAAGTCCTTTTTTTGTTTTGGTGCATAGAACACGTACCTAAAATACGGCCGTCTTTTTCCCAAACATCATGTTGTCGATATATCAGAGTATATTTGTATATAAAATTCATTTGCTAAATGAGGCACATCTTCAGGTAATGCCACGAAAAGTCAGCAAATATAGACACGGACACTCAGTGAGTTTCAGTGCTGAAAGAAGCTGCTTACTCTGCTTAAGATTGCGGTCAACTGCGGAAAACTGGAAACGGCAGGCTGCAATGAACAATTAGAAACCATCTGCCGTACCACATGCACAGGTCTTCACCTTTCAGTTATTCGGGCTTATTTTTCATTGCCTTCGAAACCACAAATCATATTCTGTAACGCTCACCTCCATTTACTACAAATAAAACACAAATATTTAGAATTATATTGAAGTACAAATCATTATCCAGTATTTTAATTTACCAAAAATCTCAAAGAACCCCGAAGTTCATGAGGATAATGCACAACGGTTCTGTTTCTATCATGCATAAAACTGTGTATCCCGAACAAATAACAATCTCTTACGGTGTATAAGAGGAATGATGACTTTTGTGAGGATGAAACAAAATGACATATAGGATTTTGAAAAAAAAAATGAGATTCTTAATCTCAATGCAGGGGTAGACATATCTCGGAGGTTAGGTCGCCATGGCGACTAAATTTTTAACTTTGACTCCTAATATTTATGGATAACCAGTAGGGAAATTGCTTCAGCCACACTTTTGTAGGCTAGAATTATGAGGTGGCTGCTAGATTTCTGGCAAAATTGTGCCTCCTCTGTTTTAACAAGTGCTCTAAATGTTTAGCATCTCAGAAAATAACAATTACTCAGCAATGTTTAAAGATTCAGCAAAAAAAAAGTTTGCAATGAGCAATAATTTGAAAATAATGTTTTAGGATGTGAACACAATATATACTAAAAATATTTTGAATCATGTAGAACAATTTTACTCTCAAACAATTGCTCCATTTTACCTTCGGCACTGAAGGAGCGACATTGCATTGGCTAATGCCTCTTCAAATCTTCGTTAGTTATTTCTTCTCTCTTTCTTATTCTGACTTCTTTCTACCTACTCATTGTAGGTGTAGAAGGATATTTATTGTTGCACTTGATCGCACTCAATCACACACACACACACGGTAGGACTCCTCTATAAGAGAGACCTCTCCGTCGCGGAGACCTCTAGCTGACAACGTTTAACCGTCCAAAAAGAGAGAGACATTCATGCCTCCTGTGGGATTCGAATCCGCAATCCCAGCAAGCTTGCGGCCGCATAGACACAACTTTGACTGCACGGCCACTGGGATTGGCTGCCCTGTAGCTTCATATCGCATATCGTATAGCTTACGTCCTGCAGGTAACTTACGTTTCTTTGAAAGATTAAATAACTTGCACTGACTCTTCATGAAAAAATAATTGAAAGTATTTTGAACTGTTGATCACTAAACTGAAATACTTCATAAAATGTAATACTCAGTCGAATATAATTTAGTGAATGTAAATGGCAAACGCATGTAAAATATTAGCGTTTGTTATATATCACAATCTTCACGGTTGTGTTACTGGCTAGAAGACAGAAGCGTTAAGAACTCTTGTAGGGAAAAATTAATGCTTTGTACTTGCGTGGTATGAACACGAAATTATGCCCTGGTCTCTGGATGCCTAGGGTCTAAGTCAGAATAGGCCACACTAGTTTTTTCTGCATTTATTCTCTCTACAGCCCCTCAAATTAATTTAATAATTTTATTTAGTACATATTTTATTTTATTTCCGTTCCTGTTCTCCCCACTTTATCCTTCTTTTCCCCTCCAAACATCTATGTGTGGTACTATCATTTCTTTTTGACCGTCCGTAATTATCCACACCCAGATCTCCTTCCCTGCAAGAGAACCCTAGAAAGGATAATGAACATACTAGGGTATGTTTGAAAAAGAGATACGATTATTTTGCTTTATCACGAAGATCTTCAGCCAAAGCGACCACCCCCAAGTAGCAAACTTTGTAGTGTAACTACCCACACATCAAACTTGCCAAAATTCTTCCTCCCCCCAAACCCACCCCTCCCCACAAACGAAAGACTAATTGCCGGACAGACGATTCTCCCGCTAGCGGCATACTGTCCAGTATCCACGACACCAAAAGCGGCAGCCTCAGATTACTCCCTGTTACAGACTCTAAGCATTGCGTTCATATTCCTTGTAGGCATTTCCTACTCAGAAACTTTTTAGCATAGTAAGGAACGTCGAAATTGCGTGTCTGTTCTTAACTGGGTCTTTGGTTTCTTCGGTTGACTGGGTTAGTCTACAAACCCTTTCCCTACCATAAATAGAATCCAGATCACACAGCCCTTTATCAGTCACTTTACCGACTAAGCTCTTCCAACCAACTATGTGTTACTTAGACACGAAAGATTCAGTTGTTTGGTTGGTTTGTTATTTGGAGATAGCACACTTTTCCATACCGGCAAAACCTATGAACCAAAATACACGGCGTCATATTCCCGAAGAAGGAAATTTTCAGAATGTATTCTTGCTTCTGTCAACGGTTTTGTTCGGCTCTGGGCTGTCAAAGGTCTGCTCCTGAATACTTCTGATATTGCATTGACCACATTATGACAACAAGAAGCAGAAGCACCATGCATTACTGTCTTTGAGAAGCATGGCAGGAAGGAAGTAAGATAAAGCTGATCGTTCAGTAACCTAGTGTGTGTTTAGTCGACTATAGTTTTAAACACACATTCGTTTTCTATCAATACAGCTTATTGTTTAAAGAATGTGCTTTTGTGAATTAATGTGTGTATAATCTCACAACCATTTTAATAGGATGTATAAAAGATGACAGCTTGTCAGTTGTTAAGGGTTACGACGTTGGTGTATTGTTACGCTTATGATCATTTGGTTTTGGATTTTGTCCGTCGTCTGTTGTTTGGAATATATGATGTGTTGAACACTGCATCTGGTTGCGTCCTCAGGCCAAAAATGTTGAGAAATCAACGCTTTAATGTTTCGAAAATAAAGACGAATTCACCGTCTGTATCAACCTCTTCAAAAACTCCAAGTTTAGAACGCATATATTTTGGATTCTCTAATTTCATCCCCATTAGCAAAAGTGTACGTACAACTGTACTGCCATCTCTGTAGTTTTTCTTATAGTCCCTGCCACAACAGACGCATTTATCACATTCCAGGAAAAACATCTGTATTTCTTGTTGACAGAAAATCTTGCCATGCGTTATCATTCATTGTGTCTCATTTATTTCCATCTCGCAATATAATTTTTAAGCTTGTGACCCCAAAGATTTTGCATGACCACTGGAAACTATAGAACAACTGCTCGGCGAACAACTGCCCTGACATAATCAGCGAATGTTCTTTAGTTACAAAATTATATGATATATTAACATATTTTCTAAGAAATTCCTATTTGTCCAGTGATTGATTCTATTGCTCGTAACTGGATAAATGCTGCTCCACATTTTACCTGAGGACAGAAACAGAATTTATGGAACTTTTTAGTTATTTTCTTCTAAATGTTATCTGTTACGCCATTTGATATTTGAAAGAAAATTTCCCTTCCTATTCATAATATATAAACGTCATTATGGCAAAAGGAACTTAATTTGGAGAAACTTCTACATTCGTGGGTTTGTTATACGTTGGTATTGCCAAAATATTTTAGTGTAATTTTTAAGACATTCCACAGTTATATAATATAAATTCGTAATTGCTGTATTAAACAAATGAAATGTCTAATTATTTATGTCGTTTCATAAATATGAAAGAAGGACCCACATATCAAAACAATTATTTTTATACTCGAAAACCGCAGCCATAAGATAAAAGTAACTAATTTGGAAATGCTGTAATGTCTAAGTAGCTATATAAATAAATTTATGATGTTTAATTAAAATATGTCCTATCATTTATACGTAAAATACAGTTTGTATTTGGAAGTCAGGCGGAAATGGAAGAAGAAGAATTTCATGTGACGTCTCACAACTGAATCTGCTTGGCTTTACAGCTATTCTAGTGAGTCAGGGTAATTTTTTAAAGGTAAAGAGTCTTTCGACTTCTCAAAATTATTTCTACGTTTATGGAACCTAAAAATCCATTACCGCATTCACAAGCTCGTGCAACAAGTTCATACCCACAGCCAGATGAATCCAGTCCAAACGCTTGATTTGCGTTTCTTGAAGGTTAATTTAGAGTTATCCTCCAAACCATAACATGTGCTAGGCTCTTCCTTACAGCTACGTTATGTATGTTTCTTGTTTCTCCCATACATGTTTGTTGTTTAACATTAGAATATTCTTACATATCCTTGGCCTTATTTGAGCCTTGCGTTAAAGTGGATCGCTAATCTTTCAAGGAGAACTTCGAAAGTTTATATCCACTCTGTTTACTTGTTAGTAATATTGAGAGAAGGGACACCATTGGTAGTAGACATACAGTTCCGTGCTATTTAAATGCAGGTAGAGGTTATTTGTTAGTGGAAAATATGTAGTCACTACATAAAGATAAAATCAGATACATGAGGATTACAAAGAAAAGTACTGATATATAAGATTATGTTTATACAATTAAAAAACGACTGTCGCATAGTAAACGACCTACCGGTAAGCAAATATTACAATCTATAATTCTCATGCTTACTCAGTTTTCCAATTGTAAAATAGTTCACGAGCACTAAGTTGACGAAATATTATCTCGCTAGATAATCAGAATTATTCTGATTTTTTTACATTCAGGTAACTGCTGGCTAGAAAGAAGAACATTTACGTATCTTGAAATGGAAAAAGAAACTTTTTTTTCGTGAATTAAACAAACGACAAAGTAATTTTTAAATACCCATGACATTAATAATTCCTATGTTTTAAAGCACATCATCAAATATGTAAGAGATGTAAGTGGTTCCAGAAACGTCGTGCTGTTCGATTTGTGTGCGCTATGCAGTTGGCCACCAACGGACTTTGTGATCCTCTGTACCTGATGGTAAGTACGTTTCCAGTGATCTTGTATGTTTTGTGCTGCAATGCAATATAAACTGCTATGACTTGTGAGGGTAGTTCTGTAAATTTTCTCTTTTTATTCTACAGTACGAATAATTCTTGCATAACGTAATATTCCTTGTGTTAGTACGAAATACAGTGTTTCCCTTTTCATGGTTAACTCTTCGGAAAAAAATTAATCTAAATTGTATATAAATATTAAGTTTCTACCTGACAGAGAAAACTGTGAGGCCATTAGATAGTCCAGTGGATTAATGATGTTCAGGAAAACAATGGATGCTTAGTGTAAGAGATACCCGCAGTTGTTAGTGTTAAGGAATGTGGTAGGTACAATTACTGCGTAAAATCATCAATCGCTTTTCACGAACACATACTTCGCACTTTAGCAAATTCGCAGGGTGGCCCGAACAAAAAAATCCAGTATATCACGCGGACTCTTTAAGCGACTGGAACATCAAAATTGTTCGACAACTCGAACAAGTCTTCGAGACATACCGCTCAATATTTAGAGATGAAGGGGGAAAAAGAAGCAGCGCCCATTAGAGTGTTTCTGAGAATGAAAAGAAAAACACTTAACACATAAGAAAATATTGTTTCCTGGAGAGGTTGGGCACAAAAAGTCAGATATTCACGAATTTTTGCTTTTCGTATTTTACCATTAGAAAAATTGCCTACGGCTGGTAAATTGTATTTGTACGAGCGTAGCCCTCCTTAGCTGTAAAAATCACTGTTTTATAAGCAGAAGTTTTATTTTTGTTTTACCCCCTGACTATTAAAAACACGTCAAGTTTGGAGGTTGCATCTGTGTGCCTGTACGTCTGTCTGTCGGTGGTGCAAATTTTGCACTAGGATAAACTTAAATTCGGCATGCCAGACTCATTATAGAGAGGGTGATTTATCCCTATTTCCATTAATATTTGCCCATGTTAATTTTTTTCTTTTTGTTTTCTTTCCTTCTTTCTTACTTAGTCTTATGTCTTCCTACCTACCCATTTTAGGTGTAGAGGGTTACTGTTGCGCCTGATCACACTCAGACACATCACACTCGATAGGACTTCTCTGCACGAGTGTTCAGCCCGACGGAGAGACCTCTACTTGAAAACACACAAAATTTACGAGAGAGAGAGAGACAACCATGCCTCAGACGGGATTCGAACCCACAATCACACATAGCGAGCGGCTATAGAACCACACCTTAGATCGCGCGGTCACCAGGATTGATCCGCCTGTCACTTAAACCCATACAATGATAATCAGGCTGCAAGGAATTTTAAGAAACAACAAAAAACGCTGGGTGCTAGGTGTTACATTACGTACTACATACATAATCTAATTTTTTTTTTAATTTAGCGACTATACATTCGTAGTTTGTACTGAACGTTAATACAGCTTTGAGTGAATTGTTTTTGTAATAATGCAACTCAAAATTCAGGTAACAAATCGGCTTAATGAACACAGTCTTATAGGACAGTCAGTGCAGCAAGTGCCATAAAACAGGAGCAGTTCCATGTTACAGCTTCTTGCGATAAAATACTGTATGTATGTGTTAGGATAGTAGTAAAATGGATGTGCTGAAGAGCGAGGGTTATCATTCGCTGTGGTACGTTTGGTGTGAACTGTGCGGCGTGCAGTCTAACAAACAACGCCAGACTCGTGGGTGTAAGCACCACGGGGCGCAAGTGTCTTCTCGAGCGGTGCAACTATGAGCTGATTCCACATTCAGCTGGACATTTTGTATAACGGACAGGTCTATGTGTGGTATACACCTAGCTGTAAATCTTTACCATCACATGCTTCAACCTGTTTCCTTTGCAGTGCATTAATGCACGTAGGAGCTACATACCGGTACTTCACTTTTTCATGTCGGCTGCATAGGTAGGTCTGGGACATACTGTAGCATCAGCTCAAGTTGTTCGGTAGTGAATGACGCATAGAGCTGGAAATGGCTGTCAGGACTTGGATGAAGAAATAGTGAGGAGTTATTACGTGAAATTTTCCATGGTTGGTGTAAGTGTAAGGAGAATGGTGATCATTACTTACTTACTTACTTACTCCATGGAGCAGAGTCCTTCTTGAGAAGCTAACTGGTTCTGCAGCTAGTCAAGAAATTCCCCGCATTTTTGGAACC